>Ga0209491_10001202_pt1 | contig 51306 bp, 36 predicted proteins | sample BON02_FD_187213 | JGI IMG/M metagenome (GOLD analysis project Ga0209491, IMG submission 187213) | Freshwater microbial communities from Lake Bonney liftoff mats and glacier meltwater in Antarctica - BON-02 (SPAdes) (version 2) | ecosystem: Environmental > Aquatic > Freshwater > Ice > Glacier...
CGTTTCACCGGACTCCAACAACATAATCACAAAACAACCTTTGAACACCTGAGCCATACCTGGAAAATCCCGGGGGTTCGGGGGCTGGCCCCCGAGCGTATGCAACACCACACACTAATTACAAAAATATGTTGTCTCAAAGTCATTGACACATTCCGCCAAGAGACTCGTTCTCTTGTGTGGTATCGTTTAAGTTCTCTGCAATGACCTGGTGTTCCTTAAGACTGTCCAGCACTTCTTTTTCAAGGTGTGATAGTTCTCCTTTTTCCTGAGTCAAAACAGATTGAACATAGACGCTACGATAGTGGTTCAGGTCGTTGTGGCAAATGAAACTGTCAGCGTTCCAAGCGGGATGATCAATCGCTATAAGACTGCTGATCGCATTCCGGACCAAGCTGGCAGGGTAGACTTTTGAATCGTTGAATTGTTTTTGGCAAACGCCACACACTTTGTTGGGATTCTTTGTCCTTAACGCCATTCGCATTATTTCTATTTCAGCATTGTGAAACGGTGCTCTGTTTGGTTCTTGAGGCGAACCCGGAAATTGAGAAAGCGAAATCGCATCCCAAAGAATCGCTAATGATGGTCGGTAGGCAACTTTTGAACTAGGAAATCATCTCGAGTCTATTCTAACAACACCGACACATAACCATAAGAACCCCGCTTTGATTGATCGCCACTCAAACCACTGGCTTGCGCTGGACTTTTTGAATGCGGTTCAATAAAGTGGTTTTGCACCTAATGCAATCTGGCGATACCTTTGAAAAGCTACGGCACTTCGCAGGTAAACCCAAGTCCCAAACTATTTCAGCTTGTTGAGCAAACCATGACTCGCAGTCGCCCCATGACTGATCGAGCCGCCGACTATTTCGCTTCGGTTTGGTCTTTCAATATTCTACGCGAACGGCGGATCGCCGAGTCCCAGTCACCCGCCTTCGCATCAGAAATCATTTCGATTAACCAGCGTCGTTGCTGGTCGGGAATGTCTAAAGAACGGTTGTTAAGTTTAGTTTCCACTAACTCCAACCGCTGGATGTCTTTTTCCAACGAGGCGGCATAAATAGCTTGTGCTGCTTCATAGGTATTTTTTTCTACTTTCGGGTAGCCGCTGGGGAAGAAATTCCACATCATCATGCCCGCAAGTACCACCAAACAAGTGGTCAACCCCCAATGTGCACGTTCCATTTATTCCCACTCCCCTGGCACTTCATTTTCGTTCATGCTGGAAAGTTCGGCGAAGGTGATCAGGGAAACATCTTCCGAGAAAAAGCGAACCGATCCGTCGCCGAAACAGATGTTTCCGCCACCGGGATGTTGGGCATACATTTGCCCGACATGGTAGGTAGGAAAGTTGACCGGGTGAATGATTGGCCAACCCGTTATATCCAATTCGCCTCCCGATGGACCGGCATGTACTAAGACCATCGTGGCGGCTGCGTCGGGTTGGTTTTCAGGTGATGAAATTCGCGGATGAATCATGGCGCCTGGTACGACTCCAGCCCAGCATTTATCACTTAGCTCAGAACCATGTTCCCCTAAAAAAATGGTGTTGCTGGTTCCGTCGGTAACCTCCGCAATTCGAGTCTTTGAATTGCGGTAAAACGGTCCGTCGGCAACTTTAGATGCGTCACCGCGGACAACTACTGTCGTCGTCTGGCTGGTATAGATGTTGGTGAACACGGTCGCCGTCCTAGCAGAGCCAGCTTCCCCCCAACAAGACTCTTGTCCATGACTGGCTACATAGTTGCTTCGGCCCAGACGTAGTTCAGAATCTCCTTCTGGTGAAAAAGCGGTATCCGATTGATCGACAACGTCCATTGCTTCGGTTGGCCCTGAAGAGCTGGGACAAAGCAAGAGTGAAATTTTTTGCTGTACGATCGAACGGTTGAGGTTAGACCAAATGGGCTGATTTTTATCAAGCTGGTCACTAAGATTCGATTGTTCCAAGTACGGCAGCAATGTAGCCGTCCATCCCCAGCCAGGGCCAGCATCCCAAGTAGAGCTGTCAATAAATACGCCACTGGGAACCGAACCATCCGAAGTTGGATGCGATTTGTAGCCAGCCGGAAAACGTTGCCTGGCACTTTCATAGTTCAGCATCGCCAACCCTAATTGACGAAGGTTGTTCGAACATGAAGTTCGGCGAGCTGCCTCGCGTGCCGTCTGTACCGCCGGCAAAAGAAGACCGATCAAAATCGATACGATCGCAATGACGACCAGCAATTCGACCAAAGTGAATCCTGGCTTGTTTGGCGACACTGAATAGTTTCTGGACACTTTCCCTTTACCTCCGCGTAAAAGTCTTGGAATTAAAGTGTAGTCATGGCTACACGTTTGCAAGTGTAGCCATGACTACATTTAATGTCAAGAGAGTGGATTAGGGCATGGCATGGCTGGGAAGTGACGTAGTCTTGTACTTGTCGATGAATCTTTGTCCCCGAGGTGGATTGGATCGCGACCCATTAACGGTTGGGTGACAATTCACTCAATCTGATGTTTAGGACGACTCTGTGGGCATTAGAAAATCGACTTCAAGTGATTCATGAATTGCATGCTGCTATCGATCAAGCGTTGCCAGAGGCAGAGATTGACACGGCATTTGAGCAGTGGGATTTACACATTCGGTCGATGGCAGGAGTCAGAACGATTACGTTGCAGGATGATGATGAACAATTCCCTGGCTTGGACAAGACGCTGAATATTGCTCGGATCGATTGCGGAGCAGCGTGTGAAGCAGCCTCTGTGCGACGGGGGGAAATTGGCAACTTGTGCTAATCTCAGCGGACTGCGTTATGTAGATTGCGGCTCGTTTCTCAGGCTGCCACCGGCATTAAGGGAATTGGTAGCATGAAAGTGGTAGCATCAGCAATTAGTGATCGAGGGCAGGAGAGAGAAGGAGACGAAGATCAATATCTAATCGACCCGTCTCTTGGGCTGTTTGTCGTCTGCGCTGGAATGGGTGGTCATGCCGCTGGTGAAGTTGCCGCATAACGGGCGATTGAATCTGCTTCCCAGCACATTCATGCTAACACTGAGTCTATTGAAGCGTCGGACAAGACCCCCGACGGCTATTTTCGCATCTAGAATATCGCCGAAGCTGCCATTCAAAACGCCTACCAGAAGGTGCATCAATTATCTCAGTCGTCTGCTTGATAACATGGGATGGGAACGACGATGACAATGTTGATGATCGTGGACGAAAAGGCGATCATGGCACATGTGGGTGCTTCGCGTCTTTATCTGATGAGAAACGGTGAAATTCATCAGTTAACCGTCGACCATTCGCTAGCAAACGAATTGTATCTTGCTGGCAGCATGTCGAAAGAAGAAGCTGCAGGCAGTCGCTACCAACACGTTTTGACACGCTGTGTTGGGCCACAGGAATCAGTCAGTGTTGATGCTTTGCTTTTTGATTTGATCCCTGGTGACCGCATGCTGCTTTGTTCCGACGGCTTGAGTAACGATTTTGAAAGTAGTTCAGTAGTTGCCAACTTGTTGGCGCAACCCAAAATCATGGCAAGCCCTGAACCATTGATGCAATTTGTCAATGCATCTGGCGGAGCCGACAACATAACTGCGATAGTTGTCGAAACGTTGGCGGACACCGAATGGGTCTCGGATTCGGAAGAGAAGATAGCAAGTTTGCGTAATAACTTCTTGGGCCAGAAACTGTCTGTTCGGCGTTTGCTGCATCTGTTGGCTTTAACCACGTTAGTGAATTGCGCTCAACTTTGTATTCTGTAATATGCCGGAACTGAAATACCGTGATTCGTACTCGATTCTGTGGATTGCGATGGCGGTTGTTGTTATCGGGCTGTTGGTCTTCTTCTGGAGGAAAGGCTAGATTTTTGAACGCAAACGATAGCGATCGGTTTCAATCCAAGTCGGTTGATGTCATGTTGCCAAATCGTTGTCAAAGGCATCAGGACCGTACCGTTATTCGGCTATTTCTTTAGGCTCGACGACTCGAATGTTTGTCGCAAGGTGTTCTAAAGCTGTTCGTTGTACATGATCAATGGCGACATCGTTTGTGTGTCGCGTGGCGACCTTCAGGCTGGCTAAGCGGCCAATATGAACGACGGGTTCGCCCGGTTGAACCGCCGGCAAAGTCGTCATCCCAATGACAACCCCTGGAAAAGGGGCCTCCAGCCGACTGTGCTCTTCGGTCAGCAGATTGCTGTTGGATGCAATCGCTTGACCTTTGGTCACACTATCACCTGGAGCCACATGCATTGACATGAATCCTCCTCGTTCGGCACGTATCCATTTGGTCTGGCGGATAATGACTTGGTTTTCAGGAATATCCGGGGTGCCTTCGAGCATTTTTAGTTGCATTAAAACATTCTTGACGCCTCTGACCATGCAGTCCGCAACGGATGATTCGACTTTCCAGACTTCGCCTCCTTCAACCACGATCGTCGGACATCCTATCTTGGTTGCCTCCCGTCGCAGCGATCCTTGCGGGCCCTTCCCGTGCAAGATAATCCCAGCACCAAAGGCTTCGGCTAAACTCGCACAATCTGGATTGTCAAGATCCGCACGAACATTCGGAAAATTGGTACGACGAACCGCCGCAGTGTGAAGATCGACTCCAAAATCACAGCGTGATACGAGCTCAGTAAAAATGACCTTAGCCAATCGCGAGGCCAAGCTTCCTGAGGCGTTCCCAGGGAAACAGCGGTTCAAGTCACGTCGGTCCGGTAAGTAACGCGAGTGCCGCTCAAATCCTAGCATGTTAAGCACCGGAACCATCAGTAGCGTTCCACTTTTCAAGGTCCAGTTGGAATCGCTTAACATTGCTCGGATGGCACCGGTTCCGTTTAGCTCGTCACCATGCAATGCTGCTGTTACGAAAACGGTGGGGCCAGGACTTGTTGCTCGGCAAATCCGAATGGGAATCGAAACGTCGCGGCTACTATAACTTTCGGTAACCGTTAGTTCTGTGTTTACCGACTGGCCGGCTTCCACTTCATGGCCGAACCAGTTTTGCACATCGTTTTCCATCATAAAAATCAGTATTTCTAAAGATACTTAGAGCCAAAATTGAAATTAGGTGTAGGTCGGCTGTGATAAAGCATCTAGCATTTTCGAAGGATCAAGTTGCTTAAGTTTAGGAGCACGTTGCCTTTGGGTTTTAGCCGGAACCATGGCCTTCATTGAATCGCGTTTGCCGAAACACAATAAGCGATCACCTGGTTCAAGAATGCGGCTAGCCTTCGGATTTGGAATGACGGTTTTGCCACGATACAAGGTTAGAACATTGATGTCTTGCTCCGAGAAAGCAGCTTCGGTGATCGACATTCCGACAAACCTAGAGCCTTCGGGAATTACCAATTCGCAAACCCCATATCCACGGCTGACCGTCAGTTTCTGTCGAATATCCATTTCCGGAAAATCAACATGAGCAGCACAGTAATCAATGATCGCGCCAGCAATATCTTGACCGGTGGCTCGCTCAATTCCTTCTAAACCCGGGGAACTGTTAACTTCCATCACCTGAGGTCCGTCTTTGCCTTCAAGCATATCGACGCCCGCAATTTGCAATCCCAAAATCTGCGCCGCACGGACAGCTGTTTCACGATAGCTGTTATCCAGTTCAACTAGTTCCACCACCCCGCCACGATGCACGTTGCTACGGAATTCATCACCCTGGGCAACCCGTCGCATGGCCCCGATTACTCGATCGCCAACGACGAACGCACGGATATCGCGGCCTTCACTTTCGGCAATGAAGCTCTGCAACAGAACATTTTGCTTTGCTGTTTGCAAAGTTTCGATGATCGCTTCTGCGATCTTGATCGAATCGGCCAGTATGACGCCGACGCCTTGCGTACCTTCCAGCAGTTTGATGATCACTGGTGAACCACCGATTCGTTCGATCGACGGAATCAAGTCGGCTCGATCGCGAACAAATGTGGTTTTGGGCATTCCAATGTTATGGCGACTTAATATCTGCATACTGCGCAGTTTGTCCCGACTATTGGCAATGCCCCCTGACGAATTGGCGACGAAGACATTCATTTGTTCAAGTTGACGAACCACCGCAGTACCAAAATAAGTGATGCTGGCACCAATTCTGGGAATCATCGCGTCGTAGTTCGCAAGCGGCTTTCCTTTGTAGTACAAATCAGGCTTTCCCGCTTGCAAATCAATCGAACACTTTAACGTGTTAACGACCGAGACCTTGTAGCCGCGTTCTTTTGCAGCAGCCACAAGTCGGCGTGTGCTGTAGCAGCGGGGTGCGGTAGACAAGATTCCAAGTTTCATCGAGACGATCCGTAATTCAGGGCTGAGGCTTTTGAGGGTTCACAAAAAAATGGTTTTGGTTTGCACCGCTTTATAGCAGATTTCCAGTGATTGCAAGTGTAGGGCAGCCAACCGTTCAATTGTGTCGGCAACATCTTGGTTTGCCGTCAGAGCCTACCAGTGAAATGGTTCGGGTAGGATTTCTGGCTAGGTCAAAATTTAGGCTCTGGTGATTTGCCTGTTGATTCAAAATTGGGTGGGCCGCAGATCTTGTTTTATCTTGCGTTTGCTTTTGGATTCGGGCGGAAGAAATGCTGTGTATGCAAGCAAAACCGAACAAGCAATAGCATCAAGGGGACTTCGATCAGCACCCCGACAACCGTCGCCAAGGCCGCTCCCGAAGACAGACCGTACATGATCGTTGCAGTCGCAATGGCTACTTCAAAGTGATTGGAAGCTCCGATCATGGCTGTCGGGGCGGCGGTTTCGTAGGTAAAGCCAAGAACCTTGGAAGTAGCATAACCAATAGCAAAGATCAGAATAGTCTGGACCGTCAAAGGGATCGCAATCCACAAAATCGTCAGGGGATTCTTGACAATCGTTTCGCCTTTGAACGAGAACAGCAACACTAAGGTCATCAAAAGTGCAGCGATCGTAACAGGGGTCAAGCACCGCAGAAATTGCTGCTCGAACCATTGCTTACCCAAGGTGGAAATCAACCAACGGCGAGAAAGATATCCGGTAACCAGTGGCAAGGCAACATAGACAGCCACCGATAATAGAAGTGCTTGCCAGGGTACGGGTAATTGACCAATTCCTAGTAAGTATCCACCCAAAAATCCGTAGAGAACCAGCATCGTCAACGAATTAATGGCGACCATGACTAAAGTGTGCCCAGCATGGCCTTTTGATAGGTGTCCCCAAACCAAAACCATGGCCGTACAAGGGGCGATTCCCAACAAAATGCATCCCGCAAGGTAGCTTCTCCATAAGGGTACTTGCAGCATTTTTGCCCCATCAAGCAGAACTACTTTACCCGCACCATAAAGCGTGCCAATTTCCAGATCACTTCCTAGGGGTATTTTTATGTGGTCAACGGCGTTTGGGCCGATAAATTCAAGAAACAGCGTCCCGAGAAAAAAACTGGCGATGGCGTACATGGTAAAAGGTTTAATTGCCCAGTTAATGAAAAGTGTTAAGGCAACTGGCCGAATGGATTTGCCAGCCTTGATGACTTCCGCAAAATCGATTTTTACCATGATCGGGTACATCATGAAGAAGAGGCAAATCGCAATTGGTATTGAAATGACAGGGGCATCGTTGACATAAATAGCCATGGAATCAAGAGACTCAGCTACGCCTGGGGCAAGCTTGCCCAGAGCAATGCCAGTCAGAATGCAAATGCCGACCCATACCGTTAGATATCGTTCGAAGACCCCCATCGCGTTACGGTCTGTTGTAGAACAAATCTCGGTCTTACTCATGTTGCGTTCTCCTGTCTCGTGTTTTCAATCAAGCTATTTCAAATGACTCATCATCGATGGCAACTTTTCTCGTACGAAGTCTAGGATTTCGTCACGCACTGGCAGGTAACAATGGAGTGCCTCTTGTTCGCTGTTAGCTTCCTTGGCCAGCAGCAGCGGATCGTTAAAGCCGACGTGGATGAGTTTTGATTTGTTAAGAAACACTGGTCAATTTTCATCGGCGTGCCCGCAGGCAGTTATCACTAAATCCAAGGGAACTTTGAGCAGCGTGTTGGCTAGCTTCGATGACTGGTTGGAAATATCAACTCCCGCTTCTTTCATGACTTTCATACCGTTGGGCTTCATGCCATGAGCTTCAATCCCGGCAGAATAGGGTTCAAGCTACTTGGTATGAAAATGACCAGCCCATTCTTCCGCCATTTGGCTCGGGCATGAGTTGCCGGTGCACAGAAATAACACCCGCTATTTGGTCATCGCTAAGAAATTCCACTCGCTAAAACAGCGTCTGTCTTGTGGTTTGTTTTAAAGGCAAAATTTGCGTAATGCCTCAATTCCGGTCGGTGGATCTACTTGCCAGGGAATCAGAGCAATGCGACAAGCAAGTTTTGATTTAACTTCATCGAGAAACGGCAACTCGTGCAATCGTCGACGTCGTAGTGTCGGATCGGAGACCGAAAGTGGAAGCAGGCTTTGGTTTATCACCCAAGCAAATGGTTCAATTTCCGCCCGACGTAGATCTTCTTGCAGTTTCGCTGCTTCATGGACAGGCGTAGCTTCGGGAAGGGTTACGATCAACACTCGCGTATAGTCTGAATCACGCAAGCGTGGCAAAAGCAGCTCGACGGATTCAGGAATCTGATGAGATTGACGTGACACTTCACGATGGTAAGCGAGTGCCGAATCCAGCAGTAAGATGGTGTGGCCCGTCGGTGCCGTGTCCAGGACGACAAATCGATCCGTCCCTTCGGCCACGGCTCTGGCGAATGCTCGGAATACCGCAATTTCTTCTGTGCAAGGTGAACGAAGATCCTCTTCTAAAAGGGCTTTCCCTTGTGCATCTAAATCGCGTCCCGCACTTTCGATTACCTCGGTCGTGTACTCAGCGGTTTCTTTGGCTGGATCAATTCGCCCAACGGTCAAACCTGGGATCCGATCAGCTGCCATTGTTGCGACAACGTGAGCCGCTGGATCCGTTGTGGAAAGTTGCACTTGAAATCCACGCTCGGCCAAAGCAACCGCAACCGCGGCGGCAACCGTTGTTTTCCCAACGCCTCCCTTGCCCATTGCAAATATTACACCATGTCCCATCGTCGACAGTTCATCAATCAGGCAGCCAAGGCCCGCAGGGTAGGATCCGGCTTGGGAAGCATCGTCTTGAGTACCGTCTTGAGTATCAGTCGATTCTGCCTGAATGACAGGCAATCCCACTTGCCGCAAGGCGTCAATGCCCATCAATCCGGCACTTGCCAGCGGAATGATTGACTGTGGCAACTGCTTGATTTCTCCAGGCATACCCGAAACGGCCAATTCACCACGTTCTTGCATCGCTACCGCGATCGGATCATCCGTCGGTTGACACTGAAACATGCCGTTGATGATCAAATGTTGATTGTTAACGGCAAGATTCTTAAGCTCCTGACTGGTTCGACTTGCCTCACGAAAGGCTGAAGCCTCTGGGCGAGCGACCAGTACAAGTGTTGTCAGTTTTGGATCGCCCAGAGCCAGAACCGTTTGTTTGTAAATGGCTTGCTGTGCCTGCAATCCGGCAAGCGGCCCCAGACAGGAAGTCCCCGAAGTATTTGTGTCCATGAAGCCTGACCAGGCTGAAGGTAAAGTCAGCAGTCGTAGTGTGTGGCCAGTGGGTGCTGTGTCAAAGATGACGTGATCAAATGCACTAGTGGAATCGGGATCACCCAATAGTTTTGCGAACTCATCAAATGCAGCAATCTCCAGCGTGCATGAGCCAGAGAACTGTTCTTCCATGCTAGTCACGGCTGCGTCAGGCAACACACCGCGGTACGGACCCACCATTCGTTCGCGATATTCTCGGGCGGCGGTTTCCGGGTCAATGTTCATTGCAAACAGACTGGGTACCGCCGGGATGGAAGTGGGTGTGTTACTCAGGCCAGCGCCGAGTACTTCATCCAAGTTCGAAGCTGGGTCAGTGGATACAAGGAGTACTCGTAAACCTCGCTCCGCAAGTTGCACTGCTGTCGCACAAGCCATCGACGTCTTTCCAACACCGCCTTTACCGGTAAAGAAAAGATTCCGTGTGGGTGAAACTATAAATCGCATTGCGTTTTATCCGGATTGGTTTTGAACGATCGAATTGTCGACTTAAGATTGACGATCAGCAGCGATCAGAGCCACCACCGCAACAACCATCCGACTTCGCAATTGGCAGCTTTGGAGACTGGATGACTGTACCCGTCCACAAGGCAAGATTCTCTCTGGAGGGATAGTCATTTCGGCTAACTACTTGATCGTCGACCATAATTAGCGGCAGGCACTGTACCCCATTTTCTTCCAGCATCTTTTTCACAAGATCATGCGTTGCAAACTGGGCAGCATTTTGCGACAGGTTGTGACGGGTCACTGAATGTCCTTGTGACTTCAACCAATCCAGATCTGCGGCAAATCGCGGAAGCACCGGATCGACCTGCGGACCACAAATCCCGGTTGAACAACACATCGCACGATCATAGACTTCAACTTTACTCATCACTTAATACTCCCGAATGAAACTTAAAATCATTGATCGTCGAATGACGATTAGTGAAACCAAAAAAACCTACAGTCCATCAACCAGTTCCTTGAGTCTCGCAAGTTGCTTCCAATTGACACAATAACAGACTTTGGGGCCATCGACTTCGCCTTGAATGAGGCCCGAAACTTTCAAAATCTTTAAATGCTGAGAAACAGTCGATTGTGCCAACGGTAAGCAATCGACGATTTCTCCGCAAACACAAGTTTCCCGACCAATGAGCAAACGGACAATCTGAACTCGAGCTGGATGAGCAATTGCCCAGGCCAGCTTCGCAAATTCGTCAGCGGTCCGATCGTCTTTGAGCTTAACGGATGTTGTCTCGCATTTTTTCTTTGCTGCTACTTTTTTAACCATTTGGATTCCTTTTATCGTGCATCTACGATTTACGATAAGCCAGGCTGACGTTGCTGTCAAGGACGAATTAAACAGTTGCCGCTGTCGCAAGACTTCAGGTTTTCCGAAGGGCTACCGCTCCGACAACCGGAACATCTGACTTAATTCCCTGCAGAATTTTTGCCCGCGGGCTGGGTCCCGATGGTTAACGAGTCGATTGGCTTTTTGACTGGCATCGCCCTGTTTGGACGCGAAGACGGGCAAGTAATGTCGGGCGGTGCTTGGTCATTTTCAGGGGTTACTTTTTTTACCGATGCCGGCCTGTGTCGGCATTTTTCATTCATTTTTCTCTCAGGTGAAACGGTTCAATGTCACGAAATCTGTGGGTAGTTCTTCTGTTCTGGATGTTTGCTGGATGCAACAAGTCTGATCCACTCGACCCTCAGCCGACCTCAGGGAAAGTTATCGTCAACGGCAAACCCGCTGCTGGGTGCATCGTGGCTTTCGTGCCAATCTGGGCAGCCGAGTATGTTGGGCAGTTCCTGCCGGGCGGTGTCACGGATGAGAACGGCAGTTTCGAAATCACGACTACGACTTCCGGTGACGGCGTGCCAATGAGAGAGTAGGGTGTGACGCTCCGGTGGGAAGCCAAGCCGTGGCCTGGCAAGCAAAAAGAAATGGACTTGGATCCCGTGGAAGCAATCGCCCCAAATCGCTTGCCGGGAGCATATTCTAGCCCAAAAAAATCCGGTATTGTCGATTCGAACAGTAAGCGTCTTTGAGCACCGTTGACTGTTTGGGCTTGCTGGGGTGGGTTATTTTCGTTTTAGTTTGCTCTGCCGCTTTTTGTTGTCGCGGCGTTTGGCGCGCTGCGTTTGCTTGCGAACGTCTCGCTCGCGACGCTCCTCTTGGCGATACATGCGGATCGACTCGGGATGAGCCACCGCCCAATTCCAGGGCAGTAGTGGTTGGTAATCCGTCTCGCCAGCCAAGAGCCGCGCGAGCACATCGTTCACGTAAGCCCACACGTCCAGATCGTTCCGGTGAGCACTGCTGACCAAGCTCATCAATCCGGCACTACGCTCACCGCCAGCCAGGCTGCCGCGTTAGGAGTGATTGCGTGAGGAGTGGTTGCCGATTGGACAACCAGTTCAGTGAACCTGTGCGAAGCGGCGGATTTGTCTTGGCGACGTTTTGGCGCCGAGTCAACACGCGGGGCCAAGTCAACACTTGGGGACAGTCGGAGTTTCCACCTATAGAAAGAGGCCACTGAAATTTGATCGAGCCGACAAAAATCGGCCACGGTAAGTTGGGAAGCGGCCGGGCGCCTGAGTCGGTCAAGCCAAAGTTGAATTCGCTGGATCTTGGACATTGGTAACATAGGATCTCCTGGAAACCAAAAGGAAATCTACCAACCTAAACCACCCGTCAATAACGGTACTCAGAAACGCTTACAAACGCAGAACACTTGCTCACACCGTTCGAGGATGGTTTGATAAAGAATGCGGCGCCAGCTGAACTTCGATGTTTGCATCGTCGCAATTAAGAAAGGCTTTCCGCTAGAGACAATCCTCCCTGGAAGCCCTGCGAAATTCTAACGGTAGACCGAGGGTGCTCCTTGCGTAAACGCAGGCTCAATTGCCGAATGTAGCGTGACCGGTTGATTGAAATCCGCTTGTCCACCGCTTGCTCTTCCAGCCATACCATTTTGGAACATGGTGTGTGAATTCGGCGAGAGTGGAAAATAAGGCACACCGTTGCCTGGCACCACCTGTTGTCCGCCCGCTGGCAGTGGTGGAATCTTGGACGCCATTGGCTGCGTGAATTCTGGATTAGGCCCGTAGTTGCGTACACGGCCTAAAACGGATTCCGATTCCTGCTGCCCGCTAGCTAGACGAACGGCTTGATTTGCCTCCAAATACTGGCCTGCATAAACCGGCGGAGCGAAAGTTGGCACCGATCGCAATGAAGTTTGACCACCCAGCGGTGGATAACCATTGCGACCTGCCGCCCGCTGGTTGATCGATAACGGGTCACCGGCACCTTGCGATTGCCTTTGAGAATAGGGTGGTTCCTGCAAGACGGTAGGCACTTTGACTTCTTCTTTAGCGGTGCCGCGTACCCAATCAGAAACACCTTGATTTGCATCCATCAAATAAGGGTACTGAATCAATTTTTGGTGCGAAACCGTCGAAAAAACCCGGCGATTCACTTGGCCGTTGTAGCGAGTGTTTTGCAAGTCGCCAGACTCCACAGGATTGGGGAACACTTCCTTGGGTGGCGGTAATGCTTCAATATCTGGTTCAATAATCGAGGGTGAAATCTGCAAAGGCTCTGTCAATTCAGGACTACTGGAACGACCTGGTGAGGGCACCATCTGCCTATTGCCTGGACCGGTATTCCTACCCTCAACACTGCCGCCACTGATAACTCCCGGCGCCGATTCCACGTGACCATTTGCTTCACCGTTGTAGCCATAGGGACCTTCCAACGGGGGCATCGCATTGTGAAATCCAAGGTCCTGTTGAACCGGCGGATGAAAGACATTTCGCGTTGGAACGGGATGAAATCGCGAGGGCATCGTGGGTTCGGATGCATTCGCAGAGTATTGCCCACTAGGATCAAAGCCAGTCGTGTCTTGATAGGGACTTGGGATCACGCGTTGATACGCGGAACGTTCCAAGTGTTGTTGGCGAAGTCGTCTTGCCACCGAAAGCACTGGTCCTTCCTGACGCAAGCAGGTGGAAGTCGGGCCCCAACATTGACATCCGCAACAGCTAAGTATTGCGATGGCCAAGAATCCATGAAGCCACCGCAGCATGTAACTCTGGCGTTGTTCTTCATTTCCACGATTGCTGATCATTGCGGATTCAAACCTACTTGGACGACGTCTCGAATCGGCACACCAAAAAACGGGTTCGGCAGACCTTACTATTGATCGAACACAACAACCGTCAAAGTTTAATTGAATTACGCATTTTCACTCACCCGCAGACTCGGCACACCCAATGCTGGCTTGCACAACGAAGACTGTCGCCGAAACTTGGCTAAAAATTGATTCGCTATGGCGCAAAAAAAGACCCGAGCTGGACTCGGGCCTTTCGAAGATTCAACATTGCATTACAAACAGGTCACTCAGATGTGCCACCTGATCTTGCCGACTAGCGGTACCATTCTAGGCCGAAGCTTAGACCGTGATACAAAGCGTCGTCACTGTTGCTGGAAGTTAAACCGCTGAACGGAGTGATCTGTCCGTTGTACTGACCGGCGGCACTGGCAACATTGTCGAAGTACCAAAATTCATAACCGGCTTTCAACTTCGCTCTTGGTGAAATCATGTAGTGAGCGAAGACGCCCATTTCCGTTCCCCAGGAAAGATCCACATCATCAGCCGAGTTGTCAATGATGCGAAGATTGTTGTTCGCAAATTCGGTGTTAGTCTGATAGAAGTTCAGGTAACCACCAACCTTGCCCGAAACACTGAATGAAATCCGACGGCCAATGTCATAGAACAGTTCGCCACCGATCTGCGGTCCAATCAAGTGATTTCGAGCTCGCAAACGATAGGTTCCAAAGTCGCCACCTGAACCAATCGAATTCAGGCCGTAAAAGTCATCGATAGCGGTGTAGCGAATGCCGATGAAGGTCGACATCACGTCCCAATTCCAATTCATCTTGCTGAATTCGGCACTGTAGTAGTGGGACCTCTGGACACTTTCGTGAAACGAAGCGCCATTGAAAGAACTGATCGAAGCTAAGTTGAACCCATCAGTTGGGAACAAGCGAGGAGTAAGCGAATTGGTCGCACTGGCGATTTGAGTATTCGCACTGTGAGCATCCAACAGGGTGAACGATGCTTCCCAACCTTCAATGCTGTCTAACTTGCGACCGAAAACCAAACGGGCACCGGGTGTGTAGTCGTAAGCATCGTTAGCAGGTAGCAAAGATGCCGAAAAATCACCCTGATCACGATCCATATAGAGGAAGTCTAAGAAAATATACCCGGTCGCTCCGCTAACACTACCCAAGCCATCATAAGGCAGACGGCTAGGCATTGTCGGACGCTGAAAATCTTGATTCAAACCCGAATCGAATTCTGGTTGACTTTGCAAGTACGGATCGGACACCCCCGAGAATACATCTTGCGGGCTAGATACGTTGATTGTAGGAACTTTCAACGCACTGGATGTGCCCGAGCCAATCATTCCGATGCTTTGATTGGTGGTCATCGTTGACTCAAACTGCGGGTTCGAATCGGTTGAAGAACTCTGTGTCGTTGTCGACTGCTGATTGCCCATCATCATCGCAATCAAATCGTCAGTTGAAACCTCATCCACTTGGATCTGATCCGACGACGCATCAGCGGACCCGATTGGACGCTGGAGCTTCGCTGTTTCTACTGAAGCAGCAGATGGCGTTGCAATTTCACTTTGAATAACCGTTTGAGTTTGCTTCATCGTCGCGGCGATTGAACCGGCTCCCGCACCCTTAACGATTGGGACAGGCTGGGTCTTCCCCGTTTGAATTTCAACCTCCGCTTTTGCCGAACTCATGTCCTTTTGACTGAAAATCGGGCCCGTCACTAAAGGACTGACTTGCGAACGTTCGACTACCGCAGAATCCACCGAATCCGGTCCGGTCACAATCGGACCTGTCACAATCGGTGCCGAGACAACCGGGACCATGCCGGAAACTGGAACCGCTTGGACTAATCCGGCGAAACTAGGTTCAACGATAACCGTTGAAGTTTCCGCCGTTGGGGAATATGGCATGAGTGCTTGGCTGCCACTTACCACTGGCACCGTGAAAGTGTCACCCGCTGCAATCGAAGGCAATAGAGGAGTGGGGCGATAGCGAGGCGGTGCAGGAATGCGAGGAACCAAAGGGTGCTGCGTTCCTGGTTTGGTATCACCGATTGGACCGTGATCGGATTCCAGAAACGTCACCGGCAGGATGTACGATGCTTGGGTATCCGTTCCTTGGGTATGGGCTGCCGGGATTGGCAGGATCATTCCTGTGTTTCTAAACTGTTTGACTCGCATAGACGAGTCTAGCAGTGCCTGCAAAGTAGAGACTTCGCTGCTAGTTTGCTGCCCATCCTGCCAAGCGTTTGCATTTTCGATGTCGAAAACAGGCGCGAAAGTAGAAATGCACAGGAAAGTACCAGCGAGAAATCGTTTCAAATTTAAATTCATTTTCGAATCCGTGCCATAAGGTCAACGAAGAGCGAGATGCAGCCCAAGCAGTAGATGCAAGTCTGCACTTATCCGTTACCTTTACTGTTCGGCATTCGGGCCACAAGGAACGTACCGATTTTTCCATTTAATCCGAAGATGTTGATATTTCTCGACGAAAGGTTTATTTCTAATGTGACGGTTGAACCCAACTTGACTGTCCTGACAACGGCATATTTTACCGCCAATCACTTGAAATCGTTGCATTTACGGCGATTGACTTACCAATCCCTATAACCCGATTTCTATCGCCCAGAGTGTTGACGCAATTACAAAGTAAGTGCTTGCCACGAATACACCAAGCAAACATTCTGGAGTAGATAGTAAAAATAGCGAGTCCTGGAGATCAAAAGGGACCTTAACATCCGTTCAAGGTCATATTACTTTTGCTATCATGGATAGAAAATGAGTCGCCCCAGCGACCAACCCCGACAGATATCGCGACGGTGAATGATTCGCAAAAAGTCGTTTCGAACACAATTTTGGCTTGCAGTATTTGCCAGCACTTCGAAATGACGCTGAATCGTTCCTCGCTAAACACCGAATATTTGAACTTAGAAAATTGAGATTAAGGCCCATTGACTATGGACGACTTTGGATTTGACGGACCACAACGTTCACTCGTTTGGCGGATCCTGTTGTTCCCGGTGAAGATCCTTCGAGCTATTTTCGGTAGGTTTGCGAGTGCCGATGACCTTGAAGCCCGACGCGGATTTTTGGGTTGGCTGAAGCTAATTTTTGTCTCGCCGTTCATCTGGATATTTTCCTCGTTGGGGGTTCTTCTTCTCAATTGGTCATCCAGCCGTCGCCTACAAACATTTGTGTTCGGGCTACCTGCAATCCTGTTTGGTTTGGGAATGATTTCACTTTACGTATTCGGCTCGCTGAACCCAGACGGGATCGTTAAGGTTTACAACAAGAACTATCAGTTGGCATTGACGGAAAAGAAGTTTGATGAAGCCGAACTGTACTTGAACCGAGTCATTCGGTTGAAGAAAGAAGATCAAGAAGACCAACAGTCTCAGAAAGCAGATTTGTTGATCCAACAAGGCAAGATTAATGAAGCGATTCCTATTCTTCAAAAAATTGCGAAGCCGGATCAAGTCGGCAACCCCAGAGCTCACTTGCAGTTGGCACAATACTATCTAAGTAAAGCGTATGCGGATGCTGCCAGGATGGAAGAGTTGACACTTCCCAAGCGAGCAGAGTTTATCAACTTCAGCCAGAATATGTCGATCCAGCACCTGGAGCAATGTCTAAACTCGACGCCCTCGGATTTGGAAGAATTCCAGGCTCACAATGCGATCTACACAATTTTGATGCGGCGAAAACAATTTGCTGAAGCTGCGCCGCACGTCAGCTTCCTGAATCGAAAGACGTTTACGTTTTCTGATGACCACTTCACGTTCTTCACAAAAATTTATCCGAATCTAGAACTGGCCAATCGGCAAGTCGAGTACGATATCGCCCGTTTGAAGAAGTTCCTGGAGGAACAGCCTGACAACATGAACGCGTGGCAGGTATTGATCCGCATCTACTTGATGCAAAAAAACTACGCGACGGCGATTAAAGAGATTTCCTTGGGTAGCCGCAAAGTCAGCACGCAACAACTAAAAATGTTGCTGGCGAAGTTTCAATCCGAAGTTTTGTATGAACAGTCGATCAACGCGAAAACCTTGGGCACTGAAAAAGAAACTCGATTGCAACGCCTGACACTTTTAAGTGCCTCCTTAAAAGTATTTCCTGCCAATCGCAGAGCCGTGGAAGAGTTGATTCTTCTTGGCTTCCCTGTTGAAGGCACCGATGATGACCAATGGCTGTATGATGCCAAAGCGGCGGCAGGTCCAAGCAATGAAAATTATTATGGCGTGAACATGATCCTAGGACTTCGCGCTCTTTTTGACGGCCGCAAAGAGGAAGCGAAACAGTATTTGGAGCTGGCTAGTTCCTTAAGTCCATCTTTCCCTATCGTTCTGCAAACGTTGACTATGGCAATTGACCCAGAAGCGAAAACACTTCTGCCGCAATTCCAGACAGAAGAAACATCGCCCAATGGCACAAACAATAGTTCTGCTGCGACACCAAATTCAGATCAAATGGACACGCCTGCATTATTTGGAATTTACATGGTGCTAGGTTCTCACGCGGTCGTCGAAAAGAAATACGAACGGGGCCTCGGGTTCTTCGAAAAAGCCGCCTCGGCCAACCCGCAATCTTACGCAGCACAGAACAACATTGCTTTTTGCTTAATCAATCTGGAATCCGCGGGTGAAAGTGAATATCAAGAAGCCTTGATTATTAGTTCCGACAACATCAAAAAATCCCCCGAAATCCCTAACTACTACGAGACCCGCGGCGCTGTGTTCATGAAATTGGAACGGTATCAAGAGGCCGTTGCTGATTTTGAAAAAGCCCTGGATCGTGGATTTAGAAATCGACGAAGTGTTCACATGAACCTGGTCAAGGCGTACCGCGAAACTGGACGTGACAAGGAAGCCGATGCTTACCAACGCCTAATCGACGCCCAACCCGAGGAGGAAGGCGTACCGTCGGCTTTGGTTCCAAAAGATCCCAATTCCGCAACTCCCGCAGAGGGCGATAACGAACTGGCCCCAGAAACTAAATCGGATTCCAATTCCGTGGGGGATGAAAAAGAGACAACCGACGGCACCGTTCCTCCAGTTTCATCCGAAGAAAAGTCGACAATAGATAAGTCGACAATAGAAAAGTCGACAATAGAAAAGTCGACAATAGAAAAGTCGGCAATAGAAAAGTCGGCAATAGAAAAGTCGGCAATAGATAAGTCGACAACTGGGCCAGAGGGAGCGAACCAAGACAATTCACCCAACTAGGAGCCGCTAATTTGTCGGCCGATTCATCGGTTGGAATATGAATCCGATTTTGAACGGTTGCCAAAAGTTTGCCCAGCATGCGTCTTTTGAATCAAAACACTTTTGCATCCAACTACAAAAGTCATACCGTCCCAATAGGCTGCCAATGTCTACCACAAGAGGCGAGTCACAGCAGATACCAATATTTGTGTCCTAGCCGTTGGTTTGGTAAGTGGTTGTTGGTTCAGTAAGTTTAGGTTGTAGGTCAAATTGGTTTCGACCGGTCGCGCTACTCCCCCACTTTAAGTCGCTCCAGCCACGCCTCCCAACCGGTTGATTGGATCGAAACTGATTTAGCATTGCCCTCGGACTTGGTCACTCGAAAAGCCTCAGCTTCGGGAAACTGCTGGACAATGTCTTGAAACTTATCCGAAGGGCAAACTGACAGCGCCGATGCTAAACCATCGGCCACGCTTCCCGAGGTTGCATGCACGATCGTCACATGTTGAAAGTCGACTGCCTGCTTAGTTAGCGGGTTGATAAGATGCGAGCGTCGTACGCCGCCTGCCTGCAGAAATTGATTGGCATCTCCCGAACTTGCCAATGATGAATTAACCAAATAGACCTTCGTCTGTAAACCATCTCTAGGATTCAATTTGGCCAATCCAACCACCCATCCTCTTTGACCAGGAGGCGGGGAACCTGCGGTTAGATCACCGGATGCATCTACCAGCACTCGTTGAATATCGTGATCCTTTTTCAATCGTATCAACACTCGATCGGCAGCATAGCCTTTGGCGATCCCGCCGAAATCAAAATCAAAATCGCCGACGCCTTTACGAAATAACGCCTGATCTTCATTGATCAAAAAGCGTCCCATCCCCACATTGTCCTTGGCAAGATTGACTTCCTCTTGGGTAGGCATCCGCTGCAATCGACGAGCTTGTCGCCAGACTTTGGTTAGCCGCCCGAGTGTCACATCGAAATAGCCACCGGTCTTAGAATGCAGTTCGCGGGACAAAATCGTCAATTGAATGAAAGTCGAAGATGCTGGGAAAGCAGCCCCAGCTGGCAAATGACAAAGTCGGTTCACTTCACTCGAAGGGTCGTAATCGGTGAAAACCTTTTCAATCAAGTCAATTTCTTCAAAAGCAGCTTCAAAAGCAGCTTCGGCAGCAACCGCGTCCGTCGCATAGAGCGAAATTCGAAAGCGGACCCCCATCTTGATTTCTGACTTGGAAAATCCCTGCAGCGTTATGCGCTCCAAACATTTTAACACCTCCTGACTGCTACATCGTTGAGAAAAGGATAGCTGACTGCCAAACACCAGCAATATAAGTATCGTGCTCCAGAATTCGATTGGTTTGATTGCCACGTGGATTTCCGCCATTTCGTTCGTTTAGTGTTTGCAGCCTACCTGGAATTCTAATGCGAAATCAGTGGTTCTCTTTCGCCGGTTAGGGCAAAACCAGCAGAAAACATAGAATTCCGATCGTAACAACGGCGGTTCAAGCCCCATCGATGCTGATTGAAGTGTCGATTTTTTCAAGTTATGATGATATCCGCATCTTAACGCTCCGACAAACGTTTATGGTTACGTGTCCCGAATCAGGCTGATCATGCTAGGCGATTAAACCCACGTTCGCCGCGAAACTAACTTGCGATCTCCGTTTGGCTGACCCGAAGTGTTAGTTTGGCAAGAGTGTTAGTTTGGCAAGAGTGTTAGTTTGGCAAGGCTGCGGTCCAAATCTAGCTGGCGGAGTATGCCGGACTATTTGGATTTTCAACCAATGACGTTTCCCACCTCCACTTAAGATTTGTCTTCTAGGTCTTAAGATTTGTCTCCTAGGCCTTAAGATTTGTCTTCTAGGTCTTCATTTCACCATTTAGGAATCAACATGAAACCTTCCCCTGAAAATAGTTCCAAGCCACCCATTTCCGAAATCGTGACTGAAAAATTGCAGCCCAATAGCAGTGCCGATTCGCGCCGAGCCTTTCTAAAAACAAGTGCGAGTGCGGTTGCAGGTTCTGCCATTATCGGCTCGGCTGGATTTGTGCCTGCCAATCATGTTGCAGGACGTGATGTCATTCGCATCGGTTTGATTGGTTGTGGTGGACGTGGAACCGGCGCCGCTACTCAGGCAATGAACACCGAAGGTTCAACCGAATTGGTCGCGATGGCCGACGCTTTTGGTGACCGATTGGAAAGTTGTTTAGACGAATGTACCAAAGCGCACAAAGAAAAAGTCAAAGTCCCCAAAGAAAATCAATTCGTTGGCTTTGACGCGTACAAAGGTGTCATGGCAAGTGATGCGGATTTGATCATTCTAGCGACCCCACCTGGGTTCCGCCCGCTACATTTTGAAGCCGCGGTCAATGCGAACAAACATGTCTTCATGGAGAAGCCCGTAGCGTCTGATCCCGCAGGTATTCGCCGAGTCTTAGCGGCAAACGAAATTGCCAAAGCCAAGAATCTTGCGGTTCAGGTTGGTTTGCAACGGCATCACGAACCCATGTACAAGCAAACCATGGAACGACTGAAAGATGGCGCCATTGGTGACATCAATTTCGCTCGAGCCTATTGGAACAACGAAGGCGTTTGGACTCGTCCACGCCAACCCGACCAAACCGAGTTGGAATATCAGATGCGTAACTGGTACTACTTTAACTGGTTGTGCGGAGATCATATCAACGAACAGCATATTCATAACATTGACGTGATCAACTGGCTGTTTGACGACTTCCCAATCAAGGCTCAAGGGCAGGGCGGTCGACAAGTGCGAACAGGCAAAGAACATGGTGAGATTTACGATCACCATTTCGTTGAATTTACTTACGGCAACAACGCCACGATGCTAAGTCAGTGCCGTCACCAACCAGGATGCTGGAATGCCGTCAGCGAACATGCTCATGGTTCCAAAGGTAGCTGCGAAATTTCCCGTGGGCGTATTTTCGATTTGGATGGCAAGGAAACTTGGCGAGCCGGCCAAAATGTAAATGGCTGGCAGCAAGAGCACCATGACCTTTTCGCTGACCTTCGCGCCGGCAAGATTCCAAATGAAGCCGAATATGGTGCCAAGAGCACGATGACAGCAATCTTGGGTCGAATGGCAACTTACACGGGTCGCGAAATCACTTGGGATCAAGCGATCAATTCAACGATGAACTTGGCTGATTTTGATGCTTTGGCAACTTTCGGAGATGAAGCACCAGTGCAACCCAATGAGGACATGACCTACAACATTATGCAACCAGGAAAATCTTGGGACAAAGTGGTAGGCTAGGTTTGCCATCGATTAGAAGGCGTTGCTATCCAGCGATGAAGATTCAGGTCAATCACCCAACAACTTGGTGGTTGACCTTTTTTTATTCCTTGCCGCGAGCGGTCAAGGAGAAAATCCCGACGAAATACGTATATTTCGGCAAATTTGTGATGCTCGCAGCCGATGGATTCCCTGTCCTATCCTTCGGTCAATCTTGCCAACCACCTCCTACCGCAAGTGGTACCCTTGGCGTATTCCCTAGTAAGAAGGTTTAATAGAGGCCTGCGCAACTTGGTTGCAACCGAAGGAAGACCGTAAACTCTTGGAATTGGTTAGCTAGATCATTATGTCCGTTCGAACGCGTTTTGCCCCAAGTCCTACCGGCTACTTACACATCGGCGGTGTGCGAACCGCGTTGTTCAATTGGCTTTTCGCGCGCAAACACAATGGGCAGTTTATCTTGCGAATCGATGACACGGACCAGAATCGCAATCTTGATCAAGCGCTTCAACCTATCCTGGACGGTTTCCGCTGGCTGGGAATCGACTGGGACGAAGGCCCCGAAGTAGGGGGACCCTACGCACCTTATTTCCAAAGCGAACGCTCGGAAAAATATCAGATCGCTGTCGATAAGCTATTGGACAAAGGCTTAGCCTACCGCGATTTTGCCACAGGGGACGAGGTCCAAGCAGAACGCGATGCAGCCCAATCAGCGAAAGTGGATTTCCTGTACAGTCGCAGGTGGATGGCAGAAACGGCAGAACAACAAGTTGCCTTTCAGGCAGAAGGTAGAACTGCGGTCGTGCGTCTCAAGATGCCTCGTGAAGGTCAATGCAAGTTCATCGATTTGATCCGAGGTCAACAGGCGTTCGACTGGGCTCGTGAACAAGATCACGTGATTCAGCGGGCCGACGGTTCTTTCATTTACCACTTGGCAACGATTGTCGACGATCTGGATTATCAAATCACGCACGTGATCCGAGCCATCGAGCACTTGTCCAACACGCCTCGGCAAGTCTTTATTGCGCAGGGCCTAGCAGAAGATCCTGCCCAGATACCTCACTTCGCTCACATTCCATTCGTAGCAGAACCTGGCAGCAAGACCAAATTAAGCAAACGAAAAATCGATACTTATTTGAAGCGACAAGAGTTCAAACAAATGGTCGAGCATGGGGATGCCATCGCGCAACAGATTGGTTTGACCTCATCGTTGGAATCTTTCAATCCTGTCCTGGTTGAATTTTACGCTCAACTGGGCTATCTGCCATCGGCACTGTTAAACTACTTGCTGCTGCTGGGCTGGTCCTTGGATGACAAGACCGAAGATTTTTCAGTGGCGGAAATGACACAAGCCTTTTCTTTGGACCGAATCGTCAAGGCACCGGCCAGTTTCGATCCCGAGAAATTATCAACGTTTCAGTCTCGGCACATGCTGCAATTGTCGACGACCAAAAAATGTGAAGCCGTAACGCCCTTTTTGTACAAAGCGAAAATGGTCCCACAGGAAAATTTCTCCGACCTTAGTTCTGAACTTCAGAAGACGATCCAATCCATCGTGCGGTTCTCGAGTGATCGAATCAAGGTATCAGGCGACATTTTGCAATTCGATGACTTTTTCAAAGAAGTTGATGACTTGGTTTACGACGATAAAGCGTTTCAAAAACGGTTGGTCAAACCCACACAGGCGGGCCATTTCTTAGCAGAATTTTCGAAAGTGCTGCAGGCGCAAAGCGACTTCACCGCAGAATCGCTCAAGGCCAGCGTGGAAGGATTTTGCGAACAGATGGGGATTGGGATTGGTGATATTGTGCACGCCATGCGAGTGGGCGTGACCGGACGAGCGGTTGGCTTTGGCGTCTTTGAAACATTGGAAACCCTGGGCAAAGATAAATCTTTAGCCAGAATTCGACAATCGCTTCAGCGGTTAGAATCGCTCCAAGGTCAGCAGGCTATCTGATCGTGAAATGACCGTTTGTTCATTCAATAATTGCTTCAGATTCACTTAGGTTTACCATTTCATTTTCTTTAACCCATTCTCTTTCGGCAAACGTCAATTGCCAGGACCTTACAAGCATGAACAAGTCGTCGAACGTCGATAAATCAGAATCGAATCCCCACGAAGAAAACGATGCTCATCTGGACTTTATTCGGCAAATCGTTTCCGACGATACCCAAAGCGGTAAATATGACCAACGAGTCCACACTCGGTTCCCGCCCGAGCCCAACGGCTACTTACATATTGGACATGCCAAAGCGATCTGCCTTAACTTTGGTCTGTCAACAGAATTTGACGGCAAGTGCAATTTACGATTTGATGACACCAACCCGTTAGCCGAAGACACCGAGTACGTGGATTCGATTAAGGAAGACGTTCGCTGGCTTGGCTTTGAATGGGATGGCGAAGAATATTATGCATCGGACTATTTTGATCGACTTTATGACTTTGCTGTTACGTTGATCAACGATGGCAAAGCGTATGTTTGCAGCTTATCCGCAGAGGATGTTCGCCAATTCCGAGGTTCCTACCGCGTCGAAGGTAAGAACAGTCCTGATCGTGAGCGAAGCATTGATCAGAATTTAGATCTGTTCGCGAGAATGAAAGCCGGAGAATTTCCAGAGGGCGCTTACACGCTGCGCGCGAAAATTGACATGAATTCGCCAAACATGAACCTTCGTGATCCGGCAATGTATCGTATCCGACATACGCATCACCATCGCACAGGTAATCAATGGAAAATTTATCCGACTTATGACTTTACGCATGGGCAAAGCGATTCCATCGAAGGCATCACGCATTCGATTTGCACTTTAGAATTTGAAGACCATCGTCCGTTGTACGAATGGTTCCTGGAACACCTGAAGCTCTACCGTCCGCAGCAAATTGAATTCGCTCGTTTAAACCTGACTAATACCGTCATGAGCAAACGCCGACTGTTGGAATTGGTCAAAGAAAAATTGGTCTCGGGCTGGGACGACCCTCGCATGCCCACCATTTGTGGTCTGCGTCGAAGAGGTTACACACCAACATCGATTCGTGAATTCTGCAAGACGATCGGCATTACCAAGTACAACAGCACAACGCCGATGTTCAAATTGGAACAATCGTTGCGAGAAGATCTGAATCAAAACGCCACCCGAGTCATGGCAGTGCTTCACCCCTTGAAAGTAGTGATCGAAAACTATCCTGAGGGCGAATCCGAAATGCGGGACGCGGTGAACAACCCCAATGACCCTGACGCCGGGTCGCGTCAACTGCCATTTGGACGGGAAATCTTCATCGAATGTGATGACTTCATGGAAGTCGCCCCAAAGAAGTTTTTCCGTTTGACCGTTGGCAATGAAGTTCGCCTGCGGTACGCCTACTTTCTGAAGTGTCACGAAGCAGTCAAAGACCCGGCAACAGGTGAAGTGACTTTATTGCGTTGCACTTACGATCCAGAAACCTCGGGCGGCAAAGCCCCGGACGGTCGCAAGGTCAAAGGCACAATCCACTGGGTCGGTGCGACCCAGGCGGTTGATGCAGAAGTTCGCCTTTATGAAAATCTGCTGACCGTGGAATCGATTGGGGACCTTCCCGAAGGCCAGGATTGGAAGACCAAACTAAATCCTGAATCGTTGGCCGTTTTGCACAATTGCAAATTGGAACCTTCGCTGAAGGATGCCAAAGCGGGTGAGAGTTTCCAATTTGAAAGAACAGGTTATTTCACAATCGATTCGGCGGATTCAACTTCTGATCATTTGGTCTTTAATCGTTCGGTTTCGTTGCGCGAGGCCGCAGACAAATAATTGGCTGCAAACCGCTAACGGTCCGCTTCCCACCGCAGTGCAGGGCTTGGGCACCGCGTTTTGGGGTCGGACAAAATCACCAACTTACTTATTTTGTTTTAATGAAAGTATCATGACTGAATTCGACATCTATGGTATCGGCAACGCATTGGTTGATAGCGAGTACCAAATCAGCGACAGCGAATTGACTGCAATGGGCGTTGAAAAAGGCGCGATGACTTTGATCGACGAGGCTCGCCGTTCCGAACTGCTGCAACAATTAGGCGAACTACCTGGCAAGCGAGCCAGCGGCGGAAGTGCTGCCAACACCTTGATTGGCGCCGCTCAAATGGGAGCCAAGTGTTTCTACTCCTGCAAGGTTGCCAATGACGAGTTGGGCAAGTTCTATTTGAACGACCTGGACGAGTGTTTGGTCAAGTCCAACAGCAATCATTCTCCATCAGACGCAGGTTCTACAGGAACATGCCTGGTACTGATCACACCTGATGCCGAGAGAAGCATGAGCACGTATTTGGGTGCCACTTCTGACTTGTCAGAAAAAGAATTGGACTTAGATGCGTTGAAGAAATCGAAGTATCTGTACATTGAAGGATACTTGGCTGCGAGTCCGACAGGACGATTGGCTGTCACTCAAGCGCGGGCCGCCGCTGACGAAGCAGGCGTTGCGATTTCCATGACTCTTTCGGATGTTAACATGATTCGATTCTGCCGAGACGGAATTGATGAAATGCTGGGTGAGGGCGTCGACTTACTTTTTTCAAACGAAGAAGAAGCTAAGTTGCTCTTCGACACAGAAGATCTGGCGGTCGCGACCGAAAATTTCAAGAAAGTCGCCAAGTCATTTGTGATCACTCGCGGAAAAGACGGCGCAACGGTCTGGGACGGGTCCACATTGACCACGGTGCCGGCTCAACCGGTCAAAGCCCTTGACACCAACGGGGCGGGCGACATGTTTGCCGGTGCGGTACTTTACAGCTTGACCAACGGACTCTCCCTTGCCCAAGCGGCCGCGTTGGGCTGCAAAGCATCCGGTGAATTGGTGCAACATTTTGGACCGCGACTGCCAACCGACGTCACCAAGAAACTGTTAAAAGAATTTCAGGCAACTAACGCCTAGTTCGACTGATTGGGTTCGACTGATTGGGTTCGACTGATTGGGTTCGACTGATTGGGTTCGACTGATTGGGTTCGACTGATTGGGTTCGACTGATTGGGTTCGACTCAATTCACGATCGAACCATTTTTCGATTCAAGAGATGGAAAAGGGCAATACGTTTGTGTACGTTTTGCCTTTCCATTGGCCTTGGGGGTCAGAGGCTGTGGCGACTTGCCGAAGAAAGTCTTGACTTGGGTCAAAATGTAATTCAGGCAATGGTTATTTAGCAACTTGGTTATTTAGCAGTGAGATTAATTAGCAGCGAGATTGCCGCGTCGGCAATTTCTTAACTACACTCTTGCTCGTGGCAAGTGATCGCCTGGACAACGGATTGCTAAGGCTGTAAGTGTTGGCAAAGCCCGTAAGTTACGGTGAAACCGATAGGTTATTGCCAAGCCAAGCGTTATCGCCAAGCTGATGAAGTTTCAACTTTGCAATGATGGCAGCAAAGAAACCGGATCCGACAGCCTGGCTAAAAATTCGGGATCCATGGCTAGTTGGCCGGTTTTCCACCATCTGGGGATTGATCTGAATTTCCAAGAAATTCAAGCTCTCCTTAAGTTATTCCTGCTGTGGGCAGCATTTACGCTTTCGTTTAATTAATGTTTAAAAGGCAACTTACTGATGTCCATCCTGCGAACTTTCATTGCGATCGAAATCGAACGACAAGTAAGTAGTCGGGTGAATCGGTTCGTCAACCAACTGGGAAAACTGAACCCAGATGTTCAATGGAACGATTGTAGCCAACTGCATATCACACTCTGCTTCCTAGGCGAAATTCATTTAAACCAATCACTGGAATTGACTCGAATTGCTCAAGACGTTGCTGAAACCGCCGATCCGATCGAGTTACACATCGAGACTTTCGGCGGGTTTCCGAATCTAAGCAGCCCTCGAGTCCTTTGGATTGGTGCAAAAGAACCCGACGTAGAAACCGGACATTTGTCAGAAGCTGCATTGCTTCGTAAAGGCATGGCCGCGTTCTGCCCAGCATTGACAACGCTAAGTGAAAAATTGGTTCAAGCATTTCTCAACCGGCAGTATACGCCTGACACAAAGTCGTTTCGCCCTCACATTACGGTTGGTCGCATCGCAGGTAAAAAGGGGAATCGAATACTAGACGTTCCCGAAGCGTTGATCGAGAGTGCCGACACAGGCTTCGGGCAACAATGGGTGCGAAGATTACGCGTGCTGTCCAGCGAACAAACCGCGAAGGGACCTGTGTACCGTCCGATTTCTACAATTGAACTTTGAAATGCTGTCCATTGAAATCGCAGGCCCGATCTTTGGTATAAATTCGCAGTCCAATATTCGGCGAACCGCTCAACCTACAACCCGCGTCCAGAACAACATTAGCATCGTGCGCAATCCTGGATTCACACTAATTGAATTGCTAGTAGTCATCGCGATTATCGGGTTGATGATGGGACTCTTGCTGCCCGCAATTCAATCCACTCGTGAATCAGCCAGGCAAGCTAAGTGCAAGAATAACTTGCGACAGATCGGTTTGGCGATCCATCAATTTCACGGCGTCAAGAACCGAATGCCGATGGGATGTTGGGAATGGCGGAATAGCAATTCTGCGACACACTTGCGCCAGTGGTCCTGGTCCGCTCGCTTGCTTCCGTACCTTGAACAAGACAGTGTTTATCAGCTAATCGACTTTGAAAAGCCCTTCGACCACTCAGAAAATCAACCAGCAGTCGAATCAAGGATCGACACCTTTCTTTGTCCAAGCATTGGCCAGATTAAGGCCAGCACGGTTCATGCGAGGGCACGGTCTGACTATGGCGGGTTGTTCGGCGAGCAAATTGTCCGGCGTGACCAATCCAATGGGTGCTTCTTGAACGACATACCCATTGCCTTTCGACAGATCGTTGACGGGTTAAGTCAGACATTAATCGTTTCTGAAGATGTCCGAGCCCCCGACGGCCAATGGAGCAATGGGCGAAACATCTTCATTCAATCTGCCGGGATCAATGATCCAAACGCCTGGGCGGGCGACAACGAAATCCGCAGCGATCACCCAAATTTGGCAATCGCGCTGTTCGCCGATGGGCATCTGCAAGTAATGTCAAACGATACTGAATTGACCGTCTTGGCCGCCGTAATCACTCGGGCCGGACGCGAGCCCCTTTCGCTGGGTCAGTAAGCATTGATCAGGAAACCATGGAAAGTCGACTTTCGGGTTTAAATCCATGACGCAACAAGGCCCAAAAAGATTGAAATGGATCATCCCAGACGGTCGTTATCCACGCGTTTCCAGCGACTCGCAATTTCTTCAAGTTTGTGCGACAATTGGCGGATTAGGATCCGCCTAGCGAACTCCATCGCTTGACAACCAAATCAGCCGATCCATAAACGGTTCCACTTTTTCTCTTGCTAGAAAACCATTCGAATGAAGCGCCAATTTGTAAATCAGTTAGCTGAGGGTAGCCAAGTTAATGAAGTTTACCAACTGATTGACAAACAACTTCGCCCCAATCGCCAAGGTAATTTGTACCTGCAAATGCGTCTTAGCGACCGAACTGGCTGGGTTACCGCGATGCTCTGGAACGCTCATGAATCGCTTTATCAATCGATTCCTTTAAGTAGTTACGTTCACGTCACAGGTACCAGCCAAGTTTATAATGGCATGGTCCAACTGATTCTGAAATCGCTGGAAACTGTGGACATTTCAGAGATCGACGATCGAGATTTCGCGGTTGAAGCGAAAACAGACGTTGAACAATTGAAAAAAGAAATGATGTTAATGTTGCGAGGAATTCGCAACCCACAAATTCGCGCTCTGGCCGATTGTTTCTTGGCCGACGAGAAACTGATTGAGAAATTAGCGTTGGCACCTGCAGGAGTTAAGAACCATCACGCTTATCACGGCGGACTATTGGAACACCTGGTCAATCTGATGAAAGTTTGCCAGGCGGTTACTCCATTCTACCCGCAAATTGATGGCGATCTGTTACTGATCGGTGCCTTTTTGCATGACTTAGGCAAAGTAGACGAATTGATTTACGAAGGTGAACTTGGCTATTCGGATTCGGGCCAATTATTGGGTCATGTGCTTTTGATCCTAGAAGTTTTAAATACAAAATTGAAAGAAGCCGAGCGAAAAATCGGCGAACCTTTGGACACAGAAACGGTCTTAAGAATAAAGCATATGATTGCCAGCCATCACGGCGAATACCAATTTGGGAGCCCACGTCTTCCGATGACTCCCGAAGCGATGACGCTACATTTGTTGGACAACCTTGACGCGAAACTTCATAGTTTTCAGCAAATCATCGACGATGATCTTAATTCTCAAAGTGCCTGGACGACCTATCAACCGTCGCTAAGTCGAAAGATTTTCAAGGGCGGATTGAAGACTTAGGCCGAACGGCGAAATCGAGTGGGCCGCTTTAGAATGCACTTTCTAGTGAAGTTCCGACACCGTATTTGCGTAGAATAAGCCGGATTCCCTTCGAATTCAGGCATTCTGCCGGCAATGGGTCGATATAATTTTTGAGAAAATAGGGCGGATGAAGCCGGCTAATGACGTCAAACAATGGATAGATCGTTCGTCTTCGCAACTTGCGACCAGCCGTACCTTGCTAAAAAGCGGCGATCCAAAAGCTGCGTAATTGACCGCAGACGCTTAGATCGCTGTAAATGAGCACTGTAAATGAGCACTGTAAATGAGCACTGTAAATGAGCACTGTAAATGAGCACTGTAAATGAGCACTGTAAATGAGCACTGTAAATGAGCACTGTAAATCAGTGCTGTAAATCAGTGCTGTAAATCCCGAACATCATGGGCACGGTCCAGCATTTGCCGGTTTGCGGTTCAATGTTTGCCGATAAATTGCAATCAGCGGCTAAACCAAAGTATACTTTGGACCAATGCACAAGCGGCAAGATCGTGAATCACGTGGTCTGCGAATCAAATGTTATGCATCAGGTACGACTGCGAATCAAGGCAACGCCTTGAAAAACTGCTCGGCATCCAAATCCCAGGAATTCTTGCCTTGCCGTTGGCAGACAGCACTGGCGAACACACTCAGAAGAAAACCAACGACAAGCAGACGACTACGATTTTAGTGAGAACAGAAATTGGCTTTGAAAGGCCGAAAACGACTTTCAACCGAAAACAGTCCGAGCAATAAATTAAACAGCCAAGCCAGAAGATAGGGTCGCGGGTTCTATCGATCGAAAACTTGAACCTTATCGGCTTGGCAATCAATGTTGAATCGGAGAACTTTGAATCGGAAGTGACTTTGATGTTGGCCTAGAAAACCACGAAAGACACCTTAACTGGCCGGGCACCTCAATCGGCTGGGTCGAAAGCTTAATCGGCGCCCACTGGGATACGATGAACTTACAAATGAACATTACGGCAGACCTCGATCCGTCAACACTGACGTTTAAGAATGATGGTATTGCCAACCACAAATCCGATGGCGAAAAATCGGACTCGTCTACTCAGACGAATAGAAACATAAGTAAACAAAGAAAATGAATTTGAATCAATCAAACCAATCCTCGCTTGAACAACAGTTACTACTCTACGTCAGCCGCGAAAACTATCGGCCAGTGAAGCCCAAAGTCATCATCAAGAAACTCGGGATTCAAGAAGAACAACAGCGCGAGTTTAAGAGGATTCTGAAAGAGCTACTACGCCTGAAAATTTTCAAATGGGGGCCAAGTCATCTAGTCACGTTGGCTGACGCTCAGGCGGCAAATAAGCGTCTTGGGCCACTGGCTGCAGTATCTCGCAGACAAGCCAAGGAACGGATGGGCAAGAAGTCAAAAACAGTCGCCGCCCAGTCCGATCTGGCTAATGAAAATACCGATGATTATCGGGAGAGAACAGAGACCAAATCTAAGGCTGGACGGGGTCGCAAGCAGATGATCGGCAAGTATCGTCGGTCCAACAGTGGCCACGGTTATGTTTTGCCGACGACCGTGTCCGAGTCCATTGCGGAACTTTCTGATCGAATCGTGGATGAAGCGCCCGATGAAAAAATCTTCATCCGAGCTGAAAATTCACAAGATGCTTCCTCGGGAGACATAGTTCGCATTTCCTATTCGCGAGTTCGTCGGGGTGATAGTACGGAATTGGCAGGCGCGATCGAACAAATTATCAAACGACGATCCAACCGTTTTGTCGGATCTTATCAGTTAATGGGCGGCGTCAGCTATGTCACCGTCGAAGGAGGCCAGTTTCAGCAGCCCATTTTGGTTGGCGACGCAAGTGCAAAGAACGTAATCGCCGAAGACAAAGTGGTTATCGAAATGGTCCGCTTCCCAAACATCTACGATGCAGGAGAAGCGGTAGTTGTTGAAGTGCTAGGCAAGTTCGGCAAGCCGAATTTGGACACACTGATGGTCATGCGGCAATATGATTTGCCAGAAGAATTTCCTGAGGAGGTCTTGGAGAACGCCCGTCAACAGGCCGACAACTTCCAGGAAGAAATTACTGGCAATCGGCAGGACTTCACTAATCGCACTATTATCACGATCGACCCCAAAGACGCCAGAGACTTTGATGATGCGATTTCGTTAGAACGCATTGAAAATGGACATTGGGTTTTGGGGGTACACATTGCCGATGTGTCGCACTTTGTCCCGCCCAAGTCGCAACTGGATGACGAAGCTTATCGACGTGGAACCAGCGTTTATCTGCCGGACCGGGTGGTTCCTATGTTGCCCGAGATTATTTCGAACAATCTGGCGTCACTACAACCCGATCGATTGCGTTTTGCAATGACCGCGCTGATCGAATTTACTCCAGATGGCAAGTTGGTTGGGACTGAATTTTGTCGATCGGCCATCAAAAGTGTCAGGCGATTTACGTATGAAGAAGTGGACGAATACTTAGCCGACCCCACACTATGGCAAGACAAATTGACCCCAGACGTTTTCCGTCTACTGGGCGAAATGCTTGAACTTGCCATGATCCTGCGAACGAATCGATTCGAAAATGGCTCATTGGAGATGATGTTACCGGAATTGAAATTGCAACTTGATCGTGAAGGAAAAGTGATCGGGGCCAAAGCAATGGAAAATACCCAAAGCCATCAGATGATTGAAGAATTCATGCTGATTGCGAATGTCGCCGTCGCCACACAACTGACCGACAAGGGCTTGAATGTCTTGCGTCGAGTGCATGATTCACCCAATGAACGAAGACTGGGGCAGTTGACCGAATTCGTTCGAGAACTTGGCATAGAAACCGAAGGTTTGCAAAATCGATTTGAAATTAAACGAGTGCTGGAAGAAACAGCCGACTCTCAATTTCGCCAAGCGGTTCACTTTGGCGTCTTGCGATCGATGCAAAAAGCGGTCTATAGCCCCAAAGAAGGTGGCCACTTTGCCTTAAATTTTGACAACTATTGTCACTTTACTTCACCCATTCGACGCTACCCAGATTTGATCATCCATCGAATGCTAGGGCAGATCATTGACCAGCAACGCCCCAAAGATGACCTGAAGTGGCTGACTTTGGCTGGCGAACATTGCAGTGAACGGGAACAAAACGCGGAACAGGCCGAACGTGACTTGATCAAATTGAAACTGCTGCTGTACTTCAACGATAAAATCGGCCACGAAATGGAAGGCGTCATTACCGGCGCAGAATCGTTTGGTCTGTTTGTGCAAGGATTGGAAATCCCGGCCGAAGGTCTGGTCCCCACAGCGAACTTGCCCGACGATCAATATTTTTACGACGACCGGGCTCGCTGCCTGATGGGTCGGCAATCGCTAAACCAATTCCGCCTGGGTGACAAGGTCTTAGTGAAGATCATCAAGGTTGATTTAGTTAAACGCGAACTTGACCTGCAATTGCTGAAGTCACTCAACCCAACCCAACCGTCGGCTGATTCGATTGAACGGATGAACAATAGTGTGGCACGTTCTTTTGGTTCCCGTTCGTCGGGTGGGAAAGGACGCGATTCGGTAAAACGCGGTCAGAAAACGGACAAGAACAGTAAAAAACCCAAACGCCGACATTGATAGCTGCTGGCTTCACCTTGGGTAAGCCTTAGAATCAATGGTCCATTGATGTTTTAGATGATCCAGCATGCCACCAAATCCCTTAGCGATCGCCGACTTTTCCACAGCCTTATTCTCGACAGGGTATTTTGTCGTTGAACTAAGCCTACTTTATGATTGTAGCGATGGTGTTTTGGCATCGTTGCTTCAAAAGTCCCGTAGGGTCAAACATGTTTTTGTGTCGCCTGCCGATCGAGATCACCTTGGCGGGTCGCTACAATTTTAACAACTTAACGGGCGGTTGGACCTTACCATCGATTGCCCAGAAGATTGCTCGTTTTTTCCCGCGATGAAAGACTTTTTTTCGAAGTTTGATCCTCACGTTTCAGGAACTAGAGGGGTTCCCCTAAACGCCCGAAGTCAAGTGACGATTCGAAATGACCTCAGGGTAAGCCCTGTCGTCGATCAGCATGGGCCCTCCTCGCCAAACCAAACCAAAAGACTTAGCTATTTCGTCGCACAGGTGCTGCGAAAATTGAAGCCCGAAGTGGTGGGTAAATCAGGCTCCGAAATTACTGCCTTAAGAAATCATCTTGGTGAGACAGCAATTACCGACGAGCCCCGAGGTTGCGGGTTGGCTTTTTCTGGGGATACCCCAATCGAGATCCCCGAATCCTTCCAGGCATGGTTGCCTTGGATATTCTAAAACACCAATGTGTATGGCAACCGTAATATTGGCGTGCCGGTCGATTAAGGCTTACAATTTTCAATCATTACGATTTGCTGCACCGAGCCATCACTTAGTTTCCAATAGCATTCAGACAGTCGCCGACGGTCGCTCGGAGATGCATCAATCAAGAGTGCGCCCTGAAGCATTGCAGCGACCCGATTGAATTGTCCATTGGCGTTCCACAATTCAAATGCACCTAGGTCAACAATCACTTGCTGGTAATGCTTTGTCGCCTCGGCCAGCACATGTTCTAACCGGGCAACCAGACCCTCCAGCCCTTGAATCGGAACCACATAACTAACGGACGACCTCCGCCCGGAACTAGCCATCGATTCTGCTGAATTTACGGATTCGGAAATGGCACAATTCAACGGAAGCACATGGATCTGTCCTTCTAAATCACAGACGGTAGAATCCGCCAACGATGGAACTTGACCGGTTAAATCTGCCCAACTGGAACGAGTGTACAAGCCCAAATCCGACGCCAACATGGGACAGTTTAGATTCGCATCAATTAACAGCGTGCTGCCTGGCAACTTACTACCGGCAGGGGCATTCCGATTCACTGTTGAAGATTTAGGCATCGCCAACGCTTCAGCGAAGACTCGTGTCGCCACATAGGCTAAGCTAGAAACCCCACAACCGCGACGAGTCCCTACAACGCCCAAAACGTTCGATTGTTGGGTCGCTTGTTCAAAACGCGAGACCAGGTCCGCGAAAACATTTGCATTTGATTTAACAAGTTGATCCGTAACTTTTGGCCATTGGAATTTGGGCACTCGCCAAGCAGGTTGAATCCCATTTGGTAAACGCGTGGAAACCGTTTGGGCAAAATGATCATCAATCAACGGAAGTGTTTTGGTTTCTATTTGAGACTTGCGAAAAAGATTATCAATCGTAGCTTGATCGATCTCTTGAGAAGCGGGACTCGCCTTTGCCGAAGCGATATTCGGCTTCTCTTTCCGCCTTGGCAGAAATTGAGCATGTGGATTGGGAATGGCTCCCGAAGGTATGTCATTGCCTGGAGCCATTTCGCCTTGGGCAGGAGCCTGATTCGCTAAACGTTCAACGCTAAGGTTGGCTGACACGTGAGTTTTTTCGCGCAACCAACGTTGAACATCGGCCGGCAAGCTTTCTTCAAAGGACGGCAATTCACTGTCGACCGGTTCGCTCTGATGCTCTGTCGATTCTACAAACGCGACACTACAGTTGGAAGCCGAATCCGTAAAATCACTTGTCGCCGCGCCGACTGTCGCCAAATTCTTGTTGGCTTTCGCCTTAGGACGAAGAAACAACACGTCAGGAATATTTTTTTCGGTCATGTTTTGACTTCGTCTTAAAAACGTTTTTTGTCTGGCAATTTCTATCTTCGCTTACTGAGCGTTCCAAGTTGAAACGAGCAAGCGTGGGTTGGTTCAAACAATAATATCGGGCACAACCCACAGAATGGGTCTTCGTTATCGGGACTTTAAAAGACTATTTCATCACGGCTTGGTGATCGGTTTCAAACGCCACCGCTGGTTCTACCTGGTATTGGCTCGCGGCCGGTGAATCGTTCATTCGCTCTGAACTTTTGAGAATCGGCGTATGCCGCTGCATGTACGCGTTGAGCTGCATCAACAGAATCACAATCAAAGTACCGCCAATAATTTGCACCGAAGCTTCAAGCCAATAGGGGTAGCTATTAGCAACAGGGGTTAACGCTGCAGTTCCGGCATTGACCGACGGTTCTGAAACACTTGAACCACTGGTCACATTTGCCATAGTCTTGTAGACGACGTTTTTTCCCCGCTCGGCGCTATTCAAGGACTTTTCATCATCCAACCAGCCAAAGCTTGCTGATGGAATGGGCTTAGTCGCTGCCGAGCCAGGGGAAGCGAAATTTGGAGTCGTGTGCTGCGTTGAGTTTGTGGGAACTTTGTCCAGCCTTTGTAAGACTTGGGCGGCTGATGACGGTCTATTTTCTCGACTGGATTCCTTCAAGCCCTGGTCAGGGCGAGTCGCTGGCAATGGAGATTGGACCTGCGATTTGGAGTCCTGAGGATCGTTCGAGCGTAGAAAAGTAACGTCATGTTGCAGGAACTTTGGCCGTGGAGGTTGATGGTGTTGGAAACCAGGTTCGGCCTTCAGATCTTTCGCAGCCTCACCGATTTCCTGACTTTTCGACTCAATTTGGGTGCCTGGCATGTCGGGCACCGATGTCGTCAAGCTTGTGATTTCATTCTGCCCGCTGGGCGTATTCCCGGCATAACGGTCTCTGGACCGTGGGCTGGTCGTCCTTTTCCCCGACGTGTGCACACTGGGTTCGGGCATGTCGGTGAGCGTGGATTGGGGCAAAGTCGCTGGGGCTTGGCGGTTGGAAACTAAATTAGATTCCCTTGAATCGGCACTCAAGCCCGCTCCTTCCGCATTCTCTGCAGCAGGATTGCCTGCACATGCTGCATTGACTCGGTACAAGAGGACCTTGGGCATCCTCAGCTCTTCTCGGGTCATCGGATAGAAAGCGTTGGAATTCTCTTGCTGCGTTCGTGTTTGCTCGACCATCTTCTCTGTCCCGCCTTCAAATTTCATGATGACCTAAGGGTATCATTGCCAAACCAGCTTTTACTCCACAAAAGCGACCCCAGAATCCGGGCGCTGTGTAACAGGATCGGAGCGAACACCTGTTAAACTTTAACGGATCTGCCGCTTGTAACGCCCAATCCCCGGTTCGAAATGCAGGTAGCCAGCAAACAAACGAAGTCCTGGAGAATCTGATAGCAGAATTTCGTTGGCAAACGCCTGTCCTAACAGGCGTTTTGGCTGTGTTTTCTGGTCGCAGCGCCTTCCCAATACGGCCGGGACGGTTAAAAATGTGAATAGTGTTCGTCTAGATAATTTGATTTTCCTCTGGCTTAGCTAGCGGCTTCCCAAGGCATCTGCCAAACCCCAACGAAAAGCTTTTTAGACTCATGGTTTCAAAAATTGAAGAGCTGCTGAAAGATCGCATTTTGATCCTTGATGGTGCGATGGGCAGCATGCTGCAACAATATAAGTTGTCTGAAGAAGATGTTCGTGGCGAACGATTTGCCAATCATGATAAAGATCTGAAGAACTTCTCGGACATTCTGTGCTTAACGCATCCGGAAAAAATCACGTCCATCCATGAGCAGTATTTGGAAGCGGGCGCTGACATTGTTGAAACTAATTCCTTCGGCGCCAGCCCGGTTGGCATGGAAGAATTTGCTCTTCCCTTTGAACTGGTGCGTGAACTTAATTACGCCGCCGTCGCGTGCGCAAAGAAGGCGACTCAAAAGTACAATAAACTTACTCCAGACAAGCCTCGGTTCGTTGCCGGATCCATTGGTCCAACCACCAAGCAAACTGCGATCAGCACCAACCCTGAAGATCCAGCCTTTCGCAATACTTCATTTGACGAACTGGAAGCATCGTACTATGCCCAGGTCAAAGACCTTGTCGAAGCGGGTGCCGATCTTTTGTTGCCCGAAACCGCCATCGACACGCTGAATTTGAAATCGTGCCTGTTTGCGATCAAGCGATATTTTCAAGAGACTGGCAAACAAATCCCCGTCATGATCTCTGCCTCGTTTGGTGAAGGCGGCGGCACGTTTGTTTCAGGTCAAGTCGTCGAAGCGTTTTGGTATGCGATTTCGCATTTCCCTGCGCTGAGTGTCGGCATGAATTGTTCTTTGGGCCCAGACACCATGCGGCCGCACGTCAAGGAATTGGCTCAAGTTGCCGGCACTTTTGTTAGCTGCCACCCCAATGCCGGCTTGCCAAACGAGATGGGGGAATACGAATTGTCGCCCAAAGCGATGGCGGAGATGATTCGTGACTTTGCTGAGAATGGGTGGTTAAATATTGTTGGAGGTTGCTGTGGAACCACGCCTGAACATATCCGTGAAATATCCAAGGCGGTCGCGGGGATCAAGCCTAGATTGGTTCCACCTAAGAATACGCAAACCTGTCTAAGCGGAACCCGACCGTTGGTACTTCGTCCAGACTCGAACTTCTTGATGGTTGGCGAGCGAACCAATGTGACCGGTTCGCGCATGTTCGCCAGATTGGTACGCGAAGGCTTGTACGAACAGGCAGTCCAAGTTGCCCGAGAACAAGTTGAAGGCGGCGCGTTGGTAATTGATATCAACATGGATGACGCCCTTCTGGATGGTGTCGAAGCGATGACGACTTACTTGCGATTGATTGCCGGTGAAAGCGATATCAGCAGCGTCCCGATTATGATCGATAGCTCGCGTTGGGAAGTCATCGAAGCTGGCTTGAAAAATGTGCAAGGCAAGGCGATTGTGAATTCCATTTCGCTCAAAGACGGCGAAGAAGAATTTCTCAGGCGTGCGAATTTGATTCGTCGGTACGGTGCTGCGGTTGTGGTGATGGCCTTCGACGAACAAGGTCAAGCGGTTGAAAAAGATGAGAAAGTGCGCATCTGCAAACGTGCTTACAAATTATTGACTCAAACGGCCGGCTTTCCAGCCGAAGACATCATCTTTGATCCTAACATTCTGACCGTGGCCACTGGTATTTCCGAGCACGACAATTACGCGATCAATTTTATTGAAGCCACTCGTGAAATCAAAGTTGTTTGCCCTGGTGTCAAAATCAGTGGCGGTGTTAGCAATATCTCTTTTTCGTTTCGCGGCAATGACAAAGTACGCGAGGCGATGCATTCGGCGTTTTTGTACCATGCAATCAAGGCTGGCATGGACATGGGAATCGTCAACGCCAGTCAATTAGAGGTGTACGAAGAAATCCCCAAAGACTTGCTGCAGTGCGTGGAAGACGTTCTGTTCAATCGACGCAGCGATTCGACCGACCGTTTGCTTGACATGGCCGAGTCGTTTAAAGGTGACAAATCCAGGAAAGTCGCCGATGAACAACCTTGGCGTGACGAACCCGTTGAAAAACGTCTTGAACATGCCCTGATCAAGGGTATCGATAAGTTTATCGAACTGGATACCGAAGAGGCTCGTTTAAAGTACGACCGTTGTCTCCACATTATTGAAGGCCCGTTGATGAATGCGATGGGCATCATTGGCGATTTGTTTGGGTCTGGAAAAATGTTTTTGCCCCAAGTGGTCAAGAGTGCGCGGGTGATGAAAAAGTCTGTCGCTCACTTGACCCCTTTTATGGAACAGGAAAAACTGGAGGCGGGGATTACCGGCAGTCAAGCCCGTGGCAAGGTGCTGATGGCTACGGTCAAAGGCGACGTTCATGATATCGGCAAGAACATTGTCGGCGTCGTGCTTGCCTGTAACAATTACGAAATCATTGACCTAGGTGTGATGGTTTCGATGGAAAAAATTCTGGACACCGCTGCTAAGGAAGGTGTCGATGTAATCGGTCTATCAGGATTGATCACCCCAAGCCTGGACGAAATGGTTAACGTCGCAACGGAAATGGAACGACGTGGCTTGAAGACTCCTCTGTTGATTGGTGGAGCCACAACCAGTGATAAACACACGGCCGTTAAGATCGCTCCTCGATATTCTGGTTCTGTGGTTCACGTCTTGGATGCTTCGCGAAGTGTCGGTGTCGTGGAAAAATTATTGAACAATGAAAGTCGTAGTGAATTTGTTGCCAATAATGAAGCTCGACATAAGAAATTGGTTGACGCTTACGAAGCCCGCGATCTGAAATTGGTACCGTATCAAGAAGCACTTCGGCGTCGCCTTCAAACCGATTGGGCATCGGTCGAGATTCCTAAGCCAAGCTTTACAGGAATTCGTGAAATCGAATCCGGCGATGTGGCAACGATTCGCAAATACATCGACTGGTCCCCGTTTTTCTCGTCTTGGGAAATGCGAGGTAAGTATCCTCAGATTTTAGATGATCCCAGAATGGGCGTCGAAGCAAGGGAGCTGTTCGAGAATGCAAATCTCTTGCTAGATCAAATTCAAAGGGAAGGCAAATTAAAGCTCAAAGGAGTTTACGCCTTCTGGCCTGCGGGAAGTGAAGACGACGACATCCATGTGTTCACAGATGAAAGTCGAACCCAAAAACTGGGGACTTTCCACATGCTGCGTCAACAATGGGAGCGAAAAGGCCAGGAAAACTTTAAGTCACTTGCCGATTATATTGCGCCAATCGACAGTGGACGACACGATTATATCGGTGGGTTTGCGGTGACCTCTGGCATCGGTTGCGCTGATTGGTGCAAACAGTTCGATGCAGCAAACGACACTTATAATTCAATCCTTGTTCAGTCAGTCGCTGATCGGTTAGCCGAGGCGTTTACCGAATGGATGCATGAACACGCTCGACGTGAATGGGGCTATGAAAAACAACCCTTGGCCCACGAAGAACTTGTGGCCGAGAATTACCGGGGTATTCGACCAGCCGCCGGATACCCAGCATGCCCGGACCATACTGAGAAGGCGACGCTGTTCAAATTATTGGATGCCACGGCCAAGACAACGATCACGTTGACTGAATCCTTTGCAATGTGGCCGTCGGCAAGTGTCAGCGGACTGTATTTCGCGCATCCTGAAGTTCGCTACTTTGCGGTCAGCAAACTAAACCGTGACCAAGTGGAAGATTACGCAGCCAGAAAAGGCTGTAGTATCGAAGAAATGGAACGCTGGCTCTCACCCAACTTGGGTTACGAACCGGTGGTCAAGCGAAACGATGCCCAACCAGCTTCGGTGTAACTATTTGCCGGCTACAACATGAAATCCAAAGTTTCACCGCCAGCGGCCAGTAGTTGCCCAACCACTGCGTTAATCACCGCGTGGCAATAAGCATAGTGCAACGTTTTTGAATCAACGGTTACGTTTCGTTTTTGAGTTCATTTGAGGGAAAAATCGATGAATCGTCCGGTCGGGAGCGTTCAATACAACAACCAAGGCCGCGTTGTGATTGTGACGGGAATCGGTGGCGGAATCGGTTTGGCGATCGCTCGGGCGTTTGCGGATTCGGGTGCCCGAGTCTTTGGATTTGACTTGAACACCGATGCCGCTCTGCCGTATTCTGAGGTGATCGAAGCCATAAAGTTGGACGTTTCAGATTTCTGCCAAGTGGACAAGGCGGTTGAAGCGATTGCCGATAAGTGCGGAGGCGTCGACATTTTGGTCAACAATGCTGCCATTCAACCGATCGATTCTTTCAAGCCGTTACATGAAATGGATCCTGCGCTTTTGAAGCGTATGCTGGAAGTCAATATTGGTGGGTACAATTGGCCCGCCAAATGTTGTCTGCCTCACATGATCAAGCAACAAATTGGCGTGATTGTGAATATCGCCAGTGCCCATGCGGCCCATTCGTCGCGTGAGGTTCCCGGTTACGGCCCAACCAAAGCGGCCAACAGGATGCAGGCGATTCAATGGGCGATCGAATATGCTAGGAACGGTGTGCGAGCTTTATCGATTAGCCCAGGAGCGATCGATACACCGATGGTTAGGGCCAGCCTTGAAATGCAAGGAGGTGAAGGGGCACTGGCAAATCGGCACCCACTGGGCAGATTGGGACAAACCGAAGAGATCGCCGCCGCAGTGCTATGGGCGTGTAGCCCGGGTGCCTCTTTCGTGACGGCGACCAATATTGACGTCGATGGCGGGCTGGGCGGATTCGGCGCCTTCGCAGATCCCTACACAATGCCGGAAAAATACACAGGGCCGGGCCGGAAAAATACATAGCGCCCGAAAAATACCGGCAAGATGTTTAGCCGTTTTTAAATCGACCTGATCTCTATCTTATATTTCGCTTCTATTTCGGCAATCGACTGGTCGGCAAGACTACGTTTGAAGATTGATTTAGTGTGGTTCAAATCTGCATCAAGCTATTCTAGGTTAGCTTCTTTGGATCAATCGTCTTTACATCAGATCGATCGCTAGGCCCGATAATTTCACCATCGATAACGTCACCTTCATTAGACCCACGCGTTTGAAAACTGGGATCCCACTTCGTTTGAAAGTTCATTGTCTTTACCTTCAAGTACTTCTTGAAGACTCGAAACAATTGGTCTCGAAACAAACGCCGGGTATAGGGGATCAAGAGAAGAAACCCAAACGCATCGGTGATAAGCCCAGGCGTGATTAACAATGCGCCGGCAAACAGCACCATAACCCCATCGACTAGCGTGTTGGCTGGAACCAAGTTGTCGGACAATTCGGTTCGAATCTCACTTAAAACTTTCAACCCTTGGCGGCGAGCAAAAAACGCTCCCAACGATGCCGAAAGCAAAATCATCGCCAAAGTGGTCCACCAAGGTAGCGAAACGAACAGCATCCACAGCAGCACTAGGTCAGCCAGCGGTATCAATACAAACAGCAGAAAAAGTCTAGCAAACATGCTCTTTTGCGTTTCGGAAAAAATCCCAACGCGAAAACGGAAGCCCGCCACGCGATCGACCAACCCACCCAGTCTAACAACCCCTCGATGGTATCGACAATCCAGCCGCCTTTCTGACCGCAACAAAAACCTTTGTCTCCAGGGCCCCAGGGCCCCAGGATAGGCTGTGGTGCTTGCACGGAAATCGCCTGCGGCAACGCAGATCACTTTATTCCGGTAGCGGGTTGGCATCAGTGAGATATCGATAGCCCCACACACCCACACCCACACCCACACCCACACCCACATTCAGACCCAGACCCAGACCCTCGCAGTGGTAAACACAGCCAAGACGCTTCTAATCGGTTGCTGTCGCTGCCCAGCATAAATTTGATATGTATTGCCGAGTCTTGCCAATTTTTGCTAAAGTCCAGCGCGATAGCACAAAAGTTACTGACTTCGGTTACGCCGAAACTTCACTTGTGTTGGGCAATATCGCCTAGCCCAATCAAGATATCGAACGAATCTGGAACCAATCACCATGGGCTTTTTGACGAAGAATCCGGTCGAATTACCATCCTACGGTTTTCGCTGGCCCAATACTGCCCAACGTGCGCCTAGAATCGTGGCCAGAATTTGCGAAGCGCGAACCTTGCTTGGCTTACTATTGCAGAAATTGACAGCAAGTTACCGGTCGAGTTCAAATAAACTGATTCAATCCAAGACTAGCGGCATTACTTTTCTGATGGTTGCTGCCTGCGTATGCTTGTCTCCAGGATGCCAATTCCAAGCCGCACGTCATACCGCCGATGGCCAATGGCACGTACAGAATAATCAATTTGGTCCAGCAATCGATTCTTACCAACAAGCACTGATGACCAACCCTCGCAGTGCCGACGCAAATTACAACTTGGGCACGACTTACTATTATATGGCAAAACAAACCGGTCAGGCTCATTTCAATCCAAAGTCGGAAGATCTGCTCAGGCAAGCGATCAGCTTAAACCCCAACCACGTGGATGCCTATCGAACTTTGTCCGCTTTGTACATCGAGACCCAACGCCCCAACGACGCGTTCAATCTGATGCGATCTTGGCAAGTGGCACAACCGACCAGTCCCGAACCGCTAGTCGAATTGGCTCGACTCTATCGTGAGCACAATGACCCGACTCGCGCGGTTCAACACTTGGCTGATGCGTTGACGATTGACCCGAATAATTCTCGGGCTTTGGTCGCTATGGGCAGCTTGCGCGAGGAACAAGGACAATTGGAACTGGCCTTAAAGAACTACACTCGGTCCTATCAAGCTAACAACTATCAACCTGAATTGGCAACCAGGATCGCTAGTTTGCAACAACGGCTCAACAGCAGCACAAATTCGACCAACAACACTCGTTACGCAAATCCCAGTATGAACAACACACTACGTTAGCTTGGGGGCGTTAGCTTGGGGGCGTTCACTTGGGGAAGCATGGAAATCAATCGGTACGCGAAAGCCCTGCTGCTTTCACGGATCGGATGGCCTGAAGACACCGTCATGTTTTAATAAAAAAGTTGTCAGGCGGTGTCAAGAAAAGAAAAAAACTCGGCCTCTCATAGCGAGTCGACCGAGCTAACCCCCCCGGGTATCTCGTTTGTGTACAAAGTGTATCGGCAGTTATTGCCGGATAGCTTAGGTCGACTTTGCCAATTTTTCAGATTCCACAGCTTGCGAATTATTTAACGAATCTAGGAATATTTCGGAAAATTCCATCATCAATCCAATGCCGGTTTCCCGATCGAGACTTTAGGAGGCGTTATGTCCGCATATCGCCCGGTTTTGAATTCTGTTAATAAGCTTCGATTGTGACAAGACGCTTCGTTGCCCTCACAAACTGGTATTCGAAATCGTTCCGAGTAGAAGTTGGTCCGATAGGTCAATGAAATGAATTCGACGAAAACTAATCCATCACCAAGATCGATCGCCTTTGCACCGTCGTTTGTTTACGGATCGGCATTGGCCTTGCTGTTCTTTTACAGCATTCGATCGGGCTGGATCCAACATCCGCTATTCACGCGATATGTGATGGGGCACCCCGTTTCCAACATTGAAACGGTGATGCTGTGCATTGGTCTCTGCGCACTAGGCTTCAAAGCGTTTGCCTTACTCAAAGAACGTAGACAACTGGACCAGTGGACCAATCCGGTCCTGGATGAATTGAGCGAATCGACTTCAACATCCAGTGACCCTCTCGTCGATACTGGCCTTGATAACGCCAATATTGTCGCCAAAACTAAACAAAACGGAAAAAACGAATCTCCAGAAGACGATTCTGATCGAGCAGAACTTCTGCTTCAGGTGATCCAGCAAAGGCCTGCAAAACAACAACGTAGTTCCGTTGCTTTGCGATTTTCTGCGGCTCTGAAGCATATCCAAAGCCGTAAGACGGCGGAAGGCATCGATGCTCAACTAAAACATCTAGCCAGTGAAGATGCGGACGCTCAGCATGAAAGCTATTCCTTGGTTCGCCTGATGATCTGGGCGATTCCAATGTTGGGATTCCTGGGCACCGTGATCGGCATTTCCGAAGCACTGGGCGGCTTGAACTTGGGCCAAGATTCGGACATATCTGGGTTAATCACCAACCTAAAGTCTAGCCTTTACGTCGCTTTTGATACCACAGCTTTGGCGTTAACCTACGGTGTGGCGTTAATGTTTGTACAATTTGGCCTGGACCGCGTAGAATCGGGATTGCTTGCCCAAGTCGATCGAACGACTGAAGATTTTGTCCTATCTACATTCGCACAGGTCGAAGAAGACAAAGACCCGGTTGCTAGATCAATAAGCAGAATGGGGCAGGCGCTGTTGAAGGCAACATTTGGCCTAGTAGAACACCAACATGACTTGTGGAATGAAAGTCTAATCGCGGCTCAAGATGCCTGGATAAGTGCCACCGAAAATAGTAAGTCGAATTCCGATCAGTATATCTCCGCTTTGATTGACGGAGCCAGCGACAACCTGGCCGCAAAACTGTCAAATGCCTTGGAGACAGCAGACCAACAATTGCAACATCGCTGGCAGCAGTGGCAGGTGACGCTTTCAGACAATACACGGACATTGGCCAAGTTCCAACAAAATGCGTCGGCCCACATCGAGATGTTGGAGCAGTTTTTTGAGACCTGTTCTCACCTAAGTCATGACCAACAAAAATCGATTACCCAATTGATGTCGCATCTGGACGAAATGATCGTTCAGTCAAAACAAATTCAGGAAAATCAACTTCGCGACCAGGAACGCTTGGCCACCCTTGCGGCCGAACAGGCAGTCAAAGAGGGCGAAGCGGCGGAATTGGAATGGCAACTTCAAGCTGAAGCTCGTGCCAAGCAACTTATGCATCAACCCACCAAGGCGCAATCCCCGCTGGGATTTGAAGGCCATTTGACCGAAATGGCGTGGGAACGGTACTGCGAAAATCCGTCCGCCTTTGCACGTCAGACGACGGACCCAGATTTTAACAACACCGAACCGGGTACTGCTTCAGATGATAGCGTTGCACCGATTGATGTGACCAACGGCGACCCTGCAGACGATTTCGTTTCAGTCACTGTCGATATCAACCAGAAGGTCCGGGGAATACAGGCCGAAATGGTAACCACGGCCACAGAAAACAAATTCGTCACAGACAAGATTGGTAACAAGATTGGTAACAAGATTGGTAACAAGATTGGTAACAAGATTGGTAACACGGACTTGGCCGCAGCGTTGGCCATGGAAACTGGCTTAGGTGCGACTTGGGTCAAGAAGCAAGACTCTGAAAACATGCACCAAATCGAGGCAATTGAGTTCGACTCGGTTCAATTCTCGGGCGTCAGTATTGAATATACGGCGAACGCAACGTGCACTGACGACTACTATTGGACAAAACCCGTGGCACACGTCCATCACACTGATGGTCGCCCTGTTAAAACCTCCTCACGGCGGCGTGATTTGACTTTGAAAGAAGTGGAACCGACCACCAAATCGGTTGCTGCTTCGACCGAGGCCATCTTAAGCAACTTGGAGGCCATCAAGCCAGCCAAACCACGCTTCGTGATTTACGATCGTTCCACCGCAGCGTCACTTGCCGAAGATTTTTCAGACACTCGCTCAACCCCACTAAGCGCAAGTAACCATCGAGTGCAACCTGCAAAGGTCGCGGTAACAGATGCTCGGCCTACAAATCTACGCACCGAATTTTCTTCACTCAACTCTCTGGATCATAGCCCCATTATTGTCCAGTGCCGTTCCGACTTCTCTGATTTGGATTCAACACCGCTTCCAGGGCCTGGGCTGATGAAATCATCGGTCGTAGAACCTAAGTCTGGGGGCGAACCCGTTTCTACTGGCGATGACCACTTGGATTTCTCGGATGAAGAACTGATCTTGTCGTTGCCCGTGGACGAGTCAAAAATCAAAAAGGTTGATCATGCCACCCAATCTCTGGATGAATCCGACGTGAACCAGAACGTCCATTCCATGCTAGTGCCTTTTGATGACGCTCGGATTTATCGAACTGCATGAGCCGTAAACGTACGCCATTGGCACTGTCGCTGTTCCCCTTCCTGGCTGTGCTAATCTGCACAATGGGCGTGTTGGTGGCGTTGTTGCTGTTGGTGGTGAAACAGGCTGACCAAACGGCCAAAACCAAAGACACTCAAGAAATCACAGCCGTTTTGGAAAAGATTGATCAGGTCGAAAATCAACTGGCAGAAGCGGAGGTTCGTTCAATTCTGCTGTCAGAGGAACGGACTGACATTTCGACCGCTTTGGAAACTGAAACTCAACAGCGTTCCTATCTAGAGAACGAAATCCAGAAACTGCGCCAACGCTCGGATCAGTTAGCCAAGCGCATCACTGACTTTGCCAACACCCAGCAACAGGCCGATGACCTGAAGCACTTAGAATTAACATTGTCCCTACAATCCAATCGCATCCAGCGTCTAAACACACAGAAGCAGCAACTGGAAGAAGAGAACGCCAAGACCGCATCTTCTGGCCCCAGTCCCAAAGCGGCTCCCGTTTACTCGATCGTTCCAATCGCAGCTCAGACAGGCACAGATCGCCGGCCAATCTACATCGAATGCAAAGAAGAGGGACTCTTCCTTCATCCTGGCGGCATCAAATTGTCTCTTGATGATTTTGTCCGCCCGATGCGGCCAGGAAATCCACTGGATACAGCACTATTGGCATATCGCGAGTATTGGCGAGAAGAATCCAAGCAAAGTTCAAAGCGAACCAATGCGTATCCGTTGCTGGTGGTGCGGCCCAGTGGTGCGCAGTGGTACGGAATCGCTCGGCGTGCGATGAGCAGTTGGGATGACCAATTTGGCTATGAATTGATTCCAGAAGACTGGGACGTCAATTTCGGAAAATCTGACGCAGCGTTAACTTCTGCTGTCCAACAGGCGATTGACGCCGCCAAGATTCGGCAACAAGCATTGGTCGCAATGGGACGAGCCTTGCCGGCAAGTGAAATGGAATCACTTCGTTCCACTGATTCCTTGCAAGCCAATCGCAACGTGGGACTTACACCAGGCGTTGATGGTGGTTTTTCAGCAAACAACAACGGCACACCGTATGATTCTGACTCAATGATTGCAGGCAATCTTGCCGGTACCAACCAAGCAGGGGGCATTGACCCCGTGGCGGCACTTTCTAAAGATTTCCATGGTTTCAAAAGCACCAATGCGAATTATTTAGACAGTGGCAAACCTCAGGGAAATCAGCCGCAACCCAACAACGTTGCCCAAAGCGGAAATGGCTTCAATCGGTTGCCGTCGCAACGTGCCGGTGGAAGCAGCGGCGATTCGACGTCAATCGCAAACTCTTTGTTGGCAAACTCTTTGTCAGCAAACTCCGCAAATAGGAACACTGCGGAGAATGCACTTAGTGGCGGCAGTTCTCCGGGCAACAAACAGGATTCATTGACTTCTGGTTCCAACCGTGAAGCGTTAGCAAGCGATCGCCAAACCACGAGTGCCACGGGCAGTGCTTCGTCGGTCGCGGACTTCGGTTCTGGCGACGCTTCAAACGGGCAAGCAGCTCAAACTTCGACCGCACAGACTCAAGGCAAAAGCAACGGCAGCACACCACCGGGGCAAGCATCCGGCAATGGAGGTGGCGGCAATACAGCGTCGAGTGGTGCAATGGGCGAATCGGCAGTGGGTCAAACGACAAGTCTAAATTCGCAAGCGATCGCCAATGAAAGAGGAAACAATTGGGCTTTACCTTCGCGTCGTCAACACGTCAGCGCTTATCATCGTCCGATCGAAATCGTCATCGAAAATGACTACTTGATTCTTCGCCCAGAATCGGGTCGCACTAATCGTGAAGTTATCCCATTTGGAGACTCAATCGACCAAGCCATTGATCCCATGATTGATGCGGTTTGGAAACGCGTTGATTCCTGGGGCAATCTAGGATTCGATGGCTTTTGGAAACCTATCTTGCGAATCAGTGGTTCGTCTGATTCAAAAATCCAGGAACAACGACTAGAAACTCTACTGCAAGGTAGCGGTCTGGAAGTGGAAAGAGCAGGGCGTTAACCATGGCAAAACCTCGCAAACGAGATCGTACGGGAATTCCAGTTGAACAAGATTCATTCTTGGACATTGTTGCCAACTTGGTTGGCATTCTAATTATTTTAGTGGTCGTCATCGGGTCCCAAATAGGTACCACATTAACGGCGAAAGAATCTAAGTCTTTGTCGGAATCAAAAGAACGACTAGATTCTTTGAACGAAGAATATCATCGAATCAGCTGGGAGACTGAAAAACGTCATTCCGACCACGAGAATTTGGGGCAAACCTTAGACCAACAACGAGCCTTGGCCCAACAACTGCAAACCGAACGTGATTTGATGTTGCGGCAGATCCTGGCCATCGAACAACACCTGAAAAACGAAACCGGCAAGCTGAGTGAAAATCAGAAACAGGCTTTGGAATTGAAGCAAAAGATTGCGGACAATGATTCGATGGTTCATCAATTAGAAACCGAAATCCAGGCCACTCAATTCGTCCAAGTAGATCAAGTCGATGAGACGAAACCAGAGATCATCCAGCACTTTCCAACCCCTATTGCAAAAACTGTATTTGGCGAAGAAGTTCACTTTCAATTGAAAGACGGACTGCTGGTTTACGCGCCCCTGAACGAACTGGTCCAACGCCTACGCGCGACTTGGGAAACCCATGCGATGGACATTCCCGCAGGACAATCTACGATCGAAACGATTGGCCCTATTTTGGACTTTCGCTTGCAGTACGAACTGGCCAGTCAAACGAAGACGATCCCGACCAATGCCGGTGTCATGCAACGTACCGTTGTATCTTTAGCTCGCTTTTCACTTTTGCCCACTCGACCAGGACTTGGTGAAAAAGTGGAATCCGCTGTCCAAACGGGTTCTGATTTTCAATCCATACTCTCACGCTTTGAACCTGATCGTACAACCGTCTCTGTTTGGGTTTATCCCGAAAGCTATTCGGAATTCTTAGACGTTCGCAAGATACTGATTGCCAAGGGATTCCGCGTTGCCGTTTGGCCGTTAACCAATGACCAGCGGATTTCAGGTAGTCCCGAAGGGCTTCGATCCTCGGCTCAGTAATACTCGTTTCGCACGACAGTCTCTCAGGAGATCCGACCAACCCTAGTTTCGGACTTCAACCTGGAATGCCAAACGCGTGCGGACAACCAACCGACTGCATCACGAATTCCTGCTGAATATCACCCAAATTTAGCTATTTCAACCGTGTTCGACAGTTGCGATTGCAAACGTGTTCTTCCCACGCTTCATTTCGCTTCGCTTTGATCGTAGCCTGCAATGCGAACCTCCCACCGTTAAGTTGCCTCTAAGCCACATCACCCGTTCCCCCTACTCAACACTACGGGGGCCTATCGGGTAAACTTTCAATTATGCTTAGCCACTAGCGACAAATTGGGAGGTTGATTCGAAAACCGTGTACAAGCCACAGGGATTCAGATTCGCTTAATTTCTGGCATCCCTGTGTCTGTGTCTGGCATTCCTGTGTCTGGCATTCCTGTGTCTGGCATTCCTGTGTCTGGCATTCCTGTGTCTGGCATTCCTGTGTCTGGCATTCCTGTGTCTGGCATTCCTGTGTCTGGCATTCCTGTGTCTGGCATTCCTGTGTCTGGCATTCCTGTGTCTGGCATTCCTGTGTCTGGCATTCCTGTGTCTGGCATTCCTGTGTC
>Ga0209491_10001210_pt1 | contig 51196 bp, 45 predicted proteins | sample BON02_FD_187213 | JGI IMG/M metagenome (GOLD analysis project Ga0209491, IMG submission 187213) | Freshwater microbial communities from Lake Bonney liftoff mats and glacier meltwater in Antarctica - BON-02 (SPAdes) (version 2) | ecosystem: Environmental > Aquatic > Freshwater > Ice > Glacier...
CAATAGAACGATTATACGTTTTTTTACCGCTAGAAATTGCGGTTCCTGCGGCTGCCGAGTCGGTTGTAAAATCGTCTGTGGATTGTGTTTTTATGAATCCAATCGACTTTAATTGTGTTAGGGTAAGACTGCCGCCATTGGATAGGACTGCAGATGAAATTTGGGATAATCCATTTCCGTCTCCAATGAGTAATATAATATTTTTAACCGTTTTATTTTTTTTATCCGAGGCATAAGTTGGTTTATATATCTTAGATTCCATGGTATTAAAATAGACTCTTTTTGGTAAGGAATTTAAATATGTTTTTGCCTCATAGGGCATATCTGTATTTATAAAATCTACACCTAAATTAGTAAAGGCTTTCCATGCAGTTTTTGAATCTGGACAAGCCCAAAAGCGAAATGGTTTCTGATAACTATGTGCTGTTTTTATAGCATTTAGAACCAAATCATAATCGGTTTTAGTTAATCTTCCTTTCCCGTTCCAACTAGAAAATTTTGAAAAAGGTTGGCTTATCATAGCCACTTTTTCCCATTGTGCTGAATTGGATAAAATTTCTGAACTTTGATGGTCAAATTGAATATAACTTGGATAATTTATATATAATTCTGGTGGAGGCCTATTGCCCGAAATTACAAATGAAATGTTGTCTGAAGTCGTCAACTTAGGGTATTTTGCTAAAATTTCGATTAATTTTTCTAAAGTTGGTAAAGCATCTGATTTAATATCGATTAAGAATTGTATAATTTGATTTTTACCTAGTTTTAATTCAATTGCGCTTTGAACAGGTTCTAAATATAAATTTTCGATTGTTCTATCTTGTATTATATCTTTCTCATCATGGGTAGCGTATAACTCATTGTTTTTTAAAAAAACATCAACCTCTATAGAGTTTAAACCATTTGCATAGGCAGTCCAAAAAGGAACAGCTTGGAGATAATCATTATGCGAATGTATTTTTGGTGTTTTGTAAATTTGGCTATTTGCCACTAAGCAAAATGACAAAAAAAAGCCTGCCGTTGAAATATATTTAAACATATTTTATGATTTTAATTGAATTTTTAGATATGATATTTTGCTCCGGAAAAATAATTTCAAGTATAAGCCTTTAATTTATAGCGTATTAAACATCTATTTTAAATATTCATTAATTTAATGTTAGTTGCCTTTTTAAGTTGGAATTTTAAGGGATTGCCTAATTCTATTAGGTTTAATATAATGATTTAAAAAAATGAATTTTTAAGTTAATTTAAAATTTACAATCAGCGAACATTAAATTTCCTGAAAGATCATTTTTCCTTAATATCGGCTTTACAACCATGATAATTCCTTAGCATTACTTTGTTGCTCTTAAATAAACCATAGAAAATGAAGAACAAACTAAAAATCATGATGTTGGCCATTCTAGTTGGCTTTACAAGCGCTTCTTGGGCTCAAAATGAAGTAAAAGGAGTAGTATTAGACGAACAAAATATTCCGCTGTCAGGCGCAAGTGTTTTAGTAGTTGGCACTATTAACGGCGTCATTGCCGATTTTGATGGACGCTTTTCAATAGAAGCCAAAATTGGCGATATATTGGAGGTGTCATTTATAGGTTTAAAGACCCAAAGAATTACTCTTAGAAATTATTCAACACTGACAGTTACCTTGCAAACTGATGCAACACAGCTTGATGATATTGTCGTTGTCGGTTACGGCACCCAAAAAAGATCTGATGTTACTGGTGCCATCGGTTCCGTGAAAAGTGAAAATTTCAACCAAGGAGTGGTAACCAACCCAGGTGATCTTTTACAGGGTAAATTAGCAGGTGTTAACATTGCCGCAAACAGTGGCGAACCTGGTGCCTCCCAAAATATAATTATTCGGGGGATTGGTAGTTTGCGTTCAGGGACACAGCCACTTTTTGTAGTTGATGGTTTTTTACTTGACAATTCCGCTACAGGGTTCGATACTAATCCTCTAAACTTTCTTAACCCAAACGATATTGCAAGTATTGATGTGTTAAAAGACGCTAGTGCTACGGCAGTATATGGTTCGAGAGCATCCAATGGAGTCGTTGTAATTACCACTAAAAAAGGAAAGGCTGGTAAAACCGAAATGAATTTTTCGGCATCTGCGGCTTGGTCTTCCATCTCAAATACTTTAGATGTTTTCAATGGCGATGAATTTCGTAATCAAGTGGTAGCAATCGGTGGCACTTTGGAAGACTTTGGGGGAAATACAGATTGGCAAAAGGAATTATCCCAGACAGGTTTAACAGAAATTGTAAATTTCTCTATGAGCGGGGCTACTAATGATAAATTTTCCTATTTTGCATCGGTAGGTATACAAAATCAAGAAGGAATCTTAAGGAATAGCGAGTTAAATCGATATTCTGGAAAATTGAATATGAACCAAAAGGCTTTCAATGGGAGGCTAAATGTTGATTACACCCTAACCGCTTCCCGTACCGAGAATTTAAGACCTGATATCACCTCAACAATCAGCGATATGCTAGGTTTAAATCCTACTATTCCCCCTTTTACTGATGGTGCACCTACTGTTTTAAACACAAATGCTTTAAATCCAATTAAAAGGTATGAACTATTTAGTGATACCGCTATTAACAACCGTATTTTGGCGACCATATCACCTTCAATAGAAATAATGAACGGTCTTATTTATAAGATGAACCTAGGGGTTGATTATTCCGCTACCAACGGGGACGTACAGTTTAAACCTTTTCCTTCAGTCGTAAACGAATCAAATATTTCAGATGGGGCTTTGGATAGTGCAACTAATGCAAATACCAATCAACTTGTCGAGAATACACTTACCTATAACTGGAATAAAGATGAACACAACCTTACGTTTTTAGCGGGACACTCTTACCAACAATTTTCGGAAGAAAACAGAATATTTTCCCTAAGAGGCTTTGCAAACAATAATATAGAGCCTAGATTTCAAGATCAGACCAGTTCAACTGCAAATCCTACTTCTTTAAATTCAGCTGCCGTTAAGAACGAGCTACAGTCTTTCATTGGTAGACTAAACTATGGGTATGCCAATAAATATTTGTTTACTGCCACTTTACGTGCCGATGGATCCTCCAAATTTGGAGAGCGTAATAAATATGGTTATTTTCCTGCTGTTGCATTGGGATGGAATATTAGCAATGAGGATTTTATGGTAAACTCGGTTTTTAACAACTTAAAGTTTCGTGCGAGCTGGGGACAAACAGGAAACCAAGAGATTCCCTCCAAAATTACAAAAGCTAGTTTTTCGGAAGATAGATTAATAACAGGAGCTGGTAGTCTTAGCACGTATCCAATAGATACCGATGCCACCTCAATTGATGGTTTTCCATTCGGAATTATTTTTACACGTCTTGCAAACCCAAATCTGCAATGGGAGGTATCCACACAAATAGATTTAGGCCTGGATTTTGCACTTTTGGATTATAAATTAACAGGTACTTTGGATTATTTTAACAAACGTTCTTCTAACATATTGTTAGAAGTTGTTCCTGCCGATCCCGTACAGCCCACCGCATTATTTTGGAGCAATATTCCAAATATGGTCATCCAAAATAATGGCGTTGAGCTAGCATTGGATTATAATAGCAATGCACAAGGCAACTTCTCTTATAATATTGGCGGTAATATTACATTTATCGACAATAAGGTCAAGGATTCCCCATACGCAGTGCTAACCACAGGCGCGGCTCAAGGTTCAGGGCAAACAGGCGCAACCATCAACGGTTATATTAACAATGAGCCAATAGGCGCATTCTATATGCTCGAATTTGATGGTATTGGTGCTGATGGCCTTAACCAGTTCAAAGACACCAATGGAGATGGTGCAGTATTGGACAATGACCGCACCGTAGTAGGCAGTGCAATTCCTAAGTTTATATATGCTTATTATTTTAATTTTAAGTACAAGGCGTTTGACTTAGGTTTGAATTTTAATGGAGTAGCAGGAAATAAGGTTTACAATCATACCACCATGACTCTTTTTAGTAAAGCACAATTAGCGAGATCAAACAATGCAACCGATTTTGCCGTTCAGTTTCCCGAAGAGTCCTTAAGTAATTCTAATACCGTATCTACACGTTATTTGGAGGATGGTTCTTTCCTAAGATTAAATAACGCTACGTTGGCATATAACTTAAATTCCGATAAGATTGGATTGGGTGATGCTTTTCAAAATATCCGTTTTTCACTAACAGGTCAAAACCTATTTGTACTATCTGATTATTCAGGATTTGACCCTGAAGTGAATACGGGTTCAACTTCAGCGGGTATTCAAACCTTTGGAATTGATCGTTTTACATATCCCAGAGCAAGAACATTTTTATTTGGGCTTAATGTAACATTCTAAAATATAAACTAACTATTATTTATTAACGCCTATAAAAATAAAACAAAATGAAAAATAAAAGATTTTACAAAACAATTCCAGTAATTGCATTTTTTTTCGCATTTTTTGGATGTACCTCATTAGAAGAGGAAGTTCTTGATGAGTCGCTTACAGGAACAGGACAAGCGGAAGTTGTTAGCGGATCAATAGCCCCCGTTTATGGTCTTCTTCGCAATGTATGGTTACATACTACTAATTTTGGACTTCAAGAAATTGCCTCCGATGAAACAATTCTTCCCTTTCGTGGAGGTAGGGATTGGTTTGATGGCGGTAAGTTTATAGCAGTACATCAACATCTTATGACTCCAGGTAATAGTTTAATTGGGGATTCTTGGACTAATATCACTTTATGCATATCAAGAGCCATAATTGCTGTGGAACGATTAGGACCAGAAGCTGAAAAGGGTGATGCCAAAGCCCAAGACGCCCTTTACGAAATGATAGCTATGAAGGCCTATCTTAATATGTTGGCAATTGATAATTGGGGTCTTGTTTTCAAGAAAGATAGTTCTGCCGAATTATCAGAAATTCTAAGAGGACAAGAAGCCATTGATTATATAGAAAGTGAATTACTGTCTGTCCTAAATGTTATTAATATTAATAAAGGCCCAGGGAGGTTCACTAAAAACGCAGTTAATGCCCTTTTAGCGCGTTTATATTTGAATGCAGCTGTATATCGAAATCCATATGGAACACCTGATTTTACCAATGCCGACATGGATAAAGTAATTCAATATACGAACGAAATTATTTCAGGTCCTTATTCCTTGTCAGCAGAATATTTTGAATTGTTTAATGATGATAATGATACGAATGCTGAAATTATATTTTCGCTTGACCAAAGAGGGGTACTTCAAACCGAGCAACAACGACTGTCTTATTGGTCCATATCTGGCGACTTAATTCCAAGACCTGAATGGCCCAACACCCGCGGAACAGATGCGGCAGCAGCTACCCCTGATTTTTACCAGACTTGGGTAGATGCTTACGGCAATGTAGATCCAGCCGAGGCAGACGCCCGTTTCTTTCAGGAAAACACCATTATACCCAATAATCTTAAGGATCTTACAGGAGTTACCCCTGCAAATGATGCGGATCATTTCTATTGTATACCCGCTGAAAGTTTCCAAATCAATAGGGGAATTCTTCGTGGTAATTTATGGGGACCTAGAAAGGACGCAGGTGGAAATATTTTAAAATGTGATGATGGTACAGTGCGCATATATCCAGTAATTAATGCAAGAACTAGTAGTGCAAGTCGCACCTATGTTGATCATACGCTTAATATTGATTTTAGTGACCAGGGAAGTTTACATAATACTGGGTACCGGTTTTCAAAATACCAGTTTAGTGCTACTGGTATCAATTGTTGTTTTTTTAGTAGTGTTGATATTGTTTTAATTCGTTTGGGAGAAATTTACTTAATGCGTGCCGAAGCCAAATTGAGAAAAGGAGACAATGCTGGGTCTTTAGCGGATGTAAACACCTTAAGAACTTCTAGAACTGCACGTCCAGCGCAGATTCCTGACGCATTGACAGCTATTAACCTAGATATATTGTTCCGTGAAACAGGATTTGAGTTGTACTGGGAAGGCTTTAGAAGAAACTATCAAATACGGTTTGGTAAATATGAGGGCAGCTGGACTGGGAAAACTGATAGCGATGTCAATAAAAGACTATTTCCTATACCTCAAAGGGCAATCGATGGGGCTTCTGGCACCCCAGGATTTTTAGTGCAAAATCCTGGCTATTAAATCCATAAAGATTAAGAACAAAAGAGTTAAACTGCTATTAAAATTAATTAAATGAAAACAATTTACACTGCATTAACATTGATCATATCCTTACTGTTTTTTAATAACCCAAGACTAATAGAGAATTCAAAGAAAATTAAACTGAACGAAATTCAAGTCATTGGCAGTCACAATAGTTATAAAATAGGTATAGAAAAGCCACTTTTCAATTATTTGATAAATATGAACCCTTCTTTAGATGGCTTGGAATATGAGCATATTCCACTTACAGACCAGTTGAATTTAGGCTTACGTGCCTTGGAATTGGATGTTTTTAATGACCCAAATGGCGGGTACTATAATAATCCAAAAGGATTAGATATTGTTCGAGGCTCTGGAAATACAGCACTCCCCTTTGATGAAGAAGAAAAACTAAAAGTACCTGGTCTTAAAGTTTTTCATATACAAGAAATTGATTTTAGAAGCCATCAATTATTGTTTAAAGATGCTTTGAGAGAATTGATAAAATGGTCTGAGTCCAACGATGGTCATACTCCAATAATAATTACCATAAACACTAAGGATGCCGAAGTGCCACTAACCAGAAAACCATTTCCCTTTACAGCCGAGGCCTTACAATATATAGATAAAGAAATACAGCAAGTATTCGAGAAAAAAAGTTTAATAACTCCGGATATGGTGCGGGGTAATTTTAAGACCTTAGAACAAGCTATACTTACAAATGGCTGGCCTTTATTGCATGATGTAAAGAACAGGTTTTTGTTTGTTTTGGATGAGGGAGACGAAAAAACAAATGAATATATATCTAGCTTTCCAAACTTAAAGGGAGCTGTATTGTTTGTGAATAAGGAGGAAGGAAATCCTGTCGCTGCTTTTAGGATCATCAATGATCCCATTAAAAATTTAGAGAAAATAAAAAGTTTAGTCGCATTGGGTTATATGGTACGAACACGAGCTGATGCGGATACTAAAGAAGCAAGAACAAATGATTACACTAAATTTGAAAATGCTAAGGCATCTGGTGCGCAGGTTATTACAACAGATTATTATAAACCAAGCACGTTTTTTGATTCTAAGTACAAAATCAGTTTTGAAAATGACGTTTTTGAAAGAATAAGAAAAGAATAATATGGTGAAGAATCTTATATGCCTCATATTGGTTTCCTTGCTTTTGGGATGCAAAACAGAACACTTAGCACAAACAGATGAAATTAAAATAGCCTTTATGGCTGATGTACATTTTGCCGATGTTTTTCCTAATCTTGAGGAAGAGATTTTCAATATTTTACCAAATATTAAGAATAATAAAAGAGCACTTATCAGAACCATGAAGGCTCAACTGCACTCCACAAGATTATTCAATGAAAACTATTTTGCGCTTATTGCTGCCCTTGATGATGCAGTAAAACGAGAAATTAAAATCATTGTCTTTCCTGGCGATTTTAGTGACGATGGCCAGCCCTTAAACATAAAAGGGTTAAATAAGATATTGAACACCTACGCTAAAAATTATGGTCTCTCTTTCTTCTTTATTAATGGAAACCATGACCCTACAAGACCGTTTGGTGATGATGGGGGTAAGCAGGATTTTTTGGGGAATAATGGAAAGGCACAACCTATAATGAGTAAAGAAGGAATGTTCAATTCCAATTCAGAATTTGAAAACCCAGGCTTGGTTTTAGAAGATTTGGAAGAATGGGGATATCAAGAGATTGTTGGTGAACTTGCTAATCATGGCTTTTTTGCTAAGGAAGAATATATTTATTGGGCAACTCCGTTCTCAACCTACACTTATGAAGAATATAATTTTAGGAAGGCTTCGGAAGCATCTGCTTTGGACGACAGGATATTTTATTTTAAAGAAAGTAGCACTGTTTTGCCTGATGTCAGTTATTTAGTAGAGCCAGTTGAGGATCTTTGGCTATTGGCCTTAGATGCGAATGTATATCTACCCAAGGAAGATAAATCGAGTTTTAGTGCTGCGGGTATTGGATACAACGAGGTGCTAAAACATAAAAAATACTTACTTGAGTGGACTCAAAAAGTAGTTCAGCAAGCAAATAAGTTAGGAAAAATCTTGATTGCCTTTAGCCATTACCCAATGGTGGAATTTAATGACGGCGCATCGGAAGATTTGAAAAACCTATTTGGAGTTGATGCTTTTCAGGCTCATCGAATTCCTAACAAAATAGTAGGTGAAACTTTTGCTAATATGGGTTTGAAACTACATGTTGCCGGTCATATGCATTTGAACGATACTGGATTAATTACAACTAAAAACGGTCATACCCTAGTAAACATACAAACTCCATCTTTGGCGGGTTATATACCGGCGTATAAGGTCATTACTCGCAAAAAGCAAAATCGCTTAGATGTACAAACCATCGTATTAGATACCGTTCCTGGTTTTGACTCCTTCTTTACGCTATATGAAAAGGAACACGAATTTTTAAAAGTTAATGGCGATAAGCAATTATGGAATAAAGAAATATTACTATCTAAAAATTATTTAGAATTTACAGAATGGCATTTAAAAGAATTAATACGGTTACGTTTTTTATCAACAGATTGGTCAAAAGAGCTAACCGAATTAGTTATAAATAGCACTGGCTGGGAGCTATTGTTACTATCCAATTTGAAAAGAGAAATGTTAGAATCGGAGCTAGATACCAATGAAATAGGTAGTTTAGTTTTCAATTCTTCTGAGATTACTTCCGAAAATATAGAAGAGGAATTGCAAAAAGAAGGTTTGACCAAAGATGATTTTATAAATTGGAAGGGAGAAGATTTGATATTCGATTTTTATAGGTTTAGAAATGGTGATCAACTGGCACTGCACCTAGTTGATGCAAGAAGGATTAAGGCTTATGAAATGCTAGCCAATGCCGTAAACGAAAACACACAAAATGAACGTTTAACTTCATTGCGATATTTAATGATAATCGTTCTTAAGCAAATGCACGGTGAGCCTTCGGTAAATTTTAGTATCGATATCGAGAATGGAGGCTTTTATAAAAATTAAAAAAGAATAAATTAGGTACTTTATATTTTTTATTTAAGCGTCCTTTCAATTAAACAATTGGCATATTTTTAAAACACAAAGGTATTTTAAAAATAGCATTTATTCCAGTTCAAAGAGGACGTATAAATTTAGAAGCCGCATTACCGTCTATAAAAGTTGAATGTTTTTATGGCGACCGATACGGTCGGTAAGTTGTGTGTCTACAATGTTGTCGAATAAACAAACAAGTGCTTTCGAATAAACTTTTAAAAAAGAAGTAACATGAAAAGATTTGGAAATGTAATTTTTATGGTAAGCCTTAGCCTAGCGGCGGCGTGTTTTTCCCAAACTACGGACTGGCAGTTGCCACCTTGGCAAAAAGGTATGTTGGATATTCACCACATAAATACCGGAAGGGGTGATGCCGCTTTTGCGATTTTACCAGATGGCACCACATTGTTAATCGATGCTGGCGATATGTCAAATACACATCCTAGGACGCTATCTCCCAGAAATGCTCCGCAAATGCCAAATAATAGTAAATCGGCACCTGGCTGGATCGTGAATTATATAGAACAATTTTTACCGGTGGGATTTGAAAAGCAATTGGATTACGCCTTGATCACCCATTACCATAGTGATCATTTTGGAGAAATGGACAGCCTAAGAACTAAAGCATCGGAAACCGATTATTTTCTCACTGGAATCACTGAAGTAGGTCATTTTCTTCCCATTAAAAAAATGATGGATAGAGGTTTTTCATATCCTATAGACTTAAAGGATAAAAAAATACAAAACCTTGAGGTACTTTCTACCCTAAAGAATTATTGGAGGTTTCTAGATTATCAGAACAAAAAGAACGGACTTGTACATGAAAAATTAATTCCAGGACAGACTGATCAAATTTCATTGGTAAACCATCCGACCAAATTTAAAGATTTCAGTGTGCGGAATATTGCTGTAAATGGCACCATTTGGACAGGCACAGGAACCGATACGTTGGCACTTTTTACCATAGGCGATCAACTAGGTGAAAATCCGCTGAGCACCTGCATAAAAATAAGTTATGGAACCTTCGATTATTTTACGGGAGGGGATATTAGCGGTATAGATACCTACGGTGGTACGGATATACATTCTTTGGAATCTGAGATTGCCCCTATTATTGGCGCTGTAGATGTGGCCACTTTAAATCATCATGGAAATAGGGATTCCCAAAATGCTTTTTATGTAAAAACAATTCGTCCGCGTGTTTGGATTCAGCAAAATTGGTCGTCTGATCATCCAGGCGAAGAAGTACTACGCAGAATTACTTCTAAAAAACTATACGCAGGTAAACGGGATATTTTCTCAACGGTCATGTTACAGCCAAATAAGGAAGTAATTGGCACAAGTTTAGATCAGTATAAAAGTCAGAACGGTCATATAGTACTTAGGGTTTATCCGCAAGGAAATTCTTATGATATTTATATTCTCAACGATGCTTCAACAGCAAGAGAAGTTATATCAAAATTTGGTCCTTATGAAGCACGATAATTTTACAAACGAGTTAGACCGCAAACGCACCGAAAGTTATATTTCCAAAAAAAAAACATCAATAACTTAAAAGGACTTCCAGTTACCGTTTTCATTAAGCATTCTTAACACTTTGTTGAATATATTGGAAGTTTTTTATAGATTATTTATGGGAATAAATTGGATTAGAAAAAAATTTCATATTTCTGGCGATGGAATATATCCATATATATATAGCCTTTTTCTGGCTCTCAATAACTTGTAATTCTCAAACTAATTTAGATAATGAAATTTTAGAAATTATAATTACCTGCCGAAAATGCTTCAGAACTCGATTTTCATATCAGTTGTGAGAAAACAAAAACAAGTTTTAATATTGAAAACATAAATAAAGACACTGGGCTTAAAATACTAATGAAAATTCTGAAGGAATTAAATACTTCTTTGGAAAAAAAATATTACTGACAAGTGTAAAATTGATTTTTTTACTCATAAACAAGACATAAAAAATAATTCAAATTAGAAAATATGGAAAAATGAACAACAAATTGATTCACTCTTTCAAAAAGATAGAATTTCCATATTTTTGGTTAGCCTGCCTATTTACGATAAAAGTTTTGACAATTGCATAGTGACATTTTCACGTATCAAATACAAAGGGAGTGAATATGGATGCTTTTATTTTCTTAAATATATATGGCTCATACATTATAATTGCCGTTTTCGATAATTGGATTTTTTAAGGTAGTTACAGTAATTAAGATTTTGCATGTCAGCTTAGTTACCCGCCCCTCAAAGTCTCTGGACTTAGCTCAGTACACTAAGGGGAAAAGCCAGTATGAACCGAGAATTAGCGCTCAAAAATTTCTGAAAAGTGCATTGAACCCCACTGCGAAAGTCTCCCGACTTAGCGGAACAAATAAAGACGAAAAACATGATATAAGAATTTATCAAAAGAGAACATAATAATGTCTATTTCATTATTAACATTTTAATATTTTTTGGTTACGTTTAATTTGCTTAATATTTTAATCTCAAATTCGTTTTTAAATGATGAAGAGCATTGTAACAATTAATCATTTTAGCCTTAAAGTCAGGAGACTTTGCGGAGCGGGGAAAGGAATAAAAAATAGGCCTATATTAATTTCTGAACAAAGATTTATCGGAATCAATGTAAGCATCCGAGCAACTACAGGGTGCTGTTTTGATATCCAGCTAATAGTTCCTCGAGTTTTTGGATGTTATGATCTTGAATTTTATTGAGGGTATCGGTAAGCCAAATTCTAGGATTTATGTTCTGCATTTTACAGCTACCAAAGAAAGAATATAGCATAGCGGTGTTTTGGGCTGCATTATGTGAGCCACAGAAGAGATAGTTTTTATAAAAACCGAAAGTTTTATATCGCAGGTTTTTCTCTAAAGTCTAAATACGATAGGCAAACTTTACAAACTAAAATAAGTAAAGAGCGCGATTACATCTATCTTAATATTCCTACCATAGAAATTTCAGGTTTTGATATTGGGGCGCACAAGGATTCTAGCTTGGTAAAAGCAAAATCTGTATTGATGCAAAATTTATATTTAGATATGTATCGGAATAAATTAATGCCCGACGATTTAGAGCAAAAACTATTATTTGATAAAAAAGTTAGAAACCTAGCCATAAAAATTGATATTCTAAATATCGAAATTAAAAATGGTGAGGTAAACTACTCAGAATTGATTAAGGAAAATGCCAAGGCAGGAGAAATCATCTTTACAGAGGTGTATTCTACCATTCAAAATGTTTCTAATCTTAATAAAAATCCTATTATTTTTAAAAATACAGCCAAACTTATGGGTGAGGCGCCCATAAGTTTAGAGTGGATTTTTTATACTGAAGCAAATCATAATTTGTTTAAGTTCTATGGGATTATTAAAAATTTTAATGCTAGTGAGATCAATTCTTTTATGAGTTCAAACTTAAGAGCAACCTCGAGCGGAACGATTGAAGAATTGTATTTTACCATTAGTGGAGACGCTAATGCATCAACTGGAGATATTAAAATGAAGTATGAAGACTTTAAATTTCAGGTTTTAACTAAAGATAGGTCTGGCGTAAACGAAATATTAACTGCCGTTGGAAATATTTTCACAAACGATGGCTTTAATGCCGATAAAAACGGTTACCGTTACGGATCTATACAAACAGAACGTGATGACACCAAGTCTTTTTTTAATTATGTGTGGAAAAATGTCAGCGATGGCTTGGTGTCAACCCTCACGGGGAATGGCGAAAAAGAAAAGTAATAGCATCAATAAAAAGTGTGAATACGTCGCAAAATTCAGCTTACTCTCTGTACTTTTAAACAAAAATTAAGTGATGAAAGATATGGGCGTAATTTCAAAGAACGATAACCAATTAACCTTATATTATAATGGAGAAAGCAGTATTGGTAAGCAATGTTATGCGTATGTACAGGCTTCGGATAAAGCTGTTTTGGGCGTTGATATTTCGAAAACTGAAGTAACCCCTACCCAGTGGACAGAATTGGCGGAAGGCTTGAATATTAAGGTAAAAGATTTGTTGGGTACGGACCACCCCGATTTCAGAAATATTTATGGGGAAGACGCGCTAACTTTGGAAACCAATGATTGGTTAAAAATTTTAGAGAAAAATCCTGAATTGGTACAGTTTCCTGTTTTAATTTTTGGACAAAAATTTTACCAACTTAAAACAGGTGCAGCTTTTAAAAAATATATGAAAGGCGATAGTGCCAATATAAAAAGAAATAATTCAAGCTTTTAACCATTAATCGTAAATCCGGGATAACAAGTCATACCCCCATCTACAAAGATGGTGCTACCGTTAATATATTCAGATTCGTCAGAAGCTAACCAACTAGCTACTTTACCTATATCTTCAGGGATTCCTAAACGATGATAAGGTATTAATTTCAGGATTTTTTCCTTACCCTCTTTACTGTCCCAGGTATCTTTATTAATATCCGTTTTTATGGCTCCTGGCGCAATGCTATTGCAACGCACTTTTTTTGAAGCATATTCTTGACAAATACTCTCCATGAGCATTTTTAATCCTCCCTTTGATGCGGCATAATTGGCATGACCAGCCCAAGGAATGGTTTCATGCACAGAGCTAATATGGATTATTTTTCCTAAAGATTTTGAAACCTCAGGGCGCAAACCTTGTTTTATAAACGCATTTAAAGCCTCTTTAGCGCATAGAAATTGACCTGTTAAATTCACATCAATTACTTGTTGCCAAACGCTTAAAGGCATTTTGTGAAGTGGATAATCTTTTTGTATTCCAGCATTTGATACGCAGATATCTAAGCTGCCAAATTCAGAAATTGTTTTCTTAAAAAGCGATTGTACATCATCTTCTTTGCTGACGTCGCATTGGATAACCATAGTTTTTCCGGTATCTTTTCTTTTCGAAATCCAATCCGCAACTTCTTCTGCACCTTCTTTATTGCCATGATAGTTTACAACCACATTTGCACCTTCTACGGCAATAGCTTTTGCAATAGCTGCGCCAATCCCGGAACTAGAACCAGTAACAATACAAGTTTGATTGTCTAATTTTTTATTTGGTTTTTGCATAGTTCATTACTTTAAAGGGTATCGTGAAAGTTTATCCACGTGGGCCTCTTATTTTGGGATAGCTCTGGGAAATAGATGTTTGAGAGATAAAGTTGTAAAGAAAAATTAATTTAAATTAATTTTCAACTACCCTCTAAAAATTATCTGTTAAACACCACGAAAATATTAATTCGCGGCGTTTAACAGATGTAAAGATCTTTATCAAGTGATTAGGCAGTAACAGCAAATACATGCTGATTTTCTTGATAGTATTTTGGGCTACAATCGTATTTTTCTTTAAAAATTTTAGAAAAATAACTTCTACTGGTTAAGCCTACTGTATAAACAATTTCTGAGATGTTTAAATCCGTTGTTTTTATCAAGTTTTCTGCGGTTTCAATTCTGATGTTTCTAATAAAATCAGTAACCGTTCTATCGTGTAGCAATTTAAAACCTTCCTGTAATTTAGAAGGAGATAAACCAGATTTTTTGGTCAAATATTTTAAGTTGTACTGTATTTCAGGATAGTTTTTAATGAAGGTAGATACTTCTTCAATATCTTCCATTTCGCTTCTGGTTAAAGTACCTAAATTGTTTTTAATATTCTTTATATCCTCTTTATGCTGCTGAATTTCCATAGCCAAAATCACATGAACGTTTCCATTAATTAATAAATTACGCACAATTCCTTTTTGGGTGATCGCATCAATCTGTTGAAATTTTTCAGAGATTTTTAAGTTGTAAGAACCTACGTAAGAAAAAATTTCTTCTCCGTTCTTAGGCATGAAGCTTTTTATCAATTGAGTTTTAAGTAAATCGATGCTGTCTTCCTCATTGTTGCTGGTAGCATCTACTTTAATATTTGAAAACTTTACTGCTTGATCTTTTCTAAAGTATAAGATGGTGTCTCTATTAGGTTGGCTAGAGAATATGGCTGTTTGAAACTGATTTAAGTGTTTTTTGGTGTTATTTTCACTAAAACCATAGGCCAATTGTCCTTTTGAACAAAACATAAAATTAATAGGATTTATACTCTCTGTATTACTTTTTATGATGGTATCTTGTTTAAAAGTAACGTCATACTGCATAAAAGAGATATCGTTCTTAAAATGTAATCCAGCTATACTTCCGGTTACAAATTCATTGTCTAGCTCTAAATTAAATTCTTGGTTCGCTTTGTTTAATTTGCCTCCGAGTCCGCTTTGAAGTTCATTGAAAAACTGAGGAATTGTATTTGTTTTCAGATATAGCGTTTTCATTGTTATGTTTTTAAGGTTTATATTTTGTATTCTAAACAAGTGGCCTAACTATTTTATCAAAGTGGCTGTGCACTTATGTTTTTGTACGCTACAAATCTCGTTTAAACACAAGCCTAGCATGTTACACAATTTTGCGTTTATGTTACATAATTATTGGAAAACGGACGATTTGAATGGAATAAAGCTATTATTAACCTATAAGAGTTAAAATTGTTTTTGGGATAGTTGTATTAAATAGTTTGTTTTCGAGTGGACTAAACTTGAAAATTTGAGCATCTAAATGTAGGTGCATTTTTAATAATGAAAACGAAGACTTTTACTCAAAAATAGGCTATGTTTTAAAGCGAAGTCAATTAAGTTAGAAAACAAAAGTCTTAGAACATCTAAATAAGGTATATATAAGGATAAAGTATTTACTATTCGACAGGGTCGAGTTAACGGACAACGAGCAATAAAAAAAAGACTCTACTCAGCTGGCAAATAAAAATAAAAAGCAGTACCTATACCCAAAGTACTATTGGCGATAATATGTCCATTATGGTTTTGAACAATTTTTTTGCAGATGGCTAAACCTATGCCTGTGCCTGAATACTCATTCTTTTGATGCAGGCGTTGAAAGAGCTCGAATATTTTTTCGGCATGTTCTTGGTCAAAACCTATCCCATTATCTAAAACAGATATGCGGTAATAGCTTTTCGACTTTTTAATAAAATCATCGGTTATTTCGTTTTTTTTGAGTTTTTTAAAACCGACAACAATTCTGGGATTTTCTAATCCCCTGTACTTTATAGCATTTGAAATAAGATTATTAAAAAGCTGCTCCATCTGGAAAGGAATGGCTTTAACCGTAGGCAAGTCATCGATAACTAATGAAACGTTTAGAGCATTAATTCGATCTTCTAAATCTTCTTGCACCTTATCTAAGATGTGGTGCAGGTTTACCTCTTCGAAATCATTCTTGGTTCTGTTTATACGAGAATAGGATAGTAAATACTTAATTAGCATTCGCATGCGTTCTGATGAGCTATTTATTTTTTCGAAATATGATTTGCTTGCAGCAGACATATTATCTAAATCTTCATCCGCTATGCGCGAAATAAACATTTGAATTTTTCGGATAGGTTCTTGTAAATCATGACTCGCGACCCTGTTGAAAGATTCTAGTTCGTCATTAGAGCGTTTTAATTCTTCGTTTTTTTCTTTAAGGTTAAGCTCAGCCTTAATCACATCGCTAACATCTTGAACTACTCCAATTAATTGATGGTTTTGAAAGTGACCCCAGGTTTTAAAATGTTTAATTTTATTTGCTTTTGTAATTACGCGATAGCTTAAAGAAAATGGTTTATTTTTTTCTTGAGCTTGCTGAAGTTCTAGTTCATATTTTTTTAGATCATTGGTATGAATTAGTTTTTTATAATTTTCATGATTAACCTTAAAACTCTTAGGATCGCAGGAAAGTAAGTTGCAAAAATTATCTGAAATTGTTGATTCTCCAGATTTATTACTCCACCGATAGCTTCCAATTTGTGCTAAGTATTCGGCATCACTTAAAATGGTATTCTGAATTTTTAGTTCTTCATTGGCTTCAATTAATTTTTGTTCGTTCTCTTTGCGAGTAGTTATGTTTTGAGAAGTTACACAAATACCAGTACCCGTTTTTATAATCGTAGAATAAAACCAAAATAATTGTTCATTAAATACATAGTTTCTTTCATAACTAATGGTTTTATTATTCTCAACACTTTCCACAAAAAAATCAAAAACGCCATCGGTCATTAAAAAAGGATATACTTCAGACATTTTTTTATTTTTTATATCATCAGGATTATGGCCAACTGTTTCTTTTATTTGCTCGTTCGTGTATAAAATGTCAAAGTCAAAGATCTTATTTTCTCCATCTCTGATAGGCTCAAAATAGCTTATTACATTGCTGGTACTTTTGATTACGTTTTTTAAGAATTCCTCCGTATCTTTTAATTCTTCATATTGTTCTCTTAACTTGTCATTTAAATTATTTAAACGAGCCACCGACTCTTTTTCAAAGCTGGTATTTTTAGCCACTATTAAAAGACCACCAGATAAGGGTCTGATATTTGATTCTAACCAAATAAATTCGTTATTTAATTTTACTTGTCTGTTTAAATTAAAAGATTTTTTTTCTGTATAGGCGGTTAATAATTTATCAAACTCACCATGCAATTTCACAAAAGGCAATACTTCACTAACGAGTTTGCCCTTCATGTTTTCAGGATCTAATTTTAAATCTATTTTATTTCTTGCGTTCGCATATTTTATCCGAAAATCTTTGATTTTGTTATTCTCATCAAAAACAGGTTCATAGTAATTAACAATATTTTCAGTATTGGCTAATACACTGGCTAAGAATGCTTCTGAATTGGCTCTAATTTTACGTTCTTTATTAATTCTGACGAAAGAAATAATAAAAACAAACAAAGCAAATATCCCCAACATTAAATTCATCATGGGCGTTAGGAAGACCTGCGATTGGTAATCAGACTTTCTATCTCTTAGCAGGGTATCTTCTTTAGCAAGCATGAATTGTTTATGCTGCTCGAGTTCTGCCATAATATATGCAAGGTCATCTAGTTTTTTAATGAGATTATCAGAGACCCTAATATTACTTTTTTGAGGATTTGTAATGAAACTAAGTACATCGATTAATCCATTTCGTAGGGCATCAATACGCTTTAAATGGTAGATTTGACTGGTATTATCGCTAACTAATATTTTAAGCCTTTGATGTGAGGCATCTGCATTTTTCAAATACTTTTGAAAATTTCCGGAGTTTACAGGTGTATCTTTTCTGAGTAATATTTTTAGTTGGGCTGATTCCAATTGTGAATAGCTTGAAAAAAGGATGTTAATTTCTTTTTCTACCTCTAGAGTGTGCGAGATAGCATCGGAGGCTTTCCTAAGCGCTGATAACTTCAGGTAACTTGAGCTTCCGATAAAAATTAAAACTACTATTGCAGAAATAACTAAAAAAACATAGACCTTGGAGGAAGAAAATAAACGCTTCAAATTCATAATATTGCTTTATTCAATAACACTAAATTCTTAATAAAAAATTATCGCGGTTAAGTATAGAGGTCTGGTATTGCCAATTTACTTGTAAAACCCTCTCAATGGCGGCTTGCAAGTCGCTAAACTTGTGAGGTTTGTTAATGTAAATATTGGCGCCATTAATAAAAGTTTCTTCAATGTCATTTTCCGAAGAAGAAGTAGAGTAAATGGCCACCGAGATATTATTTAAATTTCTGTTTTCTCTAATCTCTCTTAAGCATTCCATCCCATTTTTTAATGGCATATTTAAATCTAAAAAAATAATTTCAGGCAAAATAACATTGGGTAAGGTTAAATAATCCATTAACTCTTTTCCGTTAACAAATAGCGATAACTTAGTTTTTATTTTAAGGGCACCAATAGCATCTTTAAATACTATTCTGTCGTCCTCGTCATCATCAGCTAGAGCGATATTTAATGTGTGTAAAGCCATATTTGGTTGATAGTTATAACATTACTTGTCTTTCTTTCCTTTTTCTTATGATTTTTTGAAAGGTAGAAGGGGTAAGGCCAGTCGTTTTTTTAAACTGCGTTGATAAATGCGCTACACTACTATAATTTAATTTGAAAGCAATTTCAGTTAAAGTTAATTCATTTTCAATAATAAGGCTTTTTGCTACATCAATTTTTTTTAAAATAACAAAATTTCCAATAGATGTATAGGTTGTCTCCGAAAAAATGGTGGACAAATAATCATACGAATAATCTAGTGTTTCTGACAAATAGGTTGAAATATTATATTTTTTATAATTATTTTCATCATTAATTAAAACGGCAATAGCATCTTTAATTCGTTGTATAAGCGCCAATTGTTGATCACTAATAACTTCGATTCCGTAAGCCTCTAATTTTTCTTTGATGGTTGCCATATTAAGGGTACTCGGCATTCCTGTAATTTCAATTTCTCCAAAACCATGTATTATGTATGTTACGCTCAAGGCATTCAACTCTTCGCATAATACCTTTTTAGATAAAATATTAATATCGAACTTTAGGTTAATGATCATTTGTAAATGTACAGCGTATATTTAAAGTTAACAACAGCCATGCGACTTTTACAAATATGGCGATTTTTTTCTTTTCAAATATTGTAGTTATTAATCTTTAATAATAAAGAAACTTAGCCTTAGGATGTTTTATTTTGACAAATCGTTTTCTTTGGGAATGGTAGCGAAAAACGCCGCCATATCAGTAGCGCTTGAAGGACTGTAATTTGCCAAAATAGTGCCTTTACCGCCGTCTTTAGTCTTTATGACATACAAAATAGACATGTCGTCAGGGTTGCTCATGCCTTCAAACCTAAATTCTTTTTCAATAAAAATTTCTTTTGCGACATATTTTTTTTTCGTTTCTACATCTACCAATACCTCATTTTTCATACGGTAATTACTGGTGTAACCTAGGTCTTGATATTTAGTAATATAGGTTCTTTCACTTTTCGGATATTCCATAATTTGTGCAATTTTTAATTAAAAAAGGGACAAAGTCATTCAAAAAGAAGATTTTGTCCTTTGCCTAAATAATTCAAAGTATTAATTATTAATTTTCATCATTATTATCATCTAATTCATCGCCAACTTTTTCAACACCCTCTTCGATATTCTCACCTATATCTTCTACACCTTCTTCAATTTTTTCGCCAGCATTTTTATCTTCTCTGCAACTGGTGAAAGTAGATAGTGAAATGGTAAAGAATAATAGTAATAAGCTAAATAATAGTATTTTTTTCATTGTATTTATTTTTAGGATTAGGATTTATATTTTAGCATCAAAAGATGCAAAACATATAATTTTAAACTTTTTTTCTACCTGTAAATAAGGAAATGACAAAAAGCACTAAAAATATGTAAAATAATATTTTAGCGATACTCGCTGCTCCTGCAGCAATACCACCAAACCCGAAAACGGCTGCAATTATGGCTAAAATTATAAAGGTAATTGTCCAACGTAACATAAAGTTCGTATTTAAAATTAACGATGTTGGCATGTTGCCAACTTACTAAACAAAATTGTCTTTTTTTAAAAAAACAGATTAATCTAATTCAATAATTTATTAACTCAATTCGTGCTATAAAACAGAAAAGAGAATGCCGTTAAGCATTCTCTTTTGCGATTTTTCTTTCATAGTATTTTTTGCTTAAAACCTACTATTGCAAGCCTTCCATAATTTTTTCTTTAGATAAATCTAATTCTATTTGGTTCATCTGCTGCGTTAAAATAGTCGCCGTACTTGGCGGTAAATTATTTTCAGACAACACATCTTTATAATCCTCAATGGCTGCTTTTTCTCCACGGATTACTTCTTCTAAAATAGCTTCTTCGTCATTAGAAGAAAATAATGATTTTAAGTCCATCCAAGCGCGGTGTACCCCTCCAGTAAAGCTTCCGCCTTTTTCTATTTTTTGACCAAAACTAGTGATTTCCGTTTTTAGGGTGTGACCAAACGTATAACGCTGCTCACTTTTTTGGGTGAAAAAGGTTTTCAATACCAGATTTTCTATATTTTCAGATGCTTTTTTATAGCCTTTTTCGGCATCATAGGTTTTTTCTAAAAGCGTATTTAATTTTTTTCCAATAGTTTCTGTATAAGTACTCATAAAAGTTTTTTTAGTAGAGATAATTAATCAATACTTATCTCTTGTGCATTTATATCAAAATTAAGGAAGAAATAGCTTTTATGTTATTCTAAACAAATTTAAAATTGACTGGATTACGAAATAAGTGCGGGGCGCTGGGTGCTTAAAACAAGGCTCTAATTAGGGCTGACTTTTTATGATAAAAAAATGCTTTATAAATTGTTTCTTACATCGATTTTTTAACCTTACTAACTACTTACTACCAGGCATGTTAAAATTCTTGACAACTTCCAACGCTGAGGTAGATTTTATCCAAAACCGAGTTTCAAAATTGATATTGCTCTTTCGGAATTCTGTATAAAGAAATATAACATTACCTTCGGCTGAAACAGAATTAAACTTTTCTGCAATTACTGACCAAGTTTTTTACAAATTCTAAATCAGACGAGCAGGCTATACCACCACTAGCTTAGCGATGACATTTTTCATCGATATTTGAAGACGACTTTTCGATTAAATTTAGCCTAAGTTTATCTAAATATTTTGAGAGAATAACAACGATAAAAAATACAACAATAATGATAATAATTTTGGGTAAGTTGACAATCAATTGATTAAACCAGCTTCAGAATCGAATGGTTATTTGGTCCCAAGCATTATCTAATTGTAATAACATATTCGGTTGGTAAATCGTTTAAGTATTTTTTAGAATAATATATCGATTATTGGGGGTACGAAAAAATGACCTTAACGATATTTATCGTTAAAGTCATTTTTAAAAAACCAACCAAATCTTATACTATAAAATTAATGGTAATTAAGTTCAATAGTGTGCTCTATCGAAAGATTGATTAACTAAAACGCTAATATTTTGGATATAAATAGTATAGGAGCTTTATTTGTCTATTTTATTCACAATATATCCATACCCAAACAAATAAATAATATCATTGAGCGTATTTACAAGGCTAGTTCAACATCTTTATAAAAAGCATATAAAGAGCAGCAATCTACGGTCGTCTTGAGGTATTCTGATTCCAAAAATTTTACGCCAATTTTAAGTAACGAAACAGGTTATTTTAATGGATTTGACTTTTCTTTAACGAGTTATTAAGAAATGTAATACAACCTATTTGGTTTTACGATAAAAAAGATAGTTTGGGATTTTTTCGATTGATAAAAAGTTTAAATTTTGGAATGCAAAATCCGAACATATCCATAGACAATAAAAAAAGTATTGAAAATGAACTTCAAAATTTCAGGAAGGATATAAAAAATTAAGCGGATAAGAAAATGGTTTTGAGTGCTTTTTAAGCTGAAAAAATTAAAAAAAGGCATAAAAAAACCAGAAAAATGAATAGTTTTTCTGGTTTTTAAAATGATATAAATATTTTTATTTGAAAAGCTTTCTAAGCATAAGCAATCCACCAAAATTTCCGAAGAGTTGTAAGCCAGTTTTTAACCAACTATAATCGCTTAACTCATCCTGAAATTCATACTTTAGGCTTTTTAGCTCTTCAATATTTATTTTGTTTTCTAAACTTAAAAGTTTTAAATCGAGTTCAATTTCTTCAAACGAAGTGTAAATTTTATGGCTCATAGGTCAAAAAAGGATTTAGATAATTTTTTAATAATCATTTTATCAATCGCTCTTCTGCTCAGAAAAATAATGGTTACCAAGAGAAAAAAGCAAAGCCCTACACATAAATAACCTAGCGTTAAACTATCAAAATAGTTAGCCAAAGCGAAAGCTGCTGAAATTGCTATAAAAATTAAGCCTAATGCGGCAAAAGATCCTAAAAGGGCAATTTTTAGCACGTAAGAAGAAAATAGGGATAGCTGTTGAAATATTTTCAATTGAAAATATCTACGAGAAGTTTTCACATAATTTTCACCTGAGCTTACCGCTTTACTTGTTGTTCTGTCTAAAGCTTTAAGTATACTCATAGATTTATGATTTCTGTAGTTTTTTGTTTTTTGCCTTCAATTCGGCCAACTTATTTTCAAGAGTCGTAATTACATCATCTGTTTTATGACTTACGTTAGAAACTATATTTTCTAATTGCGTGTCTAAACTTTCTCTTTGCGATGCTAAAGTGCTTGCTGCTCTATCTCTTAAATCATAAGCTGTTTCTTCAAAAGATTCTTTTGCTTCCATAGCCTGATTTGCAATTTTATGTCTTGTCTTAGACCCTTTATCTGGGGCGAATAAAATTCCTAACGCTGCTCCAATGGCGGTACCTGCCAAAACGCCTAATAGTGTATTACTGTTATCACTCATAATGTTTGATTTTTTTGTTGAATGGCCAACTGTTATTCAATTTCTTATAACATAAATTTAAGGGGTTATGGGTAATCTAATTATCTTGAACAAATCTAATATTAACTGCAATGATTAAAGTTATTGAGTTAATCTTTGAGATAATCGAATTAATTATTTAGATTAAAAGATATTAATTTTTGCAATTATAATAACCGTGAGTCAAATTACTTATAAAAATAGAACCGATGTCTATTCAAGAAAAAGAAAGCGGTCAAGACTCAAAACTGGTTAAAGAAGCTGATGATATTACAAAGCAATCTATTTTTCAGAAAAATAAAAAGATTAAGCTTGCTGCAACTACTATAGTTTTATTTTTAATTATTTAAATTTTAGCTACTGTATTGTCTGGAGCGGTTTTTAGAGAAGGTGCTTAGTTATATATTATATTCTGAATCCTAGATTTAAATCTTATCAAAAAAAAGTGTCGAAAGAGCGACACTTTTAATATTCAAAATCTTATTAAAATTCAAAGGCAATTTTATTTTAACCATTTTTTGTTAAAAGCAAATTCTTCTTGAGGTCTGCGTTGCCGTTCTTTAATTTCTTCTTTTTGTAGGTCTGTCGGTAATTTTTCTAATTCGCCACCATAATAACCTATTGCAATTGCTGTGCTAATATGAAAACCTTCGGGAACGTCAAATATCTTCTGTGCTTTTTTCCAGTTAACATCGGCCATGTGGTGTAATGCAATTCCTAAATACTGAGCCTGCATTGTCATTCCGCCTAGGGATAAACCCAAATCGTATAAAGCATGAAAATTTTCTTTACCGTCATTGTTATTTTCTTTGTATGCTGTAAGCATAAGTAAGGGCGAATTTTCAACCCATTTTTTATTAAAATCGCTTAGACAAGAAACGATTTTTTTATAAGCCTCAGAGTTTTTCTCTGCATAGATAAATCGCCAAGGCTTCATATTGCTGGAGCTGGCAGACCATCTAACTGCTTCAAAAAGCTGCTTTATATGTTGTTCTTTGATTGCCAAATCTTTAAAGGTTCTTGGACTATAACGTTGCTTTAATAAAGCAAATATTTCGTATTCGCAATCTGCTATATTTTGTAATTGAACTTGTTCGGGAGCTGTCATTATCTTTTATGCTAATTTTTTAAGCAATGTTATGATTAATTATAGGTTTTGTTTAACGCTAACCCTTTTTAGATTAATCCTTTTGATATGGGCGATGTTATTTTTTGTGATTTACAATTGTTCTGAATGGTTTATCTCTTTGCCATATTCATCTTTATAAATTTTGAGAATAATTAAAAAAAGACTAATCAGTAAGGGTCCAAAAATAAGTCCGATAAAGCCAAATAAAGGAACACCAACAATAACACCAATTAAGGTAATTAAGGGGTGTACATTGTCTAATTTTTTCAGAATTACCAATCGGAGTAAGTTATCTGTTGTGCCTACCACTATGATACCATAGATTAATATTCCCCAAGCCTGAAAATTATCTCCCGTGGCAAGCGTAATAATAAAAACAGGTAAAATGCCAATAACAGTGCCTATAAACGGAATAACAGAGCCAACAAAAACCACTACAGCCCAAAAGAAAGGTTGTTCTATATTAAAAATTATAAAGCCTATTAAGGCTACAATACTTTGAGCGGCGGCCACTAAAGGGATACCGATGGCATTTGCTTTTACCATAGATTGTACGTCTTTACCAATCATTTGCAAATTTTTATTTCCGATAGGAATGTAATCGTAAAGTGATTCTTTTAACTGTTCTCTGCTCGTAAGCATATAGTAGAGCATAAAATACATGATGCTAATGGCAATAAAAATATTAAAAGTACCGCCAGCAAAGCTTTGTAAATTAGCTGACAGCCAAGAGGACGCGGCAGAAGCATCAATTTGAGAGGTAAGGTCGTACCCAATCTTATCTTCTAAAGCTACTAATTGCTCTTTTCCGGCTTTCATCATTTTCTCAGAATTCTCGACTGTTTTTTTTATTTTATTGCCAAGCATTAAAATAATACCAGTTACAGGAATTAAAATTCCTATCACAGAAGCTAACAACAAAAGAGTAACTGCAAGGTCTGGATTCCAGCCTCTTTGTACCAATTTGGCCATAGGGTTGCGGAGCAGAACATAAATAGTGATAGCGCCAAGCACTCCTGTTAAGTAAGGCAGCAGGTGGTAAAAAATAAGAAAACCTAATAATAAAATCAGGAGTAAAATAAATAACTGCCGAATGGTTTTTGGATTAATAGCTGTCATAAAATGGTTAAGGATTAGGTTCTTTAGAATTATCTTTTAGACCTACATCACTAGGTTCAATTGCTATACCGTACTTTCTAGCATAGATATAAGTAAATTGAGCTCCAAAAAATAGAATTAAACAAGAGTACGATACCCATAATAAAATTAAGACAATGGTTCCTGCCGCCCCGTAGGTAGAGCCTGGATCTACTGCTCCAAAGTAAAGCCCTAAGAGCGACTTACCAACCACAAAAAGCACCGCGGTAATTAAGGCACCCCGCCAAACGGTTTTCCATTTAATATTTACATCAGGTAAATACCTAAACATAAGGGCAAAAAGTACGGTAATGATTGCGATGGATAAGGTAAAATCTAGTATATAAGCAGTATAAAGTAAGACATCTGGTAACATATTTCTAATATATTCATTTAAAGCGGATATGCCTGCGGTAATAAAAAAACTAACCAAAAGAAGAAAACCAACGACCAAAATAAAGGCAAAACTTCTCGCCCTATCCGTAAGTACTTTCCAAAAACCCGCATTTGGGTTGGGTTTAACATGCCAAATTTTATTTAAGGATAATTTTAATTGATAAAAAACTCCAGTGGCACCAAATAATAAAGTGGCAATACCTATAATGGTTGCAATTAAATTTTTGTCTTTATTTAAGGTTTCAGAAATGATGATTTCAATCGATGCCGCGGCATCTTGCCCTAAAGCAGATGAAATTTCTTTGGTCAATTGGCCCTGTATAATTTCTTGTCCCCAAACCGCGCCTATAATGTTGATGATAATGATCAAAAGACCAGGCAATGATAAAACGGCATAATAAGCCACAACCGCACTTAACCGAAACGGGTTTGCCGCCTCCCAGCCTTTGTATGTTTCCACAATGAGTGAAGGTAAATCTTTGATTTTAAAACTATTTGTATTGTTTTGATTCAAAATAGGGAAAAAATTTATCGGAAAAGTACAGCAAGCGTTTTTAGAATATTAACTGTATCCATTTTTTATTTATTCGAATCTATAATTTGTAAATAAAATATCGCTGGGAGCATTGTGCTTTTAACTCAGTAAAATGCAGTGTGGCGTTGATGAAGTTGTAACATTCTGATAATTTTAAATGAAAGAAATTCTTGAGGCGACAACTAAGATTAAAAAGGCTAACTGCTTTCTGATCAACACTTTTTCATTTTATGTTTTGGTCATTGCAAAAAAATTAAATAGTAGCGTTACGATCAACTTTATTAAAGTTTAAGAATCTAGTGAGTTTTGGGAATCTAAAGAACCTAGTGGCTATAAGCAACTGCATGCTTTAGTCCATTTGCTGTTTTTTTTTAATTTTATTCCTATTCCTATTCTTTACGGCCTACTAATTCAACTTGCTAAAGTAAAATATCACAAACTGATAAATATCATAACTTATTAAAGCGATAAAGAATAACTTTAATTATTTTTAAAAGGCATCATGGAAGTGAATGGTATAAATCAAATAGCTACCTTAAATGTTGGATGGAAAAGCACTAAAGAAAGTATTTTATAACATGAAAATAATTTAGTAGCCATGTTAAAATGTAAAGATGAAACCTGCGATTTAACTTTTTATAACGCCCATATTATTTTAAAAAAGCAAGTTTTAGAAAATTTCGATAACTTCAAAACTCTTAAATCCGAAATTTTCAATTACGCAGAAGGAATTCTTAAGAACAATAAACCTTAATCAAAACATAAAACACATCAATGAAATATTCCTTTTTCATAGTATTCCTTTTCATATTATTAGGCTGTTCATCTACAAAAATGACAGAAAATTATAAAAATCCTGATCACGTGGTTTTTACGGCTTATAAAGTCTTGATAGTAGGGATGTCGCCAAATGAAGAAACGCGGATAGCTTTTGAAACCAAGTTAAAAAATGAATTTGAACAGCGAAATGTTGAAGCTATGCGCAGTATTGACTTGTTTGATGTTGATTTTACCATGTCAGCAAAAACGAGTGAAGAACTAGACGTGGTAGAGCAACAATTAATTGATAAAGATTTTGATGCGGTTTTAATCACCAAGGTGGTAGGTACTGAAAATAAACAAACCTTTAAACAAAGCATGTCCGAGCTGGCAAGTTATAATGGTACTTTTAGAGATGATTATTTACAATATCAAAATGTGTATTACGATGCTGATTACTTTAAATCGTTTAAAATATACCATACCGAAACCAGTTTGTTTTGTATTTGTCAAGACAAAGAGCGTTTTTTAGTTTGGCGTGGGAATATTGATATTGATGATCCAAAAAATATCGAAAAATCTATGGATGATTATGTAAAATTAGTCGTGAACAGCATGCAAAGTCAAGATGTGGTTTTTAGGAAAGAGTAAACCCCTGCGGAAAATTATTTACGAAGAGGTTTAAACATGACTAGAACAGTAAAGTTTTTAGTTTTGTAAATTACTTCTTAGCGGTACTAATCGCATATTTTTTGTCCTCAGTAATTTTAAGCGCCGCGTTGGGAAAACCTGGATACTGAAATAAAAGTGTCTGTCCTTCCTCAACAGCGATAGTAAACTGACCATCAAAATTCGTGAGTGTTCCAGATTTGGAGTTTTTAATAATAATGCTAACGCCAGGAAGTCCCGAATCGCTAATAAAAACTTTACCTGAAATATAAGTTATACCCTCTTTAATGATCTTTTTGGCTTCTACGTAAAAATTATCAGGTGTTGTTTGGGCGTCTGAATCACTTTCTTTCCTTTGAATATAAATTTTACCATTGCCAGCTACCCGTGAACCCTTTTTTATCTCGATTTCAATAACGCCATTTTTTCCTTTTTCTCCGTATTTTGAGATTCCAGCCTCGTTTTTTAGAACAGTAACACTTTCGATATTTTCAGTTTTTATACTATTTATATTAAAATAGGCATCTTTTACTTCACCATTTATGACATATAAAGCATTATCTAAAGATTTATTAATTTTATCTATTGCCTTCTTTCCTTTTTTAGTGGTGATAATAATCACCCCGTTTTTACCCTTATCACCATAAATAGATGTGGCGCTTTTATCTTTTAATACCGATATACTTTCAATATTGTCCGGATTTAAGCTGTGTAGGTTTGAGTTGTCATTTATTTCTCCATCGATAAGCAGCAATGGTTTGTCTTCTTGATTTAATTTATTCCAATTATAATCTTTTGAGCTTGCGGGCAACTCAATTTGCTGTACCTCACTCAGGTTTTTAAATTTATTCTTAGAAATAACAATATTTTTCGTTTTACTATCTTCATTTTTAATGGTATTAATGTTAATAGCATTCAAAAGCGAGTCAGGCTCTATTTCAGTAACAATAAATTTTATGCTTTCTGCATGGTTGAAATTTACAACAGAGCCATCTGAGCTAATATTTGTTGTATCTCCATCAGGAGAAAAAATAACAAAATTATTTTTTTCGTTTAATGGTTTGTAACCCATTTTAGTTCTGTTTCCTTCGCTGTCGGAATTTATATAAAACGAAAAAGCAGAAATTGGTTTATCGCCTGATACGCTGTAAGTACCACTTTCTCCATACTCCGATTTAAAAGTAGATTTAATCCCAATAATTTCCCCTTTTTTGTTTCTTTTTATTTTCGAGAATTTAAGGTTAATACCATCTTTTTCGTTAATCTCGTTACTATCGCGCTCCAGTTCTTCATCCGTTGAATTTTTATTTACTAAAATATCAAAGCTTATGGCACTAACTTCCATGCGCCATGGACTTTTATTAGTTTCTTGTTCTTTTACTTGTGCGACGGTTTCGGTATTAAATGCAAATAAAAACACGCCTAGCAAGGGCAAAATAAGACTATACTTCACTAAATTAATCCGGTTTGATTTTTGTTGATTTAACATAACGATTCGTTTTTTGATTAATGAGTTAAAAAAAGGATTGATGATTGTTGTTTTTAAAGATGATGGTTCTGATTGATGTAATAATAAATATTGATATGCTTTTTTATCTTGTACCAAAGCAACACTATTTTTATCAGCAATAAACTCTAAGTTCTGAGCCATAATTTTTTTATAGCACCAAGCAAAAGGGTTTATCCATTGAAAAATAGTGAGAATATGGGCTAGTATAATATCTAAAGAATGCCCTTGTTGTGCATGTATTTTTTCGTGGATAAGTATCGCTTTTAATTTTGCCTCAGAATGTGTTTTAGGATTATAAACTATGGTATTAAAAAACGAAAACGGGCCCACATGCTCCTCTGTTTTTGCTAGAGTAAATTCACCTTCTTTTACTATTTCACATTTTTTAATGAGTCGGTAGAGCGAAAACAATTGGACTACAAAACGGATTATGAAAAAAGCAACACCCAGTAAATAAATCGTTCCAGCGATTAGCCACCAGTCCATTTCTTTGGGAGCAGGGACTTCAGTTACAACAAACTGACTAAAATCTATATTTGTAAATTTGGGCGCGTCAATAAACACTATTTTTTTAAAGACTACAAAAGGGAGTAATAGGGCTGTGAAAATACCAGTCACTAAAAAAAACCTATGCGCTTCAAAAAAAGTTTCTTTTTTGAGAATGACTTGAAAAATCAACCAAAATAAGAAAAGGAGTCCACTACTTTTAGCGAGATATAGAAAAAAAGCTTCCATTATTTTTTGTTTTCAATATGGTGTATGATTTCTTTTAGATCCGCCACACTTATTTTTTCTTCAGCAGCAAAAAATGACACCAAATTTTTATAAGAATTGCTGAAATAATCTTCTATCGCTTGGTTCATAAAGCGTTTTCTATATACTTCTTTGGTAACTAGAGGGTAGTATTGGTGAGTGTTGCCAAAGGCATTATGTGCCACGTAATCTTTTTCTTCTAGATTACGAATCATCGTGGAGAGCGTATTGTAATGGGGTTTGTCAAATTTAAATTCAGCCAAAACATCTTTGACGAAAGCTTGCTTTAAATCCCATAAAATCATCATGACTTCTTCTTCTTTATTGGTCAATTTCTTCATCTGAAAATCATTTTAATATTTGTTGCAAATTCAAATATAACTAAAAAAACAGTAAATCAACTAAAAAAGCAGTTATTTAACTATTTTTTTAGTTTCGATAGAGATTATTTAATGCAGGCATAATCCGAAGATGCTGTTCTGGTTAACTAATAATTAGATATTGTTTAGAAGTTAAAATTTGTGCTCAAGAATGTTGTTAAAATAAAGTCTTAAATCCTAAGCTTAATGAAAAAACTAATAATAAAATTTAAAGAATAAGATCCCAAGGTAATTAATAGGCTTAAAGCGAAGTATTTTATTCTCTTTGCAAGAAGCGGATAACAAAATAAACTTTTCATTTTTTAGTATTTTCAAATAGCGAATGTAAAAGTAATGGCAGTTATTTTTTTTAAAACGCCCTGTAGGCGATTGGCGATTTAATATCTACAGATAGAAGACATCTAAAGATAAATTGTGGTGCTTTGGAAGGTTTTTTTGACTGTTAGGACACAGATTTTGCCTTTTTAAAACTTGTTTTTATTAAATTTGACAACTGTTGTAAAGCTCCGTGGCTTAACAAGATTTGTTTTAAGATACAAAAATCAAAAAATTAGTAGTATATTGATTTCCAACAAACTGAAAAACAACATTTTATCAGCTACTCCCTAATATTTAATTGGTAGGCAACAAAGCGCTATCTTTTAAATCCTAAATTTTTTTAAAGCCCTTGTTTTTTCATTTTTTTTGTTTTCATTTGTTCTTTTAAATCAGCTTAATAAAAAGCACTGGTTTTAAAACTTTCAGCTAAAAGTTAATGAGGTTTATTTTTATGTTTGGTACATTTAAAAAAAGGAAAAAGACACTAGTGTTATTCTTTAAAAAAAGAAATCGAAACACATACAGTTTGTTCTTTGAGGCCACAATTGTGAAAAGTCAACACGATTATTTTTTTGTGCCCACAACCATACGACAAATAATAATCTAGGGATTGTAATAGAATTTTTCTTAAAAACTTCAATGTTTTTAAAAACAGTTTAGTAGTTTTATCACAATTCAATATATTTTAAATGAATACAAAGTACATCAATTTAATAGATCAGACCTATTATTTCCCTCAGGAAGAGTTTAAATTAGACGGCGAAAACCTTAATTTTCATGGAATCCCTTTAATGGATTTAGTGGAAAAATATGGTACCCCATTAAAGTTTATTTATCTTCCTAAAATATCAGACAATATAAATAGAGCCAAACAATGGTTTAAAAATTCTATTGAAAAAAATAATTATAAAGGTAAATACCATTATTGTTATTGCACGAAAAGCTCGCATTTTGAGCCTGTTTTAAATGAGGTTTTAAACAACAATGTTCACATTGAAACTTCGTCGGCTTACGATATTAATATCGTTGAAAAATTAAAGAAAACAGGTAAAATTAAAGATGATACATATGTTATCTGCAATGGTTTTAAACGTGATGAGTATGTAGATAATATAGGTCGTTTAATCAATGAAGGGCATCGCAATTGCATTCCAATTATTGATAATTACGAAGAAATAGATTTATTGTCTGAGGTAATCAATGACACCTATAAAGTAGGCATCAGAATAGCATCAGAAGAAGAACCTAAATTCGAGTTTTATACTTCAAGATTAGGAATTGGCTATAAAAACATAGTGCCTTTTTATGAAAGTCAAATTAAGGATAATGATAAAGTAGAGCTAAAAATGCTTCACTTTTTTATCAATACTGGTATTCGCGATAATGCCTATTACTGGAATGAATTAGGAAAGTGTTTAAAAGTATATGTCCGTCTTAAAAAAATGTGTCCGTCTTTAGATAGTCTAAATATTGGTGGCGGATTTCCTATAAAAAACTCACTAGCTTTTGAATACGATTATCAATATATGATTGATGAAATTATCAATCAGATAAATATTTCATGCCAAGAAGCCGAAGTGGCAGTACCTCATATTTTTACAGAATTTGGCAGCTTTACCGTGGGAGAAAGTGGTGGTGCTATTTATGAGATACTATATCAAAAACAACAAAATGATCGTGAAAAATGGAATATGATTGATTCGTCTTTCATTACCACTTTACCAGATACTTGGGCTATCAACCAGCGTTTTATTATGTTGCCCATAAACCGATGGGAAGACGAGTATGAGCGTGTACTATTAGGCGGTTTAACCTGCGACAGCGATGATTATTACAACAGCGAGCAAAATATGAACGCTATTTATTTGCCAAAATATAGAAGAGATAAACCTTTATATATTGGGTTTTTTAATACAGGCGCTTACCAAGAAACTATTGGTGGATATGGTGGTTTGCAACATTGCTTAATTCCACATCCAAAACATATTTTGGTAGATAAAGATAAAGACGGGAACATAACAACAAAATTATTTAACGAACAACAAAAGGCAGCTGATCTGCTAAAAATTTTAGGCTATGACGACAACTAGCAATTACGCGGGAATACCAGATAAATTTGCGCAATTGGAAACAGCAAAGGTGGTTTTAATACCTGTCCCTTATGACGGAACAAGTACATGGGGCAAAGGTGCTGATAAGGGTCCAGAAGCATTTTTAAAAGCTTCGGAAAACATGGAAGTTTACGACATTGAAACCGATACTGAAGTTTTTGAACAAGGTATTTATTTGGCAGATGCTATTACGGAGAATAAATCTCCAGAAGCCATGGTAAAAGCGGTTTATGCCATTACTAAAGATTACATTAAAAGAAACAAATTTGTAACCCTTTTTGGAGGAGAACATTCTATTTCTATTGGAACTATCAGAGCATTTAATGAATGTTTTGATAACCTAACAGTTTTACACATTGATGCTCACGCAGATTTGCGCGAATCTTACGAAGGCAATAAGTTTAGCCATGCATGTGCAGTTCACGAAGCTAGCCAGACCACCAATCTTATTCAAGTAGGTATTCGCAGCATGGATGCCATTGAAAAAACTTTTATGGACGAAGAAAAAACATTCTTTGCCCATGATATGGTTAACGATGAATATTGGATGGATAAGGCAATCGATTTAATGTCGAGCAATGTGTTTATAACTTTTGATTTAGATGCCTTAGATCCAAGTATTATGCCTTCAACAGGAACTCCTGAACCAGGAGGCTTATTTTGGTATGAAACACTCGATTTTTTAAAGAAGGTTTTTGAAGAAAAGAATGTAGTCGGTTTTGATATTGTAGAACTTTGCCCTAAGAAACATGATAAATCCTCAGATTTTTTAGCGGCAAAATTGTATTACAAAATGCTAAGCTATAAATTTATGGACCAAAAAGCGGAAGACACCTACGACAACACCTATGACCTGGACCATAAAGCAGGTTCAAATAACAATTCAAAATTCGAAGATGACGAAGAATAAAGGAGCAATCTCCAATTTTATTGAAAAGTATTATTTACATTTTAACGCGGCAGCACTAGTTGATGCTGCAAAAGGCTATGAAGATCAGTTAAACAACGGTGCTAAAATGTTAGTATCTTTAGCTGGCGCCATGAGTACGGCAGAAATAGGCAAAATTTTTGCAGAAATCATCCGTCAAAATAAGGTTCAAATTATATCTTGCACAGGGGCAAACCTTGAAGAAGATATCATGAACTTGGTAGCCCATTCTCATTACAAACGTGTTCCTAATTATCGCGATTTAACACCACAAGACGAGTGGAACTTACTAGAAAAAGGATTAAATAGAGTAACCGATACCTGTATTCCCGAAGAAGAAGCATTTAGAAGATTGCAAAAGCATATTTTTAAAATTTGGAAAGATGCAGATGATGCAGGCGAACGCTATTTGCCGCATGAATTTATGTATAAAATGTTGCTTTCAGGAGTGCTGGAAGAATATTACGAAATAGATATAAAAAATTCGTGGATGTACGCAGCTGCCGAAAAGAATTTACCTATTATTTGCCCAGGATGGGAAGACAGTACTATGGGTAATATTTTCGCATCTTACGTGTTAAAAGGAGAAATTAAAGCAAGTACTATGAAATCGGGTATAGAATATATGACCTTTTTAGCAGAATGGTACACCGCTAATTCAGAAAACGGAATAGGTTTCTTCCAAATTGGTGGCGGTATTGCAGGTGATTTCCCCATTTGTGTGGTGCCCATGTTATACCAAGATATGGAGCGACCAGAAACACCGTTTTGGAGTTATTTTTGTCAAATTAGCGATTCTACCACAAGTTATGGTTCGTACTCAGGAGCTGTACCTAATGAAAAAATAACCTGGGGAAAATTAGATATAGACACCCCAAAATTTATTATTGAAAGTGATGCCACTATTGTCGCCCCTTTAATTTTTGCATACCTATTAGACTATTAAACAAAAATGAAAAATTTAAAAAGAGTTATCGTTGATTTTAAAAAGCTGACCCCTGAGGTTTTAAAGCTTTTGGTAGAGAAGTATCCTGATGGATATGATGATATGAACATCATATCATTCAAGAACGCTCAAGGAGAACGTATTGAGGCTGTTGAGGTAACTACAGATGAGACCAAATATCTCGTTAAAATTAGTGCCAAATTAGAAACTACCATGGCCAATTACGATGAAGTTGATTATGAAGATTTTGCTGATGATGATCCAGATGCAGTGGTAGATCCAGACATCATTCCAGAAGATGGTGATATGGATGAGGATGAATAATTCATTACTAAAAATGTATATCAAATGGTACAACCAACCTGAATAGTGCAGGGTGTAGGCCATAAAGACTAAAAAAGTTACTTTGGATAAATTAATAACAATAGGAAGCGAAGAGTGGTGTGTTTTTGATACACTGGGTATACCGGCTATAAAAGCAAGGGTTGACTCAGGAGCCAAAACATCATCAATACAAGCAAATAATATAAAGGTTTTTATAAGAGGTGCTCAAGAATGGGTAAAGTTCGAAGTAAATCCGATTCAAGACAATAGAAGTATCGCCATCAATTGCGAAGCAAAAATGGTTGATAGAAGAACCATAAAAAGTTCATCGGGTATTTCAGAAGAACGTTTTGTCATAAAAGTGCCGGTAAGTATAGGTAGTGAAACTTTTGATATAGAGCTTACCCTTGCCAATCGCGACACCATGGAGTTTAGAATGCTTTTAGGTCGCGAAGCTTTAAACAATAGGTATATTGTAAACCCTGCTAAAAATTATACGGTTCAGGATTTTACCGAAACTGAAATTGCTAAAAACTACGCTAATTATTTTTCAGAAAAAACAGGCTTAAAAATTGCGATATTAGCCAGTAATCCTGAATTGTATAGCAACAAACGCTTAATGGAAGCTGGCGAAATACGTGGCCATGAAATGGTGTTTTTAAATGTGGAACACGCCTACATGAAACTCGATGCCAATTCTCCTGAAATAAGGTACCGTGGTGGTAACATTTTAAATGAGTTTGACGCTATTATACCTAGAATTAAACCCGCAGTAACTTTCTACGGTTGCGCATTAATTCGCCAATTTGATAATTTAGGGGTGTATTGTTTAAATTCCGCGGAAGCCATTACCCAATCGCGTGATAAATTATTTGCCTCTCAGTTATTTTCAAAGAACGATATTCATATTCCCATTACAGGTTTCGCCAAATCACCCATGGATACCAAAGACCTCATCAGAATGGTTAATGGTGCGCCATTAATTATAAAATTATTAGAAAGCACACAAGGCAAAGGCGTAGTTTTAGCAGAAACCAACAAAGCGGCGGAAAGTGTTATCAATGCTTTTAAAAGTGTACAAACCAATATTTTAGTACAAGAGTTCATTAAAGAAGCAAACGGACAAGATATTCGTTGTTTTGTAGTCAATGGCAAGGTAATAGCTTCTATGCAGCGACAAGCAGAAAAAGGCGAATTTAGAGCCAATCTTCACCAAGGAGGTAAAGCTTCGGTTATAAAAATTACGCCCGAGGAAAAAAAGCTCGCCTTAAAGGCAGCAAAAGTATTGAATTTGGCGGTTGCTGGCGTTGATATTATTCGTTCTAACAAAGGCCCATTACTGCTAGAAGTAAACTCTTCACCCGGTCTCGAAGGTATAGAAAATGCTACAGGAAAAGATATAGCCAACAGCATGATCGTCGCCATTGAAAATAAATTGAAGTTTAAGATTTAGACTTTTTTGGTAAAGTTTTAAAATTTTATGAGATAAGTAACTCCTAATTTTTAAATTCATAAATTAATGGAGTAGTTTTTTATTTTACTTTTATCTTGTTTTACAGGTTTCATTCTAGGTATATGATTTTTAATTGCTTTTCCCATTAACTCATCTTTACCTATTCTAATTCCCTTAATCGTTGGTTTTACTTCTACGTAATTTATTCTAATTCTTTGTTTTTCTTTGCCATTTGGATAATTTACTAATTGATGAAATCAATGTGCTAGGTTCTCTAGGTAAAAAAATTGTATGAATATTCCCATCTGCTTCTGCGGTAGCGCTACTAATAATTCTAATTTGATCTCCAGACTTGAAAACTATTTTTTTAATGTAATTATCTTTTGTATGATAGCCCAATTAAATGTAGAATAACTAGAATATGCGACTTTTTAGTAGGTGAAATGACTTATAAAACTGCCAACCACATAAATTGTCTCTAACATACAAGCACCCTTAACCTTTGAGGTTAGCCAACATCTCTCGTGTAGTTTTATCCAAATCAAACTCAGATTTCCAGCCCCAATCTTCATGCGCTTTTGAATCATCGATGCTGCTAGGCCAAGAATCGGCTATTTTTTGTCGGAAATCTGGGGCATAATCAATCTTAAAATCAGAAATATATTGTTTAATATTTTCAGCAATTTCTGTCGGATCAAAACTCATAGCCGCTAAATTATATGATGAGCGTATTTTTATGTTAGCCGCATCCGCATCCATAATCGCCATAGTGGCTCTAATAGCGTCATCCATGAACATCATGGGAAGTTTAGTGTCTTTTTCCAAAAAGCAGGTATATTTTTTATCGGATAAAGCTTTATGATAAATTTCTACCGCATAATCAGTGGTTCCACCACCTGGTAATGTTTTCCAGCTAATTAAGCCGGGATACCGAACACTACGAACATCAACACCGTATTTTTTAAAGTAATATTCGCACCAGCGTTCTCCTGATTGTTTGCTGATACCATAAACCGTACTAGGTTCCATAATTGTGTTTTGCTCCGTATTTTCTTTCGGAGTATTCGGACCAAAAACTGCAATACTAGAAGGCCAAAAGACTTTCGAAATCTTTTTGTCTTTGGCTAAATTTAAAACATTGAAAAGCGAATTCATATTTAAGTTCCAAGCACGCATCGGAAACTTTTCTGCTGTGGCGCTTAGCATTGCCGCCATTAAATATACTTCTTCTATTTCATAATACATCACCACATTTTCAATGGCTTCATAGTTGGTAGCATCTAAAATTTCAAAAGGGCCAGAAGCCATTAAACTCTCGTTGCCTTCACGAATATCGCTAGCAATAACTTTATCATTACCATATTTTTCGCGTAAGGCGTAGGTTAACTCACTACCAATTTGACCGCAAGCGCCAATAATTAAAATAGAATTTTGCATCAATAAATATTTTAAACAATTTTTATTTTTCCTTCACAAAAATCGGTAGAAATTTCTACAATCCTAGCACTTCACTTTTTAATTTTTAATTTCGAGTGGTATATGCTTACTAAACTTTATACAATTTAGTAGCACCTTAATGGCACTTATTTGAACAATTTGTATTTGAGATAATAATTTAAGCTTGTTTCAATTCTAGTTTTAGGATTTCTAATTTTAATAAGATGAAAAACTAGTAAAATTTGTACTTTAGCTTTATGAAGAAAGTATTGCTTATTATTTTTATAATATTAGGATATACATCCTGCGGCGAGCAAAAATCTGATGCTGTAAAAGATGATGTAGCTAAGGACTTAGTCGATTTAAAAAAGTTGCCTAAAAAAGTAGAGCCAAGTGCCGCGGCTGTTGAAATACTAAAAGATTGGACAGAATATAACGCCCTTAACGGCGCTATAATATCTTTTTACAGCGCAGAAACAGAAGAAGATTTAACCGTTTTGATTGATGGATTAATTGAAAAACAAAAATTATTAGAAGCATCAAATTATCCAGAGCAATTTAATAGACCCGATGTTAAAGGCAGACAGAAAGTTTTTAAAACCTATATTTTAAAAGTCAAATCGAACATGCTTTATGATATTAGCCCAAGAGAGGCCGTTATCGAAGCCGTGGAAGCGTATAATGCTTTTAATAATCAATTTTCAATAGTTTTGAGTAGCAAAATAGACACTGAACTTTTATTTGATGAATAAAATATTTTTTATAGTATTATTGGTTAGTACGGGTCTTTTTAGTCAGGAAAATCTTGAAAATAAAGCTATCGAAAAAACGCTTGATGGCTGGCACAAAGCGGCGGCCAATGCTGATTTTGATGCGTATTTTGGTTTAATGACCAACGAAGGTGTTTTTATTGGGACAGATGCTACTGAAAATTGGCAAAATAAAGCCTTTCGAGAGTTTTCTAAACCTTTTTTTGATCGTGGAAAAGCTTGGAGTTTTAGTGTCTTACAACGTAATGTTTATTTAAATGATGCTAAAGATTTTTCATGGTTTGACGAACTATTATCAACTCAAATGGGGATTTGTAGAGGTTCTGGAGTTCTAAAAAAGATAAATGGTGAATGGAAAATAGCGCATTATGTATTGTCTATTGCCGTACCCAATGATAATGTGGACGCGCTTGTTTTACTTAAAAAAGAAACAGATAGTTTATTGATTCAAAAATTAAAAAATTAGTTTACTTCTAAAACAAAAGTAAAGGCTAATGAGGAAAAGAGCTAAAGAGTTAAAATTTCAGAACTTTATTTTTTTATAAATAAACGCAAACTCATATTTCAAAAACTATTGAAATTCTGGCCTTTCCTTTTTTGTTTGGAACCATCTGGGCAGTATGTTATCAGAACAAAAAAACTTAAAGTAAAAATTACTTTATATTAGTCGGAAATAAAAATACATCTAAACCAATATTATATGGCAATTTTTATACAAAATCTGCGAATAGGTATTTATAATTTGTAAAAAAGCGACGTTAAAAAACAGTGTAAACAAGGTTAGTTTTAAAAATCACAAAGTTCCTTTAACCATTTTGATAAACACATTATGGGCTGTTTAACCACGTGAATTCTCCCTTTAACTCTAAGCTGTAGCTATGGAACAAAGTTAAAGAAGAAAAAAGAGTTTGAAAAATGAAAAATCTTTTGCAGATTACAAACTAAAAGCAGTTTCGAGTATTTTAAACTTAAACTACTGCTTTTTCTTTTTACCTGTCGGAGTTTCTTTAGGACCTTCTGGAGTTGGCTCAGCGGCAGCAGGTGGGTTTTTTCGCATCTCTAGAGCTTGCTTGCTTAAACTCGCTAAATTAAAACTGGGATCAACTACTAAGGCTTCATCTATAAATGCCAAAGCAGCATCGATATTATCTTTATCAATATTGAAAGATACTAAACCTTTTAAATGTAAAAATGCCGCTTTTAAGGAAGCTTCATATGGTTGTTGCCGCTCATAAAAGGCATGTTTCATATCTTCAGTGGCATTGGTGATACCAAACTCAATATTAGTTGTGGCTCCATTAGGGTCGCCAGTTTGTATTTTTAGATCGGCTAATTCATAAGCGATATACGGGTTCGGATTTCGTAGGAAAAGAACTTCAAATTGCTCAACAGCTCTTTTAGGTTGGTTCAAAGCTTTCAGGGAGATAGCTTTTACTTGTACGGCTAAATCAGAGTCTGAATCGTCTTTCTCTATACCAATCGTATTTAAAGCCTGCATGTGTTTTTCATCGTTAGCATAAATAAACGCCAAGGTGTCTCTCCTTTGCACAGATGGTGCTAGTAGGTTTAAATGGGTTAATGCATTCACAACTCCATCAACATCGCCTTGCATCCGCATTTGTTGATAAAAAGCTTCGTAATGTTTCTGTAATTCTGATTTAGTTTGTGCAGTTGATGTAAACCCTAAACTAAGCGCTATGACAAATATTATTTTTTTCATTTTTATAATTCCCATTTTTCTTTTGAATTGCTAAACTATAAAAATTATTTGTAAAATTTGGTAAGGAAAGCATTAAAACAATTTTTGAGGAATAAAAATACAGATAAAAACTAAAAAGATGCCCGGGGCATCTTTTGAGGGTCATATATGTGATCGTCCAAAATAACACCCATAGCTACCCTTTTTCGTTGGTAATCAATAGATACATTAGAAGCATTGTAATAATTTTTAAGATAGCTACCTGTAGGCTTTTAAACTTCTGTGAGATTTCATGATTTGGAGCGCTTTGTGAAATTAGGTTTTAAATCTTTGAAATTACCTTTTCTTTTAAACTTGAATTTTCCATAGAAATCGATTTAATATTATGGATCAAAGTTATTATTTTATCGAAAAATGGAATGATTATCAACATTTTAGGTCTTTTTTTGTTGTGAAAACCAAAATAATTATGGTGAGCTATTTCTAAATAGAGGCTAGAAAACGGAATTTCTTAACATTTATAAGCCAGTTACTGCTAATAATTTTACCTTTTTTTGAAGAATGTTCATCATATTCAGGCACATTTAGACCTCTCTTTAGTGCTTCGGCGGTATAATAATCTTTTTTGGTAGGGTGCTCTGGATAAACACCATTAATAATTTCTCCCCACCAATTTTGTTCAATAACCGCAGTAATAATTCGAATACAATCATCTCTGTGGATTAAATTCACGAGATGTTGTCCATTTTTTAAATGTTCTCTTTTTGATAACATGGTTACCGGATGCCGATCTTCGCTTATTAACCCTCCAAACCTAATAATACTCGATTGTAGGTTTTTATCTACTATAAAAGTATGCTCAGCATCTAGTAGCTGCTTGCCAGATTTGGTATCAGGTTTTGGAATGGTATTTTCGGTTACTACACCATCAAAATCGCCATAGACAGAGGTGCTACTTACAAAAACAACATTTTTAATCGATGTTTTTTGAATGTAGCCATGCAATAATTGCATTTTAGCCACATAATTTTCCGTATTTGTTCCTCGGAGTTTTGGCGGTACATTAATGATTAAAGTAATTACATTTTTCAAAAACGCTTCAATATTACCTTCTATTTCTGTTTCAGAAAGTATCACTTTATAGGGTTCAATGCCTTCTTGGGCTAAAATAGCTAACTTTTTTTCGGATGTGCTGGAGCCTTTTACTGTAAAGCCATTTTTTAGCAGTGATTTTGCTAAGGGTAAGCCCAACCAACCACAACCTATGATGCCAATTGTATTATTCAAAATTTATCGTTTTAATGAGTAAGGTAGCGTCGTTTAAAATAAAAGGCATCGGAATATTATCTTTTGGCCGTGCAGGTATGGTAAATTGTTTGTTTGTCAATAAATCGTTAGCAGCTTCATACAAAGTTAATTGTAGTTTTTCGCCTTTAGGAAGAATCAAGTCTATTTCTGTGTAATCATTATTACTAATGTAATGCGTTATTAATTTTCCTCTGATTCTATTTTTTAGAAAATAGCTGGATAATTCGATTCCGTTTACCCTTGCCTCTCTTATAGCCACTTCATTCGTGAAAACCTCTAATCGATTTACATTCCGTTTTGGTTTTATGGAAATTTGCAAATGTCGATCTTCACCTATGATAGTATCCATGGTGGTTTCAATTTCTGGAGCTGGAATATTTTTTGATGGCGCATCGGCAACATAACTAAAACCAGAACCGTATTTACTGCTGATAACGGTGTTGTTTAAAGTTTTGGGTTTAGATTTATTTTCTCCTACAAACTGAGTCGTCCAATCAGAAACCACCTTTTCATAAGTTGCCCACTGCGCTGTATTTTTATCAGCATCATACACATATAACAAACTAGTAGGTTTTGCATTGCCTTCTGAAAAACCACTATTAAAATGCGCCACAATCATGGCGACAAAAAATAAAAAACCTGACAACAAAGCAAGGCGACCTTTTTGCTTATAAAACCCAAAAATTGGGAGTAATAAAAGAAAGACCAAAGTGGTCAGTAGGGTAGAGGCGACCATCATTTTTAAACCCAAACCCACAGGAAACATTTTGATAAAAGGCGTAAAAATCCATAGTGCTGGTAAGGCTAGAAAAACCAACAATAAGCCATTAGGTTTCTCTTGATTGATTAACATAAAGAAGCAGGCTAAAAAAGCAAAAACAGGAATAATAAAGAAATTAGCGCCAGGCAAGTATGCCGTTAATAATCCGCAAATGGTGAGCCATAATACAAGAGGGCCAACTACTAAATTTGGAGCGGTTATACGGCTAAACTTTGTGTAAGTGAAAAAACTTACGGCCACAGAGAACAGTACAAAAGCTGCAATATAAGTATAGCCGTTATAGGTAAAGCCATGAAGCATATCGGTATATTGTGGATATAGCCATTGCAAAACAGACCAACTGTAATAACCAACAAATCCGTTTATCGCAAGCACTATCAACATGGGGAAAAAGCTTGTGAGGACTGCTTTTATGCTCAAAGATTGCTTTTTAAAACCAAGAAACAACAAAGCGATAAACAGCACTGTCGCCAATCCGAATAAAATCCAAATCCATTCAAACGGATACGATACTAATTTAAAAAAGGGTATGGTAAAATAATTGTAATCGTCTAGGCTTTTCAAGTTTGTTAAGTCTGCATCACTAAAATAAGTCAATAAGGGCATTAAATAACTGCCTTGATGCGTTAATGTTTTTTTATCTAAACGCGGATAAGTGTCTTGCGCGGTATGGTAATCAAAATGATCATCAATAAAAGCGAAATTAAAGCCTTCGATATCGCCTTCTTCTCTAAACACGGTTAAATCTGTATCATTCGGCAACATTTTGTAAATGCTATATACCAATGAATTTGCTACAGGATAATCAGGATTTGCTTTGGTAAATTCTTTTATTAAATTGCCGTTACCTCTATTGGTTTCAATGAGCATATACGACGGACCGCCACTCCCACGAGCTTCAAAATTTAAAACCAATCCAACTTCCTTTGCCCAATGATGGTTTTTTACGAATAAATCTGCACCATTTAAGCCTAATTCTTCGGCGTCAGAAATAAGAATGATAATGTCGTTTTTAGGCCTTTTATTGGCTGCCAAAAAAGCACGAACACTTTCTAAAATGGTAGCCACACCACTAGCGGCATCACTAGCCCCAAAGGAAGAATGTGGACTGCTATCATAATGCGATAATAATAACAAAGCTTTTCCGTTATCAGCGCCTTTTATTCGAGCTAAAATATTGCTCGCTTTACTCAAATTTGCCCAATCGCCAGCCGTATAACCTTCTTGAAGTGATGTTTCTAGACCCATTCTTTGAAGTTCATCAACAATATACTGCTTAACTTCAGTATGTGCGGGAAAGCCAACTGCATGTGGTTTTTCAGACATTTTTTTCACATGTGCTAAAGCTCTATCCGTAGAAAACAAAGTTTTACCAGTATCAGTGCCAGCGGTATAATCGGGAACAGATAATATAAAGCCAAGGTAAATGGCTAAGAGTATTAAAACAAGGGTTAAAACGGAGTTTGTATTTTTCATTAGTGGGGTTGTTGGTTTTTTTTCGATGGAAAAGATATTAAATTAAGGTACTATAGTGTATCAAATCGTTTGTAATCTTTGAGATGCGAAAGCTTTAATTTTTTACTTTTATTCATCTTCCAGCTATGACTAAAGAAGAAGCAAAAATGCAATAAACTTTCCAGAATAAACTTTAAAAAAATAGTTTTTTATTTATCTCAAAGTGAAATTAAAATGTTTTTTTGAACCTTATAAATAAACTCAAATTTTGAAATTAGAAGCGTATCTGCATAATAGCCAATTTACACTTTATGGTGCTTTTGAGATTGGTTTCTTTTCTATGACGTAAATAAAAGTCGAAATATCAGTCGGAAACCATTCTTTAAACATTTTGTAATTGCGTTTTTGTGGCCATTCTTTTTTATTGGAATGCCAAGTCTCTAATTCTAAGATCAAAAAACTATCTAATTTCTTTCTGAGCCACTGGTCTAAATCTTTGATTTCTTCGTTCACCAAATATATTTTGGACTTGCTAAGAAATTTTTCATCGATGTCCTCGTCTAATTTAAGTTGATAATACCAATCCAGGAAGGGTTAAAGTGGTTTCATATCAATGGCATATCTATTGATAAAGTTGTCGTCATATTTATCTGATCCAAATTGGTCTTCAATTCTATTTGACAGTTTAGAAAAGTAAGCCTCTTCCGTTTGCGTATATACTCTTAAAATAGTGTCAGCTTCGGTTTCTTCTAATTTAAAATCTTTAATAAAATTGGTGTGTTATTTAAAATGTTTCACTTTATGGTTAATCATCTCAAACAATAAGGTAACATTTATATCTTGATTTTTAAGAATATCGAAGTTGCTTTCAAATTTGTTTTTTGGAAGAAGCATCTTCATATTGCCAAAGTTCCAAACAGTTACGGCAAAATCAATAATTTCATCCCTAAATTCCATACCTTTAAATTTACCTTCTAATGGCGCAAAATATTGGTCTAAAAGCACAGAGTGCTCAACATCAGTTTTTTGTGCCAATATTTAGTCATCAAATAAATTAATGACTTTATTTTTAATAGGCAATAAATTTAAAGAGTTCAGTATTTGTAATCCTTATAATCTCTGTAAGCGTTTCTATTTTTTTTATCGATAAATAGGTATTTACGTAGCTAGAATTTAAGCTTATGTTCAAATATATTTAGTCTTCTACAATTTTATAGAATAATCAGCTTTTATTTTATCAACATTTTATGTGAAGTGGCGGAAAATTACGATTAGCTTTTTTAAAGGATAGGCTTAATAATGCTTAAAAAATTCGTTTCAAAACAGGAGATATCCCATAAAATGAAAAATTTAAAATCACCTTGAAATAAAAAATAGTTCAAGAGCTTCTGAGGCCCAAGATTACCGAATGGCCTAAATTAATAAGGTTTTGTGATATAAATATTCCTAGTTAAAATGGCTATTTTTTTGAGAACACTATTATTAAATTCTTAAAAAATAGTATGTTTAATATATATACCTGAATTTATATGTATTTTATTCATTATCTTTAAAAGTAACCTAAAAATTAATGGATTATGGGAATCAAAAGTTTTCAAGGCTTTCGCAAAGTAGTAAAAAAGGAATATGAGTCTCCTATTTTAGTACAAGATTACATGACCAAGAAATTGATAACCTTTACTCCTGATCAGTGCATTTTAAAGGTCATGGAACTTTTTACAAAGCATAATATTTCTGGAGGACCCGTTTTAGATAGCAATGGTTTTTTGGTAGGCATTATATCTGAGGCTGATTGTATGAAAACCATATCAGAAAGTCGGTATTTTAATCAGCCTATTTTAGATAAAAGCGTAGAAACTTATATGTCTAAAAATGTAGAAACTATTACTCCAGATATTAGCATTTTTGATGCCGCTGCTATTTTTCATAAAAACAATAGACGTAGGCTACCAGTAATTAAAGACGGACTTCTAGTAGGCCAGATCAGTAGAAAAGATGTGGTGATTGCTGCGCTAAAGTTGAGTGGGCAGAATTGGTAAAAAAGCCCCCTAACCCCCGAAGGGGGAACAAATGCTCGTGTAAAATAATAAATGCTTTCCTTTGGAAAGCATTTTGCATTTGTAATTTATTCAAGATGTTTGCTTTAAATGTTTTGTACTAAAAATTTTAAAATCGATACTCTAATTTCAATAATACAAACCGTGGTAATAATCTAAACTCGGTTGTCGAAGAACCAATATCGCTAATCGAAGCATTTCTAAACGTTTCAGTATTAAATAAGTTTTTGCCTGTGAGCGTAAGGGTTAATTTATTATCTAGCATTTTGTAGCGTGCATCAAAATCTAGAAAATAATAGGTATTATCTGCGGTTAAGTTTCCAAAAAAATAACGCTCACTTTGTAGTTGAAAATCTATTTTTTTGTTAACTAAGAATGACAAATCTAAAAAACTTGTATTATCAGTAAATTCATTGCTAATGGAAGTTTTAATCGTATTCGTCATCCATTTTGTGCCTATATGGTAGTTAAAAAAGCCACGAAAACCAGAGCGCATTTCTAAACCGTAATTAAAATTTTCTGTTTTAACTTCTCTTAAAGCTCCATTGTTGATGCTGTTCTTAAAATTAGATTTAGAATACCCTAAGTCTAACTTTAAATTAGACGAAATAAATTTAAAATAATAATCAATTTTTGAATTGATACTTAAAAACTCCCTGTCCGCTATTTTTATTTTGTCCGATAAGGTATAATTCTGATTTAAAAAGGTATTGGTAGAGAAAAAATCATGATTTTTACTATACATCATAAAAGTATTAGCAAAAAAACGGTCGCTCCAATTGCCTAATTCATAATTTAAAACTAACAAGCTATTATTCAGCTGATTAAAACTGTTTAAGCCTTGTTGAAAAGAGCGAAAACTGGTAAGTACATAATTATCATAAACATCTAAAACTTTTGCGTTTGTGGTGTTGTAAGAATAGATAGTTCTAATTTTATTTTTACCGTTAATTTTCCATTCTGTACCAAAACTTGGGTTTATAAAAAAGGGAGTTTCACTTTTATTTCCATCGTCATTCTCTAAACCGTTAAACAATTGATGCATATTTAATGACCCTGTAAGAGCAAAAGCATTTAGTTTTAATCGGTATTTACTTTTTATGTATAAATCATTAAGACGGTATTTTATTTGGTTTTGATACCCTGATGGAAAATCAAGGCTTGTGGCATCTTCTAGGACTTCAAAAGTAGTATTTAAAATATCGCTACGGTATTCATTACCCACTTGCACTTCTAACAAATCGTCATTTTCTCTGCGGTCTAATAAATGGGCGTTTACACCTAAATACGTCATTTTATTGTCAATGCCTTGTTTTACATTATTAGCATTTGTAGCGCTTGTAAATAGTTCATCAAACAAAAACTGATTTACTGCATAATTTTGAGGCGTTTCTTCTTGTATAAACCTTCCTGTAAGTAAAAACACTTTTTTGTCTTTAAACTTATTAGAGTAGGTTATTTTCTGGTCAAAGAGACTGTTATTGTTTTTTAAATTTTCAACAGTGGAGAGACCGTTGAAAAGCAAATTAGCTCTATTATTATCGTTTCCTGAGTTATATTTTGTAGTAGCTTCGAGCGATTTTGTTTTTGAAATGGTATATATAAAATCTAGCTTACCAAAACCTAAAATGCTTTTGTTCCTTAACCGAAAATCTTCTGTATTGGTAAAATTAATTGTATTTACATTGACAGTTTCTGTAGCATTTCTAAAAAAGTTAGTTTCATCGGTATTTAAAAAAGCTAGTGTTTTAATCTTTAATTTTTCTGTAGGATTAAAGATTGCATTTAGCGAGAGTAACTCAGCATTATTAAAGTTAGAGCGTTCGCGTTTAAAATTAGAGATTCCAGCATTTAACCCAATTAAGTTAGTAACTGATGCATTATCGCCAATTACACCAGGCTCATTGGGGCGAAATGGTCGCAGTAAGTTTTGCACATCACCTATTGCATCATAACCAGTATTATTAAGGTTGGTTAAAAAATAGTATTTATTTTTTTTACCAAAATTCATTAAATTACCTTTAAGCTCGTAACGGTTTTCACTTTCTACGCCGTAGCCTAAAGTAATATTGCCAAACCAGATTCGTTTGGATTCTTCGTTTAATTTTAAGTTTAGTGCTACTTTATTACTTTCTTCAATACCTTTTAAAAGCCGATTGTTTGAATAATTTTTTAAAATTTCAACTTCTTCAATAGGGTAGGCGGGCATGTTTTTAGAGAGTACCTTATAGCCACGCTCAAACAAATCGTCACCATCGACCATTAGTTTTTCTATCTCTTGGTTGCCTACTTTTATAGTGCCTTGCGCATCAACGGTTAAACCAGGTATTTTTTTTAATAAATCTTCTACATTTTGCTCCGTGCCATTAGTAAAAAATTTAGCTTTAAAGTTTATAGTGTCGTTACTTATGGTAATTGGTTTTTGTGAGAGTACAATAACTTCATTTAAAGCAAAAGCTTCTTCTGTTAAAATGGCGTTTGTAGTAACTTCAATAGCCGAATTGGCTATTTTTAAAGGAACTGTTTTAGTTGCATATCCTAAAGCCGAAAAATGTAGAATAAAATCTCCTTTTTGTGTAGTTTCTAAAGTATAAGAACCATCTTCTTTGGTAAAACCATAGCTTACAATGCTTTCATCTAATGCGTTTTTAAGTACCACACTGCCGAAAGGAATAGTTTTTTTTGATTCATCTAAAACACTACCCTTTAAAATAGTTTGTGAAAATGTTGTTATATTACACAGCAAGCAAAATAATGACAGAGAAATGACTTTGTTCATTAAGTTTTTCAAAAATATAGTTTTATATAAAATTATTAGTTTTTAACCACTTCGCAAATTGTTAAATAATTTTCTATCCAAGTTAGCAGCTACGAATTAAAGGTATTTCTTAATTATGAAAAAAAAATTTATTGGTTAATTTTTAATTAACTTTTCGTACTCTAATTCAATGCTATTAGACTTAATATTAGATATTTCCATTTTTGCACCTCTAGGAAGTTTTGAAATAAACAAGTTTTTTACTTCATTTACTTGCTCTTGTTTTAAATTTAAATAATTTGTTAATGATATTTTTTCAAAGTCGCTATTAAATTCAAAGTCACTTTTTGATTTTGAATTAATATTAAAAGGAATTTTTATTGACTTTGCATAAAACATAACTTCGTTTCTTTCGTCTGATACTTCTAAAATTAGGCCTGGCAATCCATTTAATTTCCAAGGGCCATATTTTACCGGAATTTGATTAGTAAACCAAACGTTAAATTTTCGCCCTCTAAATTCACCTATAGCCTTTTGTGTTTTAAAGTCATTTATTGTTGAAAATTCACTTAAAATTGTCCATTTAATATTATTAATTTTTTCTTGAACAATATATGTTTGTTGTTTGCCCTCACTAAATAATGATACTTGACTCTGAATGCTATCTTTTTCAAAATCAGTGAGTACAATATATTTACTCCCATTAAATTTGACTTCAAAGGACAAATCAAACTCATCGTCAGTAATTGGCTTCATAGTTGTTTCTTCTATAATTTCTTTACGATTTTCATAAAAAACAGATGAATTTGGATTAAAAAACAAACTAAAAATAGTTGATTCTGGTTTATTGTCAAAGTTTAGAATTCTTTCGTAAGTTACCAATCCATAATTTTCAGAATTATTGGTTTGTGCTAATAAAAGGTTTTGTAAAAAAAGTGAAAATATTAAGACTGTTATTTTTTTCATATTGTTTATTTAAAGCCTAGTAAATAGATATCTACTAGGCTTATTAATAATTAATTAAAAATTTCTCGCCCACCAAGCGCCAAATTGCATTTTTGAACATTCCCACCGTGAGACATCTTCAAAAGTTATTTCGCCTTCAATAGTGGAACCATCTGCTAATTCAAAATCTAATCTGACAGTACAATCTTTGAATGAAGTAAAAGATTTTGGATTTTGAAAAGAAATGTTTATTGGTTGCTCATTTATATCAGTTAAAGATATATTTTCATTTACAATCTCACTTGAAGCAAAGTTTGATAATGAAGAACATATTAAAGCAATAATTAGAATTGTTTTTTTCATAATATAATTATTGCATCATTTCTTTAAGGAATTCCGAGCAAGATTGACCTACAATTGTAAGTGATCCCTCCCATTCAATAGAGTCACCGTCAGCAAAAGTTATCTTAAATTTTCCTTTAAGTGTGCAATCAAAAAAATCAAATAGATTTTCATTAGTGACTACATTTTCATTTATGCTTAATGTGTAACTATTACTTTTTAAATCAATAAAGTCAGTTGCCTCAATACTATATTCCGTAGAATTTACAGTTTCTATATTCTCATTCGCAAATCCAAAACTCGCAACAAATACAAAGGCTAGGGTAAAAAATAATTTTCTCATGTTTTTAAAATTTTAATTGTTAGTAAAATGTATAATAATTTTTAAAAACCAACTGGAGTATTATCTTTGCGGTATTCCTCTGGTTGGCACTATTGTTTATTTCATAGGCATTAGGTTTTAGGGTTAATTTTTACAAGATTTTAGTCGCTATACAAACCTACCAGAGGTTTTTATTGTAAGAACTTTCATTAAAGTAAAAAAAAAAACATACAATAGCAAGAATAAATTATAAATTTTTTGTATATCCGTAATTGTTCCTGATTTATGGAATTATTCCTATATTTGTTAAAATATAGTTTTAAAGTTATGGATATATTTTCATTTTCGGTACATTTTATGGACGAAGAGTCCTGCGTTTTGCATTATAAAGGACAGCGTGATAAACAAGGAGTCATTTGTAATAAATGTGGCGGTAATGCGCATTACTGGCTTAAAAACAAGATTGCGTATCAATGTAAATCCTGTAATGCACGACAGACTC
>Ga0209491_10001213_pt1 | contig 51106 bp, 34 predicted proteins | sample BON02_FD_187213 | JGI IMG/M metagenome (GOLD analysis project Ga0209491, IMG submission 187213) | Freshwater microbial communities from Lake Bonney liftoff mats and glacier meltwater in Antarctica - BON-02 (SPAdes) (version 2) | ecosystem: Environmental > Aquatic > Freshwater > Ice > Glacier...
GCTGGATTTGCGGCATGCGATCAGAATGACTGGTGCCGGATGGGAAGGCGAGGATGGGGTCATGACATTTCCACGGCCATCCCCGCGAACCCACTGGGTCGATGGGTAGGTCAGGATGTCTGAGGCTGCGGGGATTGAGAGGCGGGTGACAAGTCATGCCTTGCGGCATTGATTCGGCCCCGCCTCACGGAGCCTCTCCCCTACGGGGCACGTCGCGTTCGCTCCTGTCCAAAACGGCTACAAGCCTTCGGCGTTTTTCTTTTGCCACGCACCTACTCGAGGCGGGGACAGACTGACGAACAATCCAAACGCTTCTGGGACATGAGGATATCACGACGCCGGAGATTTACCTGCATGTGTCGATGGGAGCGCATGGCCTGGGGGTGGTGAGTCCGCTGGACACGGTGGGGTGACCGGCTCCATCTGGAACTCAAGGCCATTGGGGAAGCCTGGGACAAGGACCTGGTGGTCCTTGTCCGTGAGGTGGGTCTGAAGGCTCTCTCGATGATCGACTGAAGCCCATCAGCGACCAAACTCGCCATCAACCATTCGCTGGATTCCCAGCGGATTGTCGTCGTGGAGTTCGGCCGGAAGGGCCGCGGCAGGGAAGGCCTGCCATGAAACCGGGCGGCAGAAGCGATGGATCGCCATCGTTCCGACGGAGGTACTGCGGCCATCCGAGGTCGCCGGGAAGGGTCCGCCATGAACCATGGCGGAGCACACGTCGACGCCGGTCGGAAAGCCATTGAAGACGAGACGGCCCGCGCGGCGCTCGAGAGAGGCCAGAAGGCGGGGACGCTTCGCGAGTTCCTCTTCGGTGCCGTGAATGGTCGCGGTCAGTTGACCTTCCAACTCGGGGATGGTGGCCTCGATCTCATCCATGGATCCTCGCACGATCAGGGTTCCCGGGCCGAACATTTCGCCGTGCAAGAGTCTCTCCTCGAGGAAGCGACGGACATTCACGGAATAGACCACCGGGACGGCTCTTTCTTCGACCTCCTTGGTGGAGGAGCGGGCCAGGGTTTCCACGCCTTCAGAATCTCCGAAGGACTCGGAAGCCTCCTTGAAGGCATGGCAGATGCCGGAATTCAGCATGACTGCTGAAGGTGCCGTTTCGATGAGCGCCTTGAGCTTCTCGAGGAACACCTCGCCGTGACCATCGGGCAAGAAGACTAGGCCGGGATTCGTGCAGAACTGGCCGGCCCCCATCGTGAGTGATCCGAAGAGACCTTCGGCAAGAGCCTCGCCGCGTTCATCAACGGCCTTGGGCATCATCACCACGGGATTGACCGAACTCATCTCTGCGTAGACCGGGATCGGTCGCGGTCGTTTTGCCGCCGCGTCCATCAGCGCAAGTCCACCGGTCCTCGAGCCGGTGAATCCGACCGCCTGGACCACCGGGTGTTTGACCAAAGTCATGCCCACCTCGCGACCCGAGCCGTAGAGCATCGAAAAGACGCCCTCGGGCATTCCCGTGGCCTGTGCGGCGCGCAGGACGCAGTCGCCGACGATTTCCGCCACCCCTGGATGGGATGAGTGTGCCTTGACCAAAACAGGGCAACCGGCAGCCAGGGCGGAAGCGGTGTCACCACCTGCGACCGAGAAGGCCAGCGGGAAGTTGCTCGCGCAGAAAACCGCGACAGGACCCAGCGGGCGCTGCATCGAGCGTAAATCCGGCTTGGGGATGGGGGCGCGATCAGGCTGAGCGTGCTCAATCCGGGCATCCACCCAGGATCCTTCTTCGAGCATGGTGGCAAAGAGTCGAAGCTGACCCGTCGTCCGGGCCGTCTCGCCACGCATCCGCGGCTCGGGCAGCCCGGTTTCGAGAGGGCCGCGTTCGGCGATCTGATCGACAGCAGCGTCGATTTTCTCGGCGATCTTTCGCAGGAAGCCCGCCCGCTCCTTGCCGGGGAGGGCTGAATAAATGGGAAATGCCTGCCTGGCGAGTTCGACAGCCCTATCGACTTCAGCATTGGTTGGGACATGGAATTCGGGTTCAAGCTTGTGACCGCTGGCCGGATTAACGGCGGAACCTGCGTCGCCACTTGCTTCGCTTCGTGAGAAGCCGATGATTGATTTGCCTTGGAAGGGATAACTCATGAGATTTTGGATTGCTTGCTGGCCCAACTAAAGACGAATTGGAGGCGCTTGCACCCTTAAAATCGTGGCATTGCTGTTTTGATCTCCTTGGAGTCGGGTCACGGGAATGGGGTATCGGACGGGATGATCGTCGTTGAACAGACGGGTGGCCTCTCCGATCACCCCAGCCCGTCGGCTGCCCCGAGGAAGGATTTTCTCGTCCTCAAGCGCCTTCAGCGACCCTTCGGACAGGGTTTTCCTCTGATGGGATGATGTCCAGACGGGACTCCCGGGTGAGGCGTCGAAAAAAATCTGATCTTTTTGAATCTGGAATCGTTGGTTTGGCGAAGATCTCGTTGTAAGCCCCAAACGGGCTTCCACAAAACCCAACCAAACCAAGAAAAACAAAACCATGAAAGCATTCGCTACCACCGTCCTCCTCGGATTTTTCGCCCTCGTCCCGCCTGCCTTTGCAGACCATCACAAGGAGGCCAAGAAGGACATCGTTGATACCGCCGTCGCCGCTGGTTCATTCAAGACCCTCGCTGCTGCGCTCGGAGCTGCCGACCTTGTTGAGACCATGAAGGGAGAAGGACCATTCACGGTCTTCGCCCCAGACGGTGAGTTCCTCCTGGAGGTGGCTCAGGGCAACGAACGTGCCATGGAGCATTGCATAGCCAAATACAGCCCTCTCGTTTGGTCAATCGCCAAGCGTTACGTGCAGAACCATTCGGCAGTCGAGGATGTCGTCCAAGAAACTTTTACCGACTTGTGGAAATCGGCCAAGCGTTTCAATCCCTCCATTGCAACCGAGTCTACCTTTGTCGGCCTTTTGGCCCGGCGCCGTGCGATCGATTTTGCCCGCAAGGAAAGTCGTCGGCCCCAACTTGAACCCATGCCCGAGGCAGAATCGCTTCCGCATGCGGCGGTTGAATCCGCAACCACTCTTCGTTGTGAGGTTTCTGATATTCGCGCAGCGCTTCAGGAATTGTCTGAAGAGACAAGAAAGATTTTTTTACTCCACTTCGACGCGGGGATGACCCACCCCGAGATTGTCGAGAAAACAGGCCTTCCACTCGGCACCGTGAAAACCCGTCTTAGGCGCGGTTTGATCGACCTTAGAAATAAGCTGGCCCGCCTTGATAACGCCCAACAATTTCCCTCCGCCACCCCATGAATGACCGAGATATCTTGAGCCGTTTTGAAGAACTCGAAGCAGGGCGCATCCTTGGTGATCTTGATCTCGATGAGATCAAAGAGTTGGAAAGGCTTTCCCAGGACCCGCGGTGCCAATCTGATCTCACGCTCGAATTGACGGCAGCTGCTCTTGAGGTTGAATTTTTCAAGGATCAAGAGCCAGACCTGCCCAAGGAATTGTTCGGGGGACTCCGCAAAGGGATGGTGGAATTTGTCCTGGCCGAGCCGGGCGAGGAAAAAGTGGTCCACCTGGCCGCTTGGAAACGCCTCCTGATGTCTCCCCGAACCGGCTGGGCGATAGCGGCGCTCCTGACTGTTCTTTTGATTGCCAAATCCTTTGTTGAGGCACCACTCATCGCCCCGCCCGCACCCGTGGGCAATGCCCCGGAAAAAGGTGCGCCCGGAGCAGCCCGGGAAACTCTCGTGGCGAAAGCAGGTGACTTGGTTGAATCGAAATTTGGTGGCACCGGGGAATACCAGCAAATGTCCGGAACGGTGATCTGGAGCGATGAGTTCCAGGAAGGTTACATGAGCCTCACCAACCTTCCTGCCAACGACCCGAATACCAGCCAGTATCAGCTCTGGATTGTGGATCTTGCCCGGGATGAGAAGCCAGTTGATGGGGGCGTTTTTGACATTTCCGACAACGACGGCACCGCGATCATCCCAATTCGCAATCCCCTCGTCGTCACCAATCCCCGGGCTTTTGTCATTACGTTGGAACAACCCGGCGGGGTCGTGGTTTCCAAGCAGGAAGTTGTCGTTGCTTCTGCCACGACCTCTTAGGCGGGCCGCTCCCGCTCGCGCATGGGAGGTCGAGGAAGCTCATCGAGTGAACTCTTTGGCGGTGTATACACACAGATGATGTCGCGATTGTTTCCATCCATTTACGGGCTTGTCCTGATGGGACGGAGAGCTTGCAAAAAGTTAAATCCTTTGAATCCGGTTTCATGAACGGGCCGATCAATGGAAAACACCCTGACCCGGCTTAGGGGTGGCCGTCGGGCAGGGGCCGGTGCCTGGTGTGGTTCCTGGCCATGGACGGCCGTCCGTTGGCCTGATTTTTTTGGCGTGGGGAAGTGGCGATGTCTATTGACTCCGACCAAAGCCCTGTTGAGTATTTCTCTGGAAATGGAAAAGACTTGGCATCGTTCCCGGCCCAATCGCGCCTATACCCAATGAAGTCGGGTCATCCCAATGCTCTGCTTCCCACGACATGAAAAAGGAGAGTCCAGATCATCTTGAACAATTGCGGGAGATTTTTGAGATCGTGGCCGATTTACCGGAAATCGAACGCGCTCGAAAGCTCGACGAGTTGTGTGTCGGGAACTCCGGTTTGAGAAGGGGGATCTTGATTGGATCGTGATGAAAGCGCACGAGAAAGATCGGACGCGGCGTTACGAAACAGCCAGCGACTTTATCCACGATATCCGCCGCCATCTTGCCAATGAACCGGTCGAGGCAGGGAGGGCCGAGCAGGGTCTACCGCTTGCGGAAGTTTGTGATGCGTCATCGTCCGGCTGTTATTGCCGGGCTGTTATTGCCGGATCCTTGGTGGCGCTATCGCTCGTGGCGGCCTTGTTGATCGCCACTTATGGATTGGTGACGGCACGGAGGGATGCCGCGGCAGCAAGGCGGCAGGCTGAGAAGGCAGCCGTGGTAACCCAATTGCTGGATGAAATGTTCCAGTCAGCCACCCCTGGTTTGTCCAAGGGGAGGGATTTTACGGTGCGTGAACTTTTGGATAATTTTAGCTCCCGGGTATCGAGTCAGCTTTCCTCCGAACCGGAAGTTGAGATGACGATTCGCCGAACGATGGGTATTGCTTACGATGGGTTGGGGGAATATTTGCGGGCGGAGGCTCATTTACGACGGGCGAGGGATTTGGCTGAGCAAGTATTTCATACAAGTTCATCGGAAGTTTTAGAACTGGATGCGAGGTTGGGGTGGCTCTCCCATGAACTTGGAGATTCGGCGGCTGCGGAAGAGCTTGCCAAACAGGTCTTGGCGGCGGAGGCCAGATCGGAAAATGGCGATGCCCCCCTGGATGATGCAAATTCTGATGAAGGCCTATCGGGATCAGGGAAAAGTCGCAGAGGCCGAGAAGCTTTCAGCGAGATTGATCGACTTGGCTGAAGTGCCGAGAGGGGATTCCGCTCCCCGCACCTTTGAAGCGATCCATACCGTGATTTTGGAGCTGATTGACGATCAGCAGTATGCACCAGCCGAGGAGATGGGCGGTGTGAAGAAAAGTACGGGGTTGATTCTCCCGGGTCGCTGGTTGCGATGTCAGATCTCGCCGAGGCTTTGGAAAAGATGTATCGCTACCGGGAGGCCCAGGATCTTGCGGTTCGGTTGTTGGATGCCCGGGGATCGCTCGCCGACCAACAGCGGCTCGCAAATATTTATCGTCAGCGCACGATTCCCGGCCCGGCGGTGCGCTTGTTGGATTCCGCATATTTGGCGGCGGTGGAAGCCCATGGAAAAGATTCCAGGACGGCCTTGCAGATGATGATTGATCTCGCTGAGTCTTATAGTTTGCTATCCGATAATAAACGCGCGTTCAGGATGGCAACCGAGGGGGCGGGGATTCGGTCGAGGAGACCGCAAAATTTTTGGAGAACGCCCGCTCGAAGTTTGGCGAGAATACCCCCGAAGTTCTGCACGCCCGCTATCTCTCGGCCTGGAATGCAAAGCGGTGTTTTGAGGACGAGCGGGCCGAGACAGAATATCAGAAGCATGCGCAGGCTCGATCTGGAATGAAGGGGTGGCTCCGTTTGGGTATGGGGTGACAGGTCCGGCAACGATGCCCTTGCTTGTCGCCGGTCGTTATTCCCATACCACCCATTATTTCCGGAGGAGTTTTGAGGTGGCGGAACCGGAAAAGTATTCGTCGTTGAAGATCAGGCTTCGGCGGGAAGGCGGGGCTGCCGTGTATGTCAATGGCGTGGAGGTCGTGCGCGACAAGCTGGCACCGGATGCGGCTTTTGATACGACCTCCGAAGCCGGCCGTCATCTCGACAGCTATGCCGGGTTTGTCTTCATCGTCGATCCGGAGGTTTTGCGGAAAGGACGGAATATCATTGCGGTGGAGGTGCATGAGGCGTATGTGAAAATGGCCGGGCATCTGGAGGGGAGGGATTGGAAAAATCGCGCTCATTTCTTTGGCGCTGCCGCCGAGGCGATGCGCCGTATTTTGATCAATTATGCCCGCTCCCGGAATTCGTTGAAGCGAGGGAGCGGGCAACGTCCTGAAGCGATCAATGTGCTTGAGTTGGCCGGCGGGCAGGATCCGGAAATGATTCTGGTGGTGGATGAGGCAATTCAGGAGCTGAAGGAACAGGATCCCGGATTGGGAGAATTGGGACATTTACGATTTTTTGCAGGGCTGAGCATTGCGCAAACGGCCGAAGTGATGGAAATGTCGCCACGTTCGGTGGCCCGTCATTGGAACTTTGCGCGGGCCTGGTTGACGAGAACGATCAAAGAAATGTTGCATCGTGATTAGGAACGACTCCGAGATTGATCCTCGAGTCGCTCCTTAAGGCGGTGCAAAGAAAGCCACTGCCCGGACCTACGTAGTTGGTGCCGACAAGACAACCATCGATCACTCGATCAATAGAAGGCCGCCTGTGTGGACCGGGGTGGGTGCATAAAAAGGCCCGTGCCAGAGAGCACGGGCCGTTGAAGTTGCCGCCAATCGGCGGAAGGGTGACGAAGGCTTACTTTTTCTTGGCTTCGGTCAGGACCGCGACGGGATCCTTCTTAAACTTGGTCTGACACTTCTCGCAGCAGAAGCCGACTTCGCTGGTGTGGACAAGGGCCGTCTCGGGATCGATCTCCTTGCCGCTTACCGGGCACTTGCTGTTGCCGGGGCTGTCGGCCTTGACCTTTGCCATGATAGACTTCGGATCGGCCTTGAATTTCGCGACGCACTTTTCGCAGCAAAACCCGATGATTTTGTCCTCGTTGGCCACCAGCATCTCGGGATCAACTTCTTTTCCGCTCACGGGGCAGACCGTATTGACCGGCTTGGCAGAGGCTTCCTTCAGGGACGCGACGTAGGCTTCCGCATTCGGGTCCTTTTTGTATTTTGCCACGCATTTTTCACAGCAGAAGCCGAGGACCACCGAGTGTTTGGCGGTGATCGCGGGATCGACGTCCTTGCCACTGACGGGACACTTCTTGTTCACAGGCTCGGCCGAGACCGAAGCCATGGCCGTCAGGCTGGCGACAACTAGTAATTTGAGGATATTTTTCATAAGGTTAGTAAAACGCTTCATAGAGAGCGTAGATCGCGACCCAAGTCAACTTCGATTGTCATTTTTTCACCCTTGTGCAGTGCCCGCCATACCTTTGAGGAAGGAAACGGCAGTCACAGCAGCCAAGAATTTCAGCGGGTTCCTTGTCCTTTGCTCCGTCTAGCAGTCTGGCCGACCCGCCCGTGGCGGTGGGTGGTCTCGCTGATGCTTTGTTCGTGGAGGTAGTGCAGGAGTTCGAGACGTCCGTTGGCAAGCGGGCTGGAGGTCGCACGCTTCGCGAGGGGGTGGTCGGAGCGGCTGACGAGGCGACACCCGACGGTGGCGGCGGCGATCCGGTGAAGCGGGAGGGGATCGTCCACGACGACTTCGGGGGCGACCTTGTAGCGGAAGTGATTGCTTTCGCCGAGGAGTCCGGACGGGTCGTGTTCCTTCGAGAATTCCTCGTTCCACCAATAGGCGTAGCTGCGCGCGGCGGCGAGGAGACGGGGGTCGTCTCCGGCGAGGGCAAGGGCGTCGGGGCAGGGCCCGGCCTGGAGTTTTGGCAGGGAAGTTTCTTCCCAGGTTGAAAGGCGACTGAGGTAGTTGGGTCCGCCGGCCTTCGCTCCGGGACCGACCGAGGAACGTTTCCAGCCGCCGAAGGGTTGGCGGCGGACGATGGCCCCGGTGATGGGCCGGTTGATGTAGGCGTTGCCCACTTCCACGGATTCGCGCCAGGTGTTGATTTCCTGTGGATCGAGGGAGTGAATGCCGCCGGTGAGCCCAAAGTGGGAGGCGTTTTGAATGGCGAGCGCTTCGTCGAGGTTTTCGACGCGGATGATGGCGAGGACGGGGCCGAAGAGCTCGGTTTTGTGAATCCAGGACCTCGCTTGGACCCCGAGGCGGATACCGGGCGACCAGAGCCGGGCGCTGATGTTCCGGGGTTCGAGGAGCCAGCTTTCGCCTTCATCGAGTTGGGTAAGGCCGCGAAGGAGGTCGGGTCCGGGGTCTTGAATGAGCGGAGTGACGATGGCGGCGGGATCGGTGGCGGGGCCGACGGGAAGGGAAGCGGCGGAATCGCGGAGCTGGGTGAGGAAGGTAGGGGAGTCGTAGAGATCGGCTTCGATGAGGGCGAGAGAGGCGGCAGAGCACTTTTGCCCGGCGTGTCCGAAGGCCGATTTGACGAGGTCCTTGATGGCGAGATCCGGGTCGGAGGAGGCCGTCACGATGAGGGCGTTCTTGCCGGAGGTTTCGGCAAAGAGTTTGAGATCCTTGTTCCACGACTGGAAGAGATCGGCGGTGAGGGAGGATCCGGTGAGGATGACGCCGCCGCCCTTTGGAGAAGAGACCAGGGATTGGCCGACTTCATTGTCGGGACAGGGGAGGAATTGGAGGGCGTCTTTGGGAATGCCCGCGTCCCAAAGGCACTGAATCATTTCCCAGGCGGTGAGGAGGACCTCCGGGGCGGGCTTTAGAATGACGGTGTTTCCAGCCGCGAGGGCCGCGAGGATGCCGCCACAGGGAATGGCGCAGGGGAAGTTCCAGGGAGGGGTGACGACGATGATGCCGAGGGGAGTGGGTCTGGTGCCGTCAAGGAATCCAGAGTCTGAAGTCCGGCAGGCATAGTAGTTTGCGAAGTCGACTGCTTCCGAGACTTCGACATCGGATTCAAGGGGACGCTTGTCGGCATCGATTCGCATGCAGGCGATGAGGCGCCCGCGAGCGGCTTCGAGCTGGTCGGCTGCGCGGTGGAGGAGGTCGGCACGTTCGGACGGGAGAGTCGTCCGCCAGGAGGAGTTGTTGGCGATGGTGAGGGCTGCTTGCACGCCTTCGAGGTCGGCAAGAGCGGGCGGAGTTCCCGGGACATAGTTGGAGATGGCATCGTCGAGCCATTGGCGGTTTGCGGGGAGAACCCAGTCGGTTTCGGGTGAGTTGTGGAAGTTGGAGCCCGAGGGAGCGAGGAGGATGTTGCGGTTCTGGGTCCGGTTGGGTCCGGCTTTGACGGTGGGGATGCGAAGGCAGGCTTCGCGGAAGCGGGCTTCCTCGGCTTTGAAGGCATCGTCGCCGGGTTGCATTGAGAAGACGTGGGCGAGGAAGTTTTCGGGCGAGGTGTTTTCGTCGAGCCGACGAATGAGGTAGGCGATGGCGGAGTGAAAATTCTCTTCGCGCACGATGGGCGCGTAGAAGAGGACGGGGCTTTTTTTTGCGGCGAGGGCGCGGGCGTGTTCGTTGGCCATGCCTTCGAGCATTTCAAGTTCGACCCGGTCCTCGATGCCTTGGCGGCTGCGAAGAAGGAGGGCGTAGGCGATGTCGAAGAGGTTGTGTGAGGCGACGCCAATGCGAACGGCGGCGGCATTTTCCGGGAGGAAGGCGAATTGAAGCATGCGCTTGTAGTTGGCGTCGACGTCGGTCTTGTCGGTGTAGGGTGCCTGGGGCCAGTCGTGATGGGAGGCCTCGACTTTTTCCATGGCGAGATTGGCTCCTTTGACGATGCGGATCTTGATGGAGGCCGGGCGGGTTTTGGCCCAGGCGGTGAGGTCTTGCAGGACTTGATAGGAATCCGGAAGGTAGGCTTGGAGGACGATTCCGGCTTCGAGGTTTTGGAATTCGGGTTCGCCGAGGGTGCGTTTGAAGACCTCGCAAGTGAGGTGGAGGTCGCGGTATTCCTCCATGTCGAGGTTGATGAATTTTCCGGTGCGATAGAGTGGGCGGAGTCGTTCTTGAATCGCGTTGATCGTGCCTTCTTGATCGAGGAGATTGATCTGGGAGAAGATGGCGGAGATCTTGATCGAGAGGTAGGAGCACTCCGGTTTGGCGAGGAGTTCGAGATTCTGCTCGAGGCGATTTTGGGCTTCGTTTTCGCCGAGGATGGCTTCGCCGAGAAGGTTGATGTTGACCTTGGAGCGGGAGGAGAGGTAGGGGAGGAGTTTTTTGTTTTCGCGTGGAAGGATGACGCGTTGGCTGTCGCGGCGGATCTGCGCGGTCACGGCAGGCATCACGATGCCGGGGAGGAAGCGCGAGGCGAAGCCGCCGAGCTTCATGAGGGCACGTTGGTGTGGGCGGAGGTAGGCGGGCGTGCCGTATTGTGCGATAAGGCGGCGGAAGGTTGCCGCTTGTTGTTTGGCGGTGGGGGAGCGGAAGACTTCGTCGGCGAGATGGAAGGTGAGTTCTTTGCCGTTGGGGTCGGCGAGGAGGCGCGCCATCTTGGCGGCTTCGCGTTTTTCTTCGGCGGTGCGTTTGGCCTGCAGGATCTCTGCGGCGAGTTCGCAGGCCTGGTCAATGAGGTCGGGAGAAGGGACGCGGGAGGTCATTTTGGTAGCGGAAGGGCTTTCAGACATTTCCCTAATGATAGCGCAATGTGGAAGGGAGATCTTGACCAGATGAGTGGCTGGAGGTGGTCGGTTTGGGCAAATTTGCCGCGATACAGAGTCAAAAATTTGAACATTTTGAGACTGGGGGTTGTGATGCTACCGGTGAGTGAAAAGATTCTGTGGTGGCTGTTTGGCGGTGCCTGTTTGTTTTCCAGCATTTTCTACGCGTGGGAATTTGGTCTTCGCTTGGTTAGGACGTTAAGAAGCGATTGCGGAGGTGGGAGAGGTAGGGTTGGGGGTCGGTTTTGGAGCTGGTGGCTTGTTGCATGAGGTCTTGGGGGAAGAGGGTGGAGCCGTGTTGGTGGATGTTTTTCTGCATCCAGGCGAGGAGGGGGAGGAAGTCGCCTTTGGCGAAGGCGGTGGCGACGGCGGGGTCTTTTTGGGAGGCGTTGAAGAGCTGGGACGAGTTGATGTTGCCGAGGGAGTAGGTGGCGAAGTAGCCGAGGCCGCCCATGGACCAATGGATGTCCTGGAGGCAGCCTTCGCTATCGTTTTTGGGGCGGAAGCCGAAGAGTTTTTCGAAGGTATCGTTCCAGGCGGCGGGGACGTCGGCGACTTCGAGTTCGCCGGCGAGGAGGGCGCGTTCGAGTTTGAAGCGGAGGAGGATGTGGAGGTCGTAGGTCGCTTCATCGGCTTCGACCCGGATGGCGGTGTAGGCGGCGCGATTGACGGCGATAAGGAATTGTTCGAGGTCGAATTTTTGAAGGTGGGGGAAGAGTTGTTGGGCGCGCGGGAGCCATTTTTCCCAGAAGGGGCGGCTGCGGCCGATGTGATTTTCCCAGAGGCGGGATTGGGATTCGTGAATGCCGAGGGAGACGGCTTGGCCGGAGGGGAGATGGAAGTCGGAGGCGGGGAGTCCTTGTTCGTAGAGGCCGTGACCGGTTTCGTGCAGGACGCCAAAGAGTGAGGAGGCGAAGTCGTGTTCGTCGTAGCGGGTGGTGAGGCGGACGTCGGCAGGCCCGAGGGTGGTGCAGAAGGGGTGGGCGGCGCTGTCGATGCGACCGCGTCCGAAGTCGAAGCCGAGGGATTCGGCGACTTCGCGGTTGAGGGTTTGTTGGTCGGCGATGGGGGCGGGGCCGTGGAGGTAGCCGGGTGGAATGGAGGCGGCGGCTTCGACGGCAGCAGTGGCGATTTCGGCGAGTTCGCCGCTGATGGAGTCGAAGAGGGTGGCGACTTCGCGCGTTTTGGCACCGCGTTCGTATTCGGAGAGAAGGGCGTCGTAGGGTTCGTCCTGGTATCCCCAGTGGTCGGCCTTTTCGCGGGCAATGGCGAGGAGGTGGTCGAGGTGGGGAGCGAAGGCGGGGAAGTCGTTGTTTTTGCGGGCTTGGCCCCAGGCGGCTTTCGCGAGGGAGGAGGTCCGGGAGTCGCGTTGGACCAGTTCCTTGGGAAGCTTGGTGGCGCGTTCGAATTGATGCTGCAACTCCCGGCGGTTGGCTGCGTCGAGTGTTTCCAGTCCCTCCTGGAAGAGGGTCGAAGTTTTCAGTTCGTGAATGCGACCGTGGAGGTAGGAAAGTTGCCGGGCCCGGAAGTCGACCGTTCCGATGGGGGCATAGGTTTCCTGGTCCCAGTCTAGGATGGAGGCTGTGGTGGAGAGGAGGGAGATTTCGTGGAGGAGGACCTGCATGGTCTCCATTCTAAGCGGAACTTAGGAGACTTGAAATAGTGATTTTCACGTTTCAGCACTTATGGATAAAAGGATTTCTGGATTTTAGGCTCGGTTTTTAAGGTGGTGTTTCATGGCTACCTTCCGGGCGGTTTCTGGTCGAGGAGGCGGTAGGCTTCTTGCTGCAAGGTGGGGGCTTGGGTGTATTTGAGATAGGTTTCAGCTCCTGCGATTTTTGGCCGACAGGTGGCCCGGGTGAGGGTGGCGAGGTTTTCGAGGAGGCTGCGAAAGCTTTGAACGGGATGGTTTGCGTCGGCGCTTCTTTTGCCTTGTTCTTTTTTCTTGGCGGATTCGCTGCGTTGGGCTGGGGCGACGGGGCTTGCACGGAGGGCCTCGGCGGCGGCGGGGTCTTCTTCGCAGAAGAGCAGGGGGGCGAGTTGGTGCTCCATTTCCCACTGGACGTAGTAGGCGAGCATGCAGAGGAAGATGTGCGCTTTGCCCATGTCGCCCTCGTAGCGAAAGGTGGGGAGAACGAGGAGTGTCGTAGTTTTGAGACGACGAAAGGCGCTCTCAACTTTGGCGAGGCTTTTGTAGGTGCTGACGAGTTCGGTGGAGCCCATTTGGTCTTCTTCGATGTTGCGGGCGCGGATGATGATGATGGCTTTTTTGATGCCGAAGGTTTGGAAATTCAAGTTCACGCTATTTCTGCCCGGCAAATTTCTTCACGATTCGTTCCCGAAAAAAAAGCCAGCCGGAGGGACTCTCCGGCTGGCGATTGAGGAGTTGCCACGGCTCGGCAAGGTGCCAGAGCGGGCACGGGTTGAAAACCCTTGCAAGGGAGTTAAGGATTTTCGACGACGCGTAGGAAGATCCGGACTTCCTGCGTGGGGTCTGGCATGGGGAGTTCTCCACCACCGAAGTAGTTGTAAACAAGATCCAAACCAGTGCCAGCCACCGCGTTGTCCGCCACTTCCCAAGTCTCGAGGTCCGTGGAGACTTCGATTTGGTAGGTCCGATCCTCCCGTGTCGGGAAGGTAATTTCCATCGTGTTGTCGTCATTGAGGGTGACACTTGAGATGGCCAGGGGAGCAGCTGGTATTACGTTGACGGTCCGCGCTAGCGTGGAGGTGTTACCGGCATTGTCTGTCACGCGGTAGGTGACAGTGTAGGTTCCCAGCACCGGAGTGGGCGAAATATCGGCACCCGTTGCAAGGATGGCTACGTCCGCATCGCTGAGGACCTTGCCACGGAAGATCTTGACGTCGTCAAGTCTGACCCGTGACCAGTTCTGCAAGGTGCCGTTGTTATCCCGCGCCCCGAAGAGCAACGCGCTGCCAGGTGCGTTGGTGATGGGGTTTCCATTGGTGTTCACCGTCCCGAGGAGCACCCCATCGACATAGGTCCGCTTGGTCATGCCGTCAAAGGTTCCGACGATATGGTGCCAAGCGCCGTCCTGGGGCACAGCAGCATTGGGATCGTCATCCGCTCCCGCGCCACGCGAGGTGAAGGTGGCATTGGTCGACCCCCCCCTCTCCTGCGGAGCTGCCATCCCTGGCCCTCGCCGCGCTTGGAGACAAACGGCTCCCAGTCGCCATCCGGCCAACCCTTGACCCAGCAGGACACCGAGAACGGGCCGGAACCCATTTGGAAGTCTGCAATGGTCTGGCTGCCCTCGATGAGGACGTGGTGGTCTCCGCCGGACAGGTCGAGGGCCCTGCCGCCTGCCACCGCGACATCGCCGGCGGCGACGTCATTGATGTAGGTTCCGCCACCTATCAGGGTGCCGGTGTAGCCGTTTCCGGAATCGTCGATGACCGCATTCACGTCCCCGGATGTCCCGTCGTTGTCGAAGGTCCAGTTCCCGATTAAGGCCGCAGGATTGATGTTATTGCTTACGGCCACGCCTGCGCCATCCACGATGTCGCTGGTGGTGGCACCGGGATCCACGAAGAGTTCTCCCTCCTTGATCGTGAGGGTGGCAGCGCCGTTGAGGGTGATGACGGGGGCGGTGGTATCGATCACCTTCACCACTCGGATCACTGGAAGTGCCGTGCCGTTGGGGCCGTCGGTGTAGTCGTAGGTCAGGACGTATGTCCCCACAGTGGTACGATCCACCGTTCCTGAGACGACTGCGGCACCGAGCTCAACGCCAGGTGCAGCCGCGCCTGGACCAGTCGCAGCAGTTGCACCTGATTCAGCATAAGGACTCAGGCTCGCCTCGACGGTCTCAACGGCATCACCGACGAGGGTGATGACCGGTAAGGCCGGATTCGGCAGGACGGTGACCGTGCGGCTGATCGTCGTGGAGTTTCCAGATTCATCGAGCGCCACGTAACGCACGTTGTATTCGCCGGGGACGTTGGTATTGACAGCCTCTCCGCCCGAGACGTGGGCGAATAACTGTTCGTCCGTCAGCGGGGTGTCGTAGATGCAGATCTCATCCATCTGACCTCGGTACCAGCTGGCTGCGGGGTCGCCGGGGCCGACCGTGCCATCGCGGGAACCGAAGGCCAGACTGTAGCCGACGGCGGCGTTGACGATCCCGCTGGAGGGGAAGCTGTAGTCCAGTCGACCGTCGATCCACTGGCGCACGTTGTCGCCGTCGAGAGCGACCATGATGTGGTGCCAGTTGCCATCCGGGACGTCGGTGATGGTCCCTGTTGCGGGATCGTCATTGCCGGCTCCGCGACGGGTGAAAGTCACTTTGTTCTCGGAGCCGAGGCGGCGCACTTGCCAACCGAGGCCGGCTTCACCCTGTTTGGAGACGAAGGCGCCCCAATTGTCTCCCCAACCATTCTTTTTGGCGAAGAAGGAGATATACATGAGGCCGCCTTTGGCCACGCCGGGAACGCCGCCGTTGGTGAGCGGGAGCCACTCGGTCTCGCCGGGCACATCGCGCCGCGAGAAGACTTCGGAGTGTTCTCCGCCGCCACCTTCGCGCATGATGAACTTGATGGGGTAATCGCCGGGGGTGAGGCGGATACGCCCGACCGTGCTGCTGTTGCCAGATGCGGCCGGCGCGTAGAGGCCGGTGACGTTGGTGTCCAGAGCGGGTGCCGCGTCCTCGCCGCGCCAGTAACCGAGCGGGTTACCGGCGGTGACCAGATCGGGGTAGGTCTGCGTGCGTGCGGATGGGGAGTTGGTCCCGTTTTCATAGTGGGACAGCACCGTGGCGGCATCGAGAGAAGCACCGTAGACGGCGATCTCATCCAGGCAGCCATTGAAGAATCGTGCGGCGCCGAAAGCAGCATTCTGGACAGTCGCGCCCAAGCGGAGCGGGCCGACTGCGTTCACGGTTGGGGGCCGATCAAGCGTCACCGTGTTTGCAAGCACGCCATTGACGTAAAGATCCGTGTGGTAAACCGGGGCGGCAGGATTGCTCTTGTCCAAGCGCAGCACCCCCACCACGTGGTTCCACTGATTGTGGACGATCTCACCCGCATTACCGGCCAGAGGATTGATGTAACCCGCCCCATCGCCGACGCGGAATTCCCAGCTGTCATCAGGACGCTGATAGAATAACCAACCGGCACGGGAGGTGCCCTCGAAGACGATGTTCGAGACGGCTCCGAGCAGGTCGCCAGCACCGCTGGGCTTGGCCCAGAACTCGATTGAGAACTCGGCTGCGGCACCTGGGAAGGTCGCCGCGAGGTCGGCATCCACAACATTCAAGGCCGGGTTGTTCGGCGTATCGACAAACTCCGCTCCGGGGAAGGCGATCGAGCTATTGTCGAAAGCCGGGCCGGGAACCGTCGGGTCGACAAGCGCGCCAGCCTGTCCGAAGAGCGGGGCGTTATCGCCGCCGTCGAGCCACGGGTCGGTGGAAAGCGGCGCACCGCCGAAATCTGCGGTGGCGCCCAGGCTGCCGTCATTCACCAAGACTGGAGCGGTGGTAAATTTTCGAATCACGCGACCGCCACTGAGGCTCTCGACGAGGGCCGGATCGAACTGCGCTCCGCCGGTCTCGATCAGGAGGCTGAAGCCATCATCGTTCTGCGAGCCGATCAGGTAGTCGTCTTCAACCAGCACCCGCAGGGTGCCGGTGGCGCGGAAGGAAACGTTATCGAGTCCTTCGATTGGGCCAGGAGTCCCAAAGAGGATCCGTCCTTCGTTGCCGTTGCCAAAGTTGATGGCATCCGACTGCGAGACCGCAACGCCAGGATCGGCCAACACGGCGGCATCGATCTGGTCGTTGTCGGCGACGAATGACTGGGCTTGATCCACAACATAAGTGGTCCCAGCGGTACTTTCGAGGTTCCACGGGCCGACCATTTCAAGCTGGTTGTCCGGGACGGAGGCGAAATAGGGTTTAATGTCGAAGGTGCTCTGGTTGGCCGTGCCGTCGCTGATCTCCACGCCGCTGTTACCGGTGGTAAAGTCGATGCTTTTTCCAGGGATGCCGTAGGGTGTATCTGTGCTGTAAGTGGGTGTCCCGAATTCGCGGCCGTCGTTGCGGTTCACCGAAGAATCGGCTGCGGTGTCGTCGTCGAAGGTCCATTTGCCGAGGGCAAGTTCGGTCGGTTTCAGAGCGCTGCTGTAGGCGACAAGGGCATCGCCGACGTTTGCATCGACTGCGGTGGCACCGGGATCCACCCAGGGACCACTGCCAGCCACGATCTCGTTGGCTGCGGGCGTGTTGTCGTTGAGCGCCAGAGTGCCGGGCGTGGTATCGACGACGGTCACCCTGCGGGTGGTGCTCGAGTCCAGCTTCGGCGGGGTGGCGGTGTAAGTGAAGGTCACGACGTAGGATCCCACCGTGTTCGCATCGACCGCACTCGCGTCGATGATCACATCTCCTGCGGCTCCCGCGATGGAATTTTCGGTGTCGAGGTCAAGGACGTCAGAGACACCGGCGTCGGTGTATCCGAGGCCGCGTTCGATCACCTCCGTCTGATTGCCGGCAAGGACGATTTTAGTCGAGCCTGGTGGGACGAAGACGAGACTCAGTGGCGTTTGCGACTCGTCGGCGAGCGAAGCCACTTCACCTGCGGTGAGCGCGACGCGGAAGACGGCGAACTCATCGTAGACTCCATTGAAGCTGTTGCCATTGTTCGGGCCTTCGGAGCCGATGGTGAGAATGCCGTCAAACTCGGCAAGCGCGGTCCCGGCATCTGCCGACCCGACTTCCGCGCCATTGAGATACATCTTACGGGTATTACCGGCCTGATCGCGCACGAAGGCCAGGTGATCCCACTGATTCAGGGTATCCAACAAGCCGCCGCCAATTTGCAGGCGGCCGGCCGGTGCGGTCGCTCCGTTTTGGTCCCAGTAGATGATGCCATTGCTCCAAGGCACGTGGCCCTGGATTCCGCGCTGGTTGTTGGGAGCGGTGGGGGCGTGCATCCAGAAGGAACTGGAGTTTCCTGTCTGGCGACGGAACTGCCACCAAGTGATTGTATAGGTGCCGTTGGTCGCGAGTTCATCGAAGTGATCTCCGACCGCAGTCTTGGCGTTGGATTGGTCGTTGAGGGTGCCAGTGTCGAGCCCGTAATCGCCGGGAGCCCCGGAGCGGCCGCCCGCGTCGGGGGTGATGGCCGCGTTGGCGTTGAAAGTCAGGTCCCGGGCATCGGGAGATGCCTGATTCTGACCTGCGGTAAGGTCGGTGTGGGCTCCGACGGAGTCAAAGTCCCAGTATGCCAGTAGGTCCTCGGGGGCATATTGCGCCGAGGCGACCTGCACCGCAAGGGCACAGCTAGCCACGACAGCAAGCTGTCTCACTCGTCTGAGTGTTGGTTTGTTATTTGTTTTCATCTAGTGTGTATATTTGTTTTGAACGTGGCACTTGTTAAAAATGAAAATTGTTAAAAAGTGGATCATGACCCTGCATATTTTGTGAAAATCTGGCAAGCATTTTTTTGATGCTTGAGAAAATGTCAGGGGTTTTATGGGCGGCTTATGAAGTTCTGTCTCAAGGACGAAGCTATCGATTGTGTTTCGTTTTCCAGAGGGCGGGGAAGCAGGCGGGAGGGGGCGTGCTACGGAGAATGAGCGTCCCGCTTGTTTACCGGATGGCCGACGAGGTGTTGGGGAAGTCGTTTTTTTTGCGGGCGTGGCCCCAGGCGGCTTTGGCGAGGGAGGAGGTCCGGGAGTCGCATGGGACCAGTTCCTTGGGAAGCTGGGTGGCGCGCTCGAATTGATGCTGCAACTCCCGGCGGTAGGCTGCGTCGAGTGTTTCCAGTCCTTCCTGGAAGAGGGTCGAGGTTTTCAGTTCGTGAATGCGACTTTGGAGGTAGGAAAGTTACCGGGCCCGGAAGTCGACAGTTCCGACGGGGGTATAGGTTTCCTGGTCCCGGTCGAGGATGGAGGCTGTGGTGGAGAGGAGGGAGATTCCGTGGAGGAGAACCTGGATGGTTTTCATCGTAGCGACTTGAAATTCCAAGAACAGCCTCAAGCCCATGTTACCGAGGAAACCGGGACCCCTTGCATCAATTGGGAAGAGGTTGCACACTCTGCGCGTGGATCGGAAGGAATTGCTAACCCGGGAAGGGAGAACCCTGCCTGAATCTTTCCCGCCGGGGGGACGGACGAGGGTCCGGTTCAACGATGGCGGGGAACTTCACCTTGAGCACGATGTCGCTGTGCTCATCATCTACCACCCCGTCAAGGGAGATGCGGGGACGGCGAAGCTTGCGCGGAGTGCGTTATCCTATCTCATTCCCGGCGATGACCGGAAGGTCTATGACGATTTGCTGGTGGAACTCACCGGACTCATGACGAAGCGTTTTGGAAGCTTTCTCGTGGTGGAGATCGAAAGCGGAGGCCTGGACGGGTTCGTGATTTCGGGTCCCAAGAAACGTCTGGGTCCGGAGTTCAAGAGCCTCGCCGGGAAGCTCGCGGATGTTCCCTTTCCCCACCGGTCCGAAGAAGCGGAAGTCTGGACTATTCGCACTGAAGAGGAGGCTCCGCCACGTCGCGGCCTTGCTGAAGATGGCGCGGTCTGGGTTCGCATCAAGGTTCCGCCGGTTTACCGCGGTCCCGGCGGTGGGATTTACCCCATTTACCTCCGTCATTTCCGGGAATATTTTGCGGCGGCCCTCCAGCGGTTTACTTTTGATTTTCTTCGCCTCCAGACGCCCGCCGGAATGACAACATTCGATTCGCTGGGAAAAAGGAGCCTGAGCGAGCGAAGTCTCGAAATCGATCACCATCTCGCCCGGATTGCGGAGGAATATCGCTTTCTCCTTTTGGTAGCGCCCACCAATCTTGAGGAGATCGAGGAGGGATTCTTTTCGTCTGGTTTTGAGAAGGTGCCGCCGTATCGCTACCGGCTTTTGCCGGTTGATCCCGATCTCCTGAAGCGCGAGCTGTTCAATCTAAAGATTGAGGACGTGGACGATCCGGCTCTCAGCTTCCTGTTCAGTGAAAAGAGGGAGGAGATCGATCAGGAGCTGACGATGTTGGGGGAGCGGGGCAGCCGGAATTTTTTCTTCAGCAGCGTGCGTCGGTACCGGGGTGTGAATCCCGAGGTGCGCCGGACGGCCGAGGAGATTCTCACGCGGGTTCCCAACGTGGATGACGGACCTGCGGACGGGGGGATCGGGGCTTTGGAATTCGCAGGTCTTGCTGAGGAGGAGTTTGCGTTTTTCCAGGAACAGTGTCCGGATTTCGTGAGCCAGATCCATATCCGTGACGATGTCAATGTGCTCATGGTGTCCCAGGGAGAACTCTTTATTCCAGAGAACCAGCGGCTCAATCGTCGGCAGGTACGCGCCCTGACACAGCACGAGGTCGGGACTCATGTCCTGACGTATTTCAATGGTTCGCGTCAGCCCCTCCGGCTTTTGGCGGAAGGACTTGCGGACTATGACTCTCTTCAGGAGGGGCTGGCGGTGATGGCGGAATATTTTTCCGATGCGCTGAGTCCGGGTCGCTTGCGCACCCTCGCGGGTCGGGTCGTTGCGGGTGAATGTTTATTGGAAGGAGCCGACTTCCAGGAGACGTTTCGTTGCCTTCAGCGGACCTGGGAAATCCCCGACCGGGAGGCCTTTTCGATCACGGCCCGGATGTTCCAGGGTGGGGGGTTTTTGAAGGACATCATTTATCTTGAGGGACTCGTGCATCTCCGTTCCCACCTGATGGATGGCGGACCGTTTGAGGATTTGTTGTCCGGGAAATTTGGCTTGAAACATATTCCGCTGGTTGCGGAACTAACGGGTCGGGGTATCCTGATTCCGCCATTGTTGAAACCTCGTTATATGAGAGGGAATGACTTTGCGGGAAAGCTCCAAGCCATTCGGGACGGGCTTCCAATCCACCAACTCATCATTTCATGAATATTTGTTTTCTCCTTAATGATCTTGCCTCGGAAAAATGCGGAACCTCGGTGGTTCTGATGAAGAAGGCCGTCGAACGCGGACACGCGGTTTTCGTGATGGACGTGGGCGATTTTTATTTTTCGTCGAAGGAGTCGATGAATCTACATGTCCGGGTGATTTCCTCCGAGCTGCCCACCTCGACCGGACCGGAATTTCTCGAAGCGCTCAAGGGCGATCTCGAGATCCGCACCCTGGCTGCAGGTGATCTGGATGTTCTCTTCATTCGCAACAACCCCACCGAGGAAAACCGCGACCGCCAATGGGCGGAGCAACCGGGGATCGCCTTTGGGCGGATGATCCAGCGGCAGGGTGTCATTGTCCTGAATGATGCCTATGCGCTCTCGCACGCGTTTATCGACAAGCTTTACTTCGAGGAACTACCCCAGGAGATCAAACCCCGTTCGATCATTACCCGGAGGAAGGAGGATGTGCTCGCGTTTTATGAGGAGATGGGGAAGCAGATGGTTCTCAAGCCGCTCGAGGGATCGGGAGGCCAGGGGGTTTTTTTGATTGATGAGAACGAACCCAACCTGAACCAAATTCTTGATACTCTCCGGGCGGATGGTTACATCATTGCCCAGGAGTTTCTCCCCGCCGCAGGTGAGGGCGACGTCCGCGTGGTTCTCATGAATGGGCGCCTCCTCGTCGAAGACGGGATGCCCGCGATGATTCGCCGCAAGGGGGCGGAAGGGGAATTTCGCAATAATATCTCGGTTGGGGGCAGCTCCTCCCTGGCTGAGATGACTCCGGCAATTGAGCACATCATCAACATCACCGCGCCCAAGTTGATCCGCGATGGCTTATTCTTCGCCGGTCTCGATGTCGTTGATGACAAGTTGATCGAGATTAATGTCCTGAGTCCGGGGGGGCTTGAGACCTTCGAGGAACTTGGCGGGCCTCAGTTCACCACGACGGTGATTGAAGCGATTGAGCGGAAAGTCCGTTACAAGAAGATTTACCCGACCACTCCGAACGAAGTCCTTGCGACGATGGAATGAAGTGCCAATGAAGAATCTCCCTCGCGTCATCGGAACCTATACCTCGGACCAGCCGGGGTCCCTTCTCTTCGTCTCCGGGGGAGTTCATGGAAATGAGCCCAGCGGGGTAGATGCTCTCCGGCGGGTCTTCGAAGCGCTGGAAAAAGCCGGGCCGGAGATCTCGGGAACGATCGTGGGGGTTGCCGGGAACCGATTTGCCCTCGAGAAAAACGTGCGTTATCTTGATGAGGATCTGAACCGAGTCTGGACCGGGGAGAGGGTCGTCCGAAAGGGAGCGCGGACCAGCGAGGATCGCGAGCGGGAGGAAGTCATCGCAATTTTGGAGCAATATCCCTCGGGCGACTTCACCAAGCGGTATTTTCTTGATTGCCACACCACTTCTTCCGCCACCCTGCCTTATATTTCGGTGCAGGAAGTGAATGACAATGATCGGTGGGCCCACAATTTTCCGACTTACATTATCCGTGGATTTTCTGATCTGGTGGAGGGGTGTATTGATCATTACCTCAGTCGCATTGGGATCACCGGATTTGTCTTCGAGGCTGGGAGCCATGAGGATCCCAAAGCGGTTGAAAACCACGAGGGAATGATCTGGCTGGCCCTGCACGAGGCCTGCGGACTCGACCTGGAGACGATCCCGAACTATCCCGGATGTGTCACCCGCTTCTCCGAGGAGAATTCGCCGGAGCAAAAGACCTTCGAGATTTTCTACCGCCACGGCCGCAAGGATGGGGATGATTTTGCGATGGTGCAGGGATTTTCAAACTTCCAGCCCGTAAAGAAAGGCGAGCTTCTCGCGATCCATCAGGGACAGGAGGTGATCTCGGAGCGAGACGCCTTCATTTTCATGCCTCTTTATCAGAAGCAGGGGAGCGATGGCTTTTTTCTGGTCAGGGAAGTTTGAGCCACAACAGGGAAATTGGAGTCCCGAAGGGTGGGGCAAGAGTCGTCATGAAAGTGATTGCTCGCCGCAGGGGCCGGGTCGATGGTAAGAGAGAGGACGACGATGGAGAAAGACTACCAACTTGACGACCTGGTCCGACAAAATGCCGACTGGGTGGTTTACCGTGTCCTCGCGAAGGATGGAGCGCCCTTTGCGTTGACGAGATTGCGCCTTGAAGCCGAGGATCTTGAGGCCCTCTCGGAAAGCGGTGTTTTTGAACCCGTTCTTCAGGAGTTGCTGGCCTTGAATCATGATTATTTACGCCCCGTGGTGGATGGAGGGATGGACAAGGTGGATCGTTATCCCTGGGTGGTCGCGAGTTGGTTTGACGGCAAGCCGCTGAGCGCCCGGACGATTACCCTGCGCGATATCAAGAACATCGGGACCCAGTTGCAGGAGATGGTTGCGGATTTGGGAACGCTGGCTGACGTGCTCTGCTTCGAGGCTGATGAGATTTTGACGATCCGCACGCCGGACGACTTCCTGCACATTCTTTTCACGATTGATTACCATTGTTGGTTTCGTGACCGGGCCAGGGGGCTGCCACCGGGAACGGGGCGGGATGCCAGTGTGGCGGCAAGGCGCTTGCTGGAAGGTCTGGTGGCCTCGCAGCCCAAGCAAACCCCTACGAAAACCCCCATCCCTTTCGTCGAGGAACGGAGTCCGGCGCTGAGCGGATACAATCCGCCCCGTGAGCATTATTTGGGGAAGGTGATCGCGATTCTTGCTCTGCTGAGTTGTCTGGGTGCCATCATTTGGATCACCTTGGTAGGGCAGGAGAAGGCGGATCAAGTCGAGACACTGGATCGGAAGATCAAGGAGCAAGCGGCTGGGGATTAGGGAATTCAAAAGGGTTTGACCAGGACCCGCCGCACGCTCGATGAAAATGAGCGATACCCAGAGTCTACCCCGAAGATAAAAACGGCTGGCCATCGCTTCCTGAAAAGGGTTGGGTTGCCCATCACCCAGCCGCCATGACGCCATGATCAGAATTTTTCTCTCACTTGCCCCGGTTTTATTTTTGAGTTCCTGCACGGATTTAGATCGAGGGGCCAAAGCGGTCATTGAACCCAAACTCACCACCAAGGCGCAGGTCAGGGTCGGCTCGCAATCCCGGTCACCCTGGCGGGTCGACACGGTGCAGAAAGGGGAAGCGTCCTGGTATAGTGTTCGCTCAAATGGCGGGACGCAGACGGCCAGCGGAGAGAAGCTGAAGGAGGAGGCGTCCACGGCGGCTCATAAAACACTCCGGATGGGCACCCGGGTCCGCGTGACCAACTTGCGCAATGGCAAATCCGAGGTCGTGAAAATCATTGATCGCGGACCTTTTACCAAAGGCCGGATCATTGATGTGACGACGGGAGTGGCCAAACGAATTGGATTTTACTCACGGGGGGTGGCGCCGGTGAAGGTCGAGGTTCTTGAGAAGAAGGCTCCCGTAGACAGCGCAGCTTCTTCATAGGAGAGCGATGCTGAGTTCGTTCCAAGTGAGGAACGACTCATGAACTCCTCTCGCGCCACCCGGTCGGGGCACGCTGAAACCTCTGAGTGTGGCATTTCTCAAAGTGGATTCCGATCCAGCGGAAGACCTCGACGTCGATCTTGTCAGTTTCGAGGTGGATGAGGTGAAACCCGTTGGGTTCGCCTTTCAGCCGGGTGGTGCAGATCGATGGTGCTTGTGAGACGATGGTCTGGTGGCCCCTTTCCGCAGTCTTCGGGAACAAGCCCACGTTCGACTGATGAAAATGTCCCGCCAGAACGAGATCGGTTCCGCAGGTTTTCAGCATTCCTTGGACGAGGGGAAGAGGAGAAATGAGAGCTCGTTTCTTGGCCTTGGAGGCGAGGAGGGGGTGGTGAACACCCAGGACCCGCAGGCCCGGGGCTTCGGTCAATTCGCTTTGAATGCGGTGTCCTTGCATCGGGCTGAGGAACCCGCGCGACCAATCGCGGTGCCAACCGAAGGGAGTGGAGGAATTTGCGGTGACGAGGGTGCCGACTTCGCCAAGCCGGACCGTGGGTTCTTCGACTTCGTTGATGTATTTTCGGTAGCGGCGGAAGGGAGAGAAGAAGCGGTCGAAGAGTTGATTTAGGCCGGGGACGTCATGGTTTCCCGGAAACACCGTGACGGGTTGGGGGAGTTGTTCGAGCCAGGCGGCGGCGGCCTGAAATTCATGGCGGCGCCCGCGCATGGAGAAGTCGCCCGAAACCACGAGGTGGTCGGGCTTGAGATCATGGGCAACGAGGGAAGCGGCCTGGGCGATCGCGGGATCGCAGGCACCGAAGTGGGGATCGGAAAAATGGAGGAGACGGAAGGGAGTCATGCCGGGGTCAGGACCTTGACCGCTTTTGGGAGGATTTTCATGCGGCAAGGGAGTTCGAGTTCGAGAATTTCACCATCGATCATTGCGGTGACCGACGAACGGCCCTTGACGTCGAGCCGGAGGGAGTCGGTTTCGATGACCTTCATTTCATCGGTGTTAAAAAGGGAGCCGGAGAGAAAGCGGACGGCGGCGCGAATCAAAGAGAAGCGGGAGAGGTGGCACGAGATGTAGGCCATGAGCTTGCCTGAGGCGAGGTCGGGCCGGTGGGGAATGATTCCCATGGCATCCTCATAAGGGCCAGGCGAGAAGACGGCGATGCGCGTTTTTTCGACGAGTGGTGGTCCTTCCTCGTGGGCTTCGATGGTAATTGTGAGTGGCGGGGTTTTGGTGGCCAGAATTGCGACCTCGTATGCCAGGCGGAGTGATTTCTTCCACCAGCGCTGGCCGTGGTAGTCTTCGCGAATACGGGACAGGGTGGGGTAGAATCCCAGCACGGTCGTGCAAAGGCAGACCCGGTTGTTGACCAGAAGGAGGTCAATTTCCTTCACCGTGGCATCGGTGAGAGCGAGGGCGGCCTCTTTGATCTCAAGAGGAATCTCAAGATCACGGGCTTCGAGATTAAAGGTTCCGAGGGGGAGGACGCCGAAAAATTTATCGGTGCCGCGGATGAGGTCGGCGGTGGCGGCAACCGTGCCGTCCCCGCCGCCTACGATGAGGCCGTCACAATCGGAGGCAATCCATTTTTTGAGAGCGGCAGCAAGGTCCTTGGCCGAGACGGGATCAACCTCAATCTCGTGTCCGGCGTTTTCGAAAATTGCGACAATTTCATCGCGCGCCGATTTTTCGTGGAACAATCCGTCACCGGATTCACGGTTGAGCACCAAAGCGAGCTTCATGGGGGGATCTTGGCGCAAGATTGGGAATTGTCGATTTTGATTAGGCGACCCCTCCCTGAGGAGATGAAACTTCGAGTTGAAATCGCTTCATTTCTTTTGGATAAGAAAGGCGGGCATGAGCGTCGCCGCCTTGGCCTCGGCGGCGAAGAATCCCGCAAGGGCGGCGACTCCCGGGATTTGCACCCCCCCCCTGCGCCCCATGACACCGATATTAAAGACCTCCCGCCTGAACAACGCGTCAGTCAGTGGTGCGGCGGTTTTTTAAAAGACCCTCGTGAGGAGTGGGTTTCGGGATGCGACGGGCTTCTTGTTTTTAAGGAATGAAAAGAAGGCGCAGTTTTTCCTGAGCCGTCTAAACCTCTTGATTGGAGCAGGAGCTGATTTCTTTTTGGACCCTCATGAATTTCCCTGAAACCCACGTCCGTGATTGCGACGGTGTGGGTTTTTATTTGACCCACTGAAATTCAAGGCAATACGGGCAATTTTTTGACACCGTGTGTGCGGAGTCCCGGCGATAGCGCCCGGTCGGGTGGGGATTTCTTCGTCGCCGCCATCAGGGACGACTTTTCAGGTGCGAAAAAAGGCACGCGGCGTTTGCCGGGTGCCTTTTGGAATTTCAGGAGCGGGGGAGGGTTACTTTCCGATCGCGTAGAGGTGGGTCTGGGTGGCGATGTAGACCACATCGTTGGCGACCACGCCGCTGCTGTAGATGGGAGCGGGAAACTCGATGGTGTTGACGGGCTTGAGTTCTTTTCCGGTTTCGAGGATGTGAAGTTCGCCGTCTTCGGTGCCGATCCAGACCTTGCCATCGGCAACGAGGGTCGAGCCCCAGATGCGGGACTGGGTTTCGTATTTCCAATATTGCTTGCCGGTTTTGGAGTCGAAGCAGGTGATGTCGCCTTTGTATTCGGCGGCGTAGACGAGGCCGTCGGCAACACTCACGGTTGAGATGGAGCGGCCGACATCTTTTGAGGTCCAGACGGGTTTTCCATCGGCACTGAGGCAGGTGATGATGCCAATGCCGTCGCCGTGCTCGGGGTCTTGTCCGGTGATGATATAGACCTGGTTTTCGGCGATGACGGCGGTGCCGATGATTTCGCTGGGTCCGGCGTAGGTGGCGTATTTGATAGGTTTGCCTTCTTTTTCGCGATACTCGGGTGGGTTGGCGTCGCGCTTCCAGAGTTCCTTGAAGATGCCGAAGCCATCATCGTCTTTTTCAGGGATGGGATCGAAGGCGTAGGCGTAGCCGTCGCCGCCGCCCCAGGCGATGGTGTCCTTGCCGTCGAGAGGGCCGTGGGCCGGTGATGACCAACTGGCGTGGAGGACGCGTTCGGAGACGCCCGAGGCCTCTTCGCCGACAAGTTTGCCGGTGTTTTTGTTGAGGGCGATGAGGGCGGGGGCTGCCGGGGCAGGGATGTTGGTGTGGGACCAATCGACGCCGTTGGAAGTGGCGGTGAAGAGCATGTCCCCATCAATGACGGGCGAGCAGGAGGAGACGTTGTGCGGGAAGATGCCAAGCTCTTCGCGCATGTCGTAAATCCAGATGATGTCGGCGGATTGTTTGGTGATCTCGACCGGGGTGCCGTCGACTGATTCGTATTTGGCTTCGTCCTTGAAGGGGCCGTCGTTGCCATTGGCCATGCCATTGACGTCGAGGCAAACGACCTCGCCGCGGTTGGTGACGAGCCACATGCGGTCGCCTTCAATGGCAGGAGAGGAGCAGAGTCCGACGTATTCCCAGTCGCTCACCTTACCGGCCCCGAGCTTGGGGATGATGAGTTGCCAGGCGAAGGATCCGTCCTTTTCGTTGAAGGCCATGAGGACGCCGCGGTCGCCTGTTTGTTTGGGATCGCGGGGTGATTCGTTGTTGGTGCCGACAAAGACTTTGCCTCCGGCGACGACGGTGTTGCCGTAGGCTTGGGAGCCGAGTTTGGCGACCCACTTGATGTTCTTGGCCTCGGTGAGGATGGCGGCTTCGGTCTCGTCGTCGAGTTCACCGGGGTTGATGTCGGTGGGCAGGTTCTTGGCATTGCCAACCATGTTGCGGGTTCCGTCGCGACCCCACATGGGCCAGTCTTCGGCGAGTGTGGAAAGGGTCAGCCCGGAAAGGATGAGGGCGGTGGTGGTTTTCATAGTTCTGAAGGTGGTGAGATGAGGTGTGGCGGTCATTTATTTGTTCGCACTGAGTTGAATATTGTCAATGTAGACGCGTTTTTGCGACTGGGGTGAAAAAGCGTAGATCCCGGGCGCTCCCTGCGGGTGGCAGCGCTTGACGGGCACCGTGATGGTCCACCCGGCCGGCTCGGCCTCGCCCCTGGGCCAGGCTTTGGCGAAGACCTGGCCGGAGCCATCGGCATTTGCCTTGACGTTGGTTTTGAGGTGATACCAGACGTTCTCCTTGATGGGGAATTTGACGGACCCCTTGACGCGTTCGTAGTTGCTGGAGACCTCGAGGATATTTTGGTTGCCGACGAGGGTGATGAGGTAGCGTTGGTTGACCAGTCCGACGGTGGACTTGATCCGGCGGTTGCCATCGGTCATGACGTCGGCTTGGAGGACGTAGTTTTTCATGTCCACGTTCCCGAAGAAGTTCATGGTGCGTTGGAAGAGCACGTTGTCGAGACGGTTGGCGATCACCTGGGAGCCGTCCTTTTCGAGGACCCACCATTTGACGCGGGCACCGAGCCAGGCGAGCGGAGGGAAATTGACTTTTTCGCCTTGGGGTGACTCCATGACGAGCTTGGTGTCCTCGAAGTCGGCGTTGTATCCGACGGTGGCTTCGACCCGACCGCGGGTGGTGGCGGCCATTCCCTTGTAGGTCACCTTGAGTGCTCCGGCGGAGAGTTTGGCATCGGCAGCGGCGCTGACCTTGCCGGACTTGGGATCGAGGGTGGCATCGACTTCGGCTTTCACCTTGGCGGTGGGCGGAATGAATTTTTCCCAGCCCATGCCTTCGGAGATGATTTCGACCCGGCGACCGGAGGCATCGAGGCCCCACACTTTGAATTCTTGTGATTGGCCCGGGGCGATCGCAAATTCGGCGGGCACGACCTGGAGCTGGGTGACGGCACCGGGTTTCACGGAGGGCTCTGGTTTGGCATCGACGAACTTGCCATCCTTGTTGCCGAAGCAGAAAAGGCCGTCGCGGGTGGAGAGGTAGACCTTGCCGGCCCAGATGGTGGGAGCGGCGAGACAGGCGACGCCGGTTCCTGCGGCGGTTTTAATTTCGGCGTGGGAAAGGAGTTTCCCTTTGTCGCCAGCGGGCTTCACGATGTTGAAGGAGCCTTCAAACATGGGTGCGTAGATTTTGCCGTCGCCAAAGACGGGGGAGGCGTGGATCTGGTCGGGACCGAGCTTTTCGTGCCAGAGGGTTTTGCCGGAGTTGGCATCGACTGCGATGAGTTCGCCGGTGGCGTTGGTGGCATAAACCGTGTCCCCGACGAGGATGGGGGAGCTGGTGAAGTTACTGAGGTCGTTGTTGCGCCAGACTTCGTCGTCGTGGGTCAGAGTCACGGGTTCGGCGAGGTCGGTGGGATACTCGGTGGGAATCTTGAGGCAGACGAGGCGCCCTTGTGAGGAGGCATCGACGTTTTCGGCTCCGTGGATGGCGATGAGTTTGTCCTTGCCGAGGAGGAGGACCTGTGAGTTGACCCCGCCGGCCGAGAGTTTGAAGCGCCAGACGGGCTGGCCGGTGCGGGCATTGACGCAGACGACGTGTCCGCAGCCGGTGCCGGCGTAGAAAACGCGTTGGTTGCCGAGTTCGCCGAAGACGGGCATGGCGAAGGAGCTATCGACGGGCTGGAGGCCGGGCGAGGAATACCAGACGAGTTCGCCGGTGATTTTATCGAAGGCATAGAAGCGATCCTGGGCGGGGCCGGTGGTGCCCCAGTTGGCGGTGACGCAGTGGAAGATCACGAGGGGACCCTCGAGGGCGGCGGAGCCGGTGCGGCCATTGGGGAAGGTGAGGCGGGCCAGTTCCTCCATGAGCGAGATTTCCCAGAGGGGTTCGCCGTCGGCGGTGAAGGCGACACAGCGTCCGTTGGAAGTTTGGAGGTAGACATTGCCGGTCTCGGCATCGACGACGGGGGAGCCGATGCCGTAGCGGTTGTAGACCACGTCGGAAATGTAGTCGGAGAAGCGCTTCTCCCACTTCTTTTCGCCGGTGACGGCATCGAGGCAGACGAGGATTTCCTGGACGTCCTCGGCCGGGTCGTTGCCGTCCTGTCCGTATCCGAAGGCGTAGAGGTTGCCATTGGCGATAACGGGGGCGCCGGCGCCATTGAGGTCATATTTCCAGAGCTGGTTGTCTGCGCCGGGCTTCCAGGTGTCGGGGAGGCCGGTTTCGGCAGAGGTGCCATTTTGGAAGGGACCCCGCCAATTGAGCCAACCAGTGACTTCGGCGGAGAGGGATGAGGAAAGCAGAGCGCTTCCGAGGAGCAGGGAACATAAGTTCATGGGTGTTTTCATACGCGAATCTTGTCTGAAAGCTTCAACTTTCTGCACGATCCGTCAAGTGAGCGATATTATAGAGGCTGAAATGGGGTTTGCCTGGGGATTGAGCACCTTTTCGGGAAGATGGCCCGTGGGTTGCGATAGAGAGAGTTGATGAATATCAATCTTAGCGGTAAACGAGCCCTCGTCACAGGCAGCAGCAATGGAATCGGGCAGGCCATCGCGATTCAGCTGGCCGAGTGCGGCGCGAAGGTGGCTGTCACTTATCGGAGCGACGAAGAGGGCGGCAAGGAAACGGTTGAGGCAGTCGCGAAAGCGGGCGGCGAGGCGTTTTTATGCCGGCTGGATGTTGGGGACGAAGGGCAGATCGAGAGTGTCTACGAAGCGATGGACAAGCGCTGGGGCGGAGTGGATCTGGTTGTGAGCAATGCCGGGATCGATGGCAAGCGGGAGGTTCTTTGGGAAATTGAGGGGGAGGATTGGATGAAGGTTATCGAGGTCAATTTACTGGGCACCTTCCATGTGGCGCGTCGGGCTCTGAAGCGCATGGTGAAGCAAGGGGACGGAGTCTTTTTGACCGTCTCTTCCGTTCACGAACTGGTTCCTTGGGCTGGACATACCGCCTACACCGCAACGAAGGCGGCCTGCGGGATGATGATCCGTTCGCTCGCGCTGGAGTTGGGGGATTCGGGAGTCCGGGTGCTTTCGTTCGCGCCGGGAGCGATCAAAACGGACATCAATGAGGACGTCTGGAGCGATGCGGGAAAGCTGGCGGACTTGAAGAAAAAAGTTCCCATGAACCGCATGGGAACCGTCGAGGAGATGGCGAAAGCGGTGGCGGTTTTGCTTTCCGATGCCGCCTCGTATCAGACCGGCACGACGATCTACGCTGATGGCGGGATGTCGGCTTACCCCAGTTTTAGCCAAGGAGGATAGCGCGTGGCAGATTGCAAGGTTTGCAGGATTTCGCGGAGGAATTTTGCATCTTGAAGCCGAGGGAACTCAATTGAGGAAGGCGAAATCGGAAGCACAGCAGAAGGCGGTGGTGGAGAAGGCTCCGTTTGAGAGCCGGTTTTTAACAGGGGTGGAGTCGCAGTTTGATACGAACGATGAGATTTTAGAGAATCGAATGTTTCTGGGGCAGGTTGGGTCCGTGCGTTTGGGGAAGGATCTGGCGGTTCAGGTTGAGGCACAAATTGATTCTAACGACGAGATCAGCGACGATCCCGCCACCGCCCCGCTGTTGGAAAAGAGGCGCAACCCGGATGGGACCCCACACTTTGGCGATCTTCACATCGTAGTGGCGGAGGGTCCACGGATTGATGGACCTCGGTGAGATGGTGCAGAGGTCGCCTTCGCAGGCGTTGCATTTTGATTCGCGGAAGGGGATGTCCTGATTGAATTTGGTGACCTTGAGACCGGGTGGGTGACATTATGTTGGCGGAGATTGAATTGGAAGGACGCGATTCTTGCGTTGTCCGTGTCGCGGTGCGAAACTCACCCCACCTTATGCCTTCACGCGGACGCCATCAAAGCACCTCCAAGGAGTGCCGTGTCCTGATTCGGCGGATCGAGGCCATGGACGGGGTGGTGGGAGTGATCATCGGATACTCCTACGGTGGTAAATCCCTCGCACGAAGCAGCAGGACCGGGGCGATCAGGATTCAACGGACGGTCTCGGGAGGACTGAAGGCCGTTACGCAATCCGCCAAGGGCCTGCAGGAAATCTTTATTCGCACCGAACCCGGCAAGGAAGCGGAGATTGCAGCGGGCGTTCAGGAACTCGGGTAATTTCCCGAGGGGACTGCAAATGTTCACCTCATCGGGTCCGCGTTGAGAAAAGGATGGCGGGCATGCCGCAAGAAAAAGCTCCTGGATTTCCGTATTCACGGGGATTCCTGGTGGTTTGGAACGGGGGGAGCAGAAATGGGTCTTCCAGGAGTCGTTCCTTGGGGCCAGTTTCGCATGACCGTCGGCGATGTCGCCGTGCCCGGAGTCCCAGGCGATGATATCGGCGTTGGTGGAATGCGGCCAGCTGCGAGACGCGCCTTTCCTCCGGACCTGTCGTTTTGGGAATGATCGAGCTTTTGGACTTGTTCGGAGAGGCCGCCCTCTGACAGCCAGACGATGATCGTTTCAGGTTCCTTTTTGGAGGGTTCGCGGGTCGTCATCAAGGATGGTCCGACCTCTCCTTTCTGCTCCGATGATGGTCATGGCGAGATGGAGTCCTCTGCTGCTAATCCGCCGCGCGGACCTGGACGAACAATTCCGGTGCGCCGAGCAGGCCGGGACTGAGTGTGACCGCTACCGTCTCGACCTCGCTCACAATAGGAGTTTCGGGTAATTGAACCGCACCGGTGTCCTCGGTCCAAAGCTGGAGGTCGGTGGACGTCCACACCGTGTAAGAGAGTTCGCTGAGCGTCGGATCGCGCCGCGTGTAGCTGAAGTTTCCTCCAGCATCGAGCGGAACGGAATACGGATTGAAGGATGAGGCGCTGGTGGGATTGAGCCCCCAGATGCGTTCCTCGTCGTTGGTGAGTCCGTCGCGGTCGAGATCACCGTCCGGGTCGCTGAGGTCTCCGAGATGGTTCCCGGTCCAGGCGTCGTAGTCGCCGGCGGTGCCGCCGCTGAGTGCGATCTTGACGTTGTCGTAAATGTGGTAGGTGGGATTGGAGCCGCCGGTCGTGCCGGCGGGGTTTGGCCGGAGCTTGCGGATGCGGAAGTAAAAATCGTCTGTAAAGGTCGTGTCCACGCCATTGACGAGCGTATAGGACTTCGCCTCCCAATTGCCCAGGATCCCCAAGCCATCGATCGTGTCCAGAAGCACAGGGCTGGTGAAGCCGACATCAGTGGAATACTCAACCACGTGGACGTAGTTGGCAGTCACCTGTTTGAGATCGAAGGAAAGGGTGACCGAGGTCGCGCCTAGTGACACAAGCTGAAGCGCATTTTTGTTCAGCATCGCGCCGTTCGAGGAACGCACGCGGACACCCGTGCCCGCGTTATCGCTTGAGCCGTAGGTTCCGCCGAAACCACTTTGGTCATTTCGAACGTTGCCGCCGACCACGGGACCTGCGCTTAGATTCGGATTGTCGGTATTGAAACTCACCTCGACCATGTCGGTAAACCCAATGTTGGCGGGGCTGCTGATGCTGTTGGATTCGGCAAAGGACTCGAAGTCGTCAGACTGAAGGACGGAGGGTCCGCCGGCGTTGACGGTAATGCTGACGGGATCGATGATTGCCGAGGCGGTATTGAGAGGATTGAGCGCGAGATCCTCGAGGACGGCTGCAGCCACCACCTGCAGTTGTAGGGTGCCGGCCCCGCCCGGGGTGACCGAGACGGTGAAAACGGCCGGATCAGCAGTGGCGGTTACATTGTTGATGGTGGCCGCCGGAGAACCAGCGTTCCCGAAGTCGGTGATGTCGATCGTGGAGGCCTTCATGGCTTCGCTGAAGGTCACGGTGTAACTCACCGACTGGACCTCGAAGATGGGTCCGCCGCCGACATTATCGACAATGTCCGTGCCGAGCAGGGTTGGCGCGGTCGTATCGGGTGCGGGGACCGCGAAGCTCCACGTCGTGTCGTTGAGGATCCCAGAAAAGGCGTTCGGAGTGGTGGCCAAATCCTGAAGCGCGTTGGCGCTGATCCGGACCGCGTAGGCCGTGCCCGGAGTGAGGTCCGCCGTCGGGTTGATCGTTAAGGTTGCTCTGGAAACCGTCACTTGGGAGTCCGGGAGGGTGATGGTCACGTCCGACCCTGAACCGAGGGTGACGTTTCGGAGGGTGACGGTGCCGAGGCCGGTCAAGGCGACGTCTTCGTTGAAGGTTGCCACCAGGTCAGTATCGGCCGCCACGTCGATGGCATTGTCCAACGGGACGGTGGACGAGAGAGAGGGTGGGGTGGAGTCGGGGCCGGGAGCGGAATTGGTCAGGGCCTCGCCCATCGCAAGGCCGATGTCCAGATAGATCGCGGCGTTGCGGTTCCAATGGAAGGCTTGGTTTCCACCCGGAGAAGGGGAGGTCGAGGGGTCCCGCCAGAAGTCGCGGGTCTCCACCGTAAACACATTGCCCTGGAATTCCGGATACAGGGGTATCGCAAGTTGGGCATTCATCAGGGACAAGGCCCGCGGGTGGGTTTCGTCCCAGCCGCTCATGCCGGTGGTCGCGATGACAAAGGGAAGATTCGGGATCCCGAGAGCGCTCCGGATATCCCGGATCAAGTTTGCCATGTTGACCTCGTATTCATTGTTGTGAGTTTGGTTCACCCGGTCGTTCCATCCCTGGTGCCAGCCGAAGCCGACGATCTCGTAACCGAGCCCGTTGTATTCGGGAAAATCGGTCGCGAGGTTGGTGGTGGCTTCACTCACAAGTCTCAGGATCTCGCTGTAGTAAAAGCCGGTCGCCCTACCCGAACTGGGTGGTCGAAAATCAACCGCCAGGCTCTTGCCGCCCCACGCGGCCTTCACAAGCAGGACTTGATTGTCGTAATGATCCCCCACCACCTTGCCGAAGCCCAGTTCGGGGCCGATCGTGCTGTTGGTCGCTCCGTAGCCGACGGTCAAACCGCCAGTGAGCAAGGTGGTGTCATTGCGCTCATAGTGCATCCAGACATCGTCTCGCGTGGCCCACCCTCCGGCGCCATTCGACGCGAACTGGTAGGCTCCGCCGGGATCATTGGCCACGGTGTAAGCAAGGGTTCCCATGGTGGTGGACGGGGAGATTTCTCCTTGGCCCTGCATGTTCGACTGTCCAGCCAAGATGAAGATCTTGACCGGACCTGGGCCGGCCTGCTGGGCCAGAAGGCCGGTGGTGGGGGCAAGGAGAATGAGGAGCGCCAGGAGGGGCCGCATCGCCGGGCGGATGGGTTTCTTAGAGAATAGGGGCATTGCGGAGAGTCGGTTGTTGGTGGGCCATGGTGGGAGTTTATCACTCCCCCGCCTGAATGCGAACAAACAAGCGGCCCCCTTCACGCGTTGCGGTGGGGGAGGCTGTCTCCGTTTCGACGTCATTCGAATCGAGAGGACGGGCGTCTGACTCGTGCTGCTGTCCTTGTCGCAATTTGTGAGATCTGTCGGGGTCGATGCTGGGAATTTACTTTTTGGGTCGATCGCCTGAGGGAGTCATTGAAGGGATCGGAGAGAGGAGAAAATGAAACCAACGGGGTTGGTTGGGTTTCTCCCGGCCGGTCCTCAAAAGGGGGAGTGAACGCAAAAGGCATTCTTTTTGAACCGCTTGCTGAAATCGCGAAGTGGGGCTATAGTCAAGAAATCGGACGAGTTTGAGAAAAAACGAAAAAAACGTTCGGAAGTTCAGTATTTTCAAACGCCCGTGCTTAGATCTACCATCCATATTTTCCTCCTGGCCACTCCCTTGGCAGCAGCAGTTGATTTCTCCCGCGACGTCCAGCCCATCTTTAACAAGAACTGCATCGCCTGCCACGGTGGTGTCAAAGAGGCGGGAGATGTTTCTTTCATCTTCCGGGACCAGATTCTGGGCAAGGGCGAGTCTGGAAGAACGGTCGTCGTTCCGGGTGATCCCAAAGCATCGGAAATGATCGCCCGCATCACTACCGACGATCCCGATGATCTGATGCCCAAGCCCGAGCATGGCCCGCGGCTCAGCGATGCCGATGTCGAGACGCTCCGCCAATGGATCTCTGAAGGCGCGGAATGGGGCGAACATTGGTCTTTTGTTGCGCCGGAACGGCACGAGTTACCCTCAGTGGAAGATACTTCATGGCCGGTCAATGAGATCGACCGTTTCATCCTCGCGAAGCTGGAGAATGAAGGGCTTCAGCCATCGCCCGTCGCCAAACCCTCCGAGTGGCTGCGCCGCGCATCTCTCGACCTCATCGGTCTCCCGCCTACGATCGCCGAGCTCGATGTTTTTGAGGCTGCCGCAGAAAAAGATTTCCCGGCCGCCATCGAAAAGGAAACCGAACGACTTCTCGCCTCTCCACACTTCGGCGAGCGCTGGGCTTCGGTCTGGATGGATCTAGCGCGCTACGCCGACTCCGAAGGCCTCGGCAATGATAGCAACCGCGATGTCTGGAAATACCGCGATTGGATCATCAAGGCGTTCAACGATAACCTCCCGTACGATCAGTTCATCGTCGACCAACTCGCCGGCGACCTCGTCTCGGACTCCACCTTGGACCAGAAACTCGCCACCACTTTCCACCGCCTGACCCAGGCAAACAGCGAGGGCGGAACCGACGACGAGGAATTCCGCTTGCTCGCCGCGATGGACCGCAGCGTCACCACTTGGGAGGTGTTTCAAGGGCTTTCGATGAGCTGCGTGCAGTGCCACAGCCACCCCTATGATCCGATCAAACACGAGGAATATTACACCAGCCTCAGCTTCTTCAATAACGCCCGCGATGCCGATGCCGCAGGCAATGCGCCCATGCTCCCCATCCCCCTTGATCGCAGGAATTATCCGAAGGCGAACGAGCTGATCGAAAGAATCAATAATCTGGAGCAATCCATCTACGACAAATGGGCTTCCCTCGATTCGAAAACCACATGGCACCCTGTCACCCAGCTCAATGCATCCTCCCCGACTGCGGAAATGAGCATCGTGGATGTCGATGGTTTCGCGGAGTTCCGTGCGACCGATAACGCCCAATCGGGATCCGTCTATACTCTGGACGCCACGCCTCCCGCCAAGCTCACTTCCCTTTCCGCCCTCCGTCTGACCTACCTTCCCAAGGACGAGAAAAAGGCCCTCACCGACGCCGAGTGGGGCGCATCTCTCAACCACATCAAGGCGGAGAAAATCAGCGCAAATGGCAAGGCCGAGCCGCTCAAGCTCATCGATGTCATTGCCGATGAGGCGCACCCGCTGCGCGATCCTTTAGGTTCCCTGAGGGGCGGTGATGGATGGGGCACCCATTACAAATTCTTCCGCCCCCGCCACGCCACCTTCGTCTTAGAGCAGCCTGCCGCCCTCGCCGCTGGTGAAACGATCCGCCTGACTCTGAAAAACGGCGGAACTTATCTGGCATCCTTTCCCATGGTCGCGAAACGTGGCCGTATCGCCCTCAGCGCCGATCCCGCGTGGATCACGATGCAATCCGATCCGGGAATGGTCTCCGTCCGCCGAGAACTCCAGCAAAGCGAAACCGAACTGGCGAAAATCCCGAACATCAGGATCCCGGTCATCGCCGAGCGCGATCCCGAGCACTCCCGCGTCACCAGCTTCTTCAACCGTGGCAACTGGCTCGACAAAGGTGATGTCATCACCGCTTCCGATACGCCGCATGTCTTCCCGCCGTTGAAGGCGGAGAGCGGAAAACCGACCCGCCTCGACCTCGCGAAATGGATCGCTTCCCCGAGAAATCCGCTCACTTCCCGTGTCGCGGTCAACCGTTTCTGGCTTGAGCTTTTCGGAGTCGGCATCGTCCCGACCCCCGAAGATTTCGGATCGGCCGGCGAGAAGCCCACCCATCCGGAATTGCTTGATACGCTCGCCGTCGAGTTCGCGACCGACATGGACTGGAATATCAAGAATCTGCTTCGCCGGATGGTCACTAGCGCGACCTATCGCCAAGCAAGCGCCGTGAGCCCGGAACTCTATGCGAAGGATGCCGACAACCGCCTGCTCGCCCGCGGCCCCCGCCAACGCCTCACCGGCGAAATGGCGCGCGACGCGGCCCTCACCGCTGCCGGCCTTCTGCATCCTGAGGTTTACGGCAAACCCACCTATCCGCCTCTCCCACCCGGTGTCTGGACGCCCTTTGTTGATGCCAATCGATGGAAAACTCCCGAACCCGGGGATCCGCAGCGCTACCGCCGGGCCGCTTATATCTACTGGAAACGTAGTATTCCGTATCCTACTTTTTCATCTTTCGATGCGCCTACTCGAGAAATGTGCAGCAAACGTCGCATGCCGTCCAACACACCGGTCCAAGCGCTCGCAGTGATGAACGATCCCGCTTTCCACGAATGCGCGCAGGGCCTCGCCCGCCGCATGAAATACGAAACCGACGGAACGCTTCAGGATAAACTCTCCCTCGGGTACCGAGCTACCACTTCCCGAAAAATCACTCCGGAACGCCTTACCGAACTCACCAAGCTGTTCGAGGACCTGGAACAAACCTACGAGGCCGACCCCGGCCTGATGGAAGACATGGCGGGAACTCCGGATGGCGCCGCATTCACCGTCGTCGCCTCCGTCCTGCTCAACCTCGACGAAGCCATCACCCGCTGATCAAGAATTTCAAATCTCAGATTTTCAGAACTATCGTCTTCCACTGATCACTGATCACTCGGCACTAGCAACTTCCACTCATGAACATCCTCCAGAAAGCACAAGCTGAGAGCCTCCAGCACACCACCCGCCGCCAGTTCCTGCGCGACTGCACCACGGGTCTGGGCGGCATGTGGCTGGCGTCCCAGGGCGTCGCAAGCGCCGCTGGCCCGGTGAAAATCACCCACGATCCATCGAGTCCGCTTTCTCCCCAATCCCCTTCCTTCGCGCCGAAAGCCAAACGCGTCATCTACCTCCACATGGTCGGCGCGCCGAGCCAGCTCGAGCTTTTCGACTACAAGCCCATCCTCAAGAAATACGACGGCAAGGATTGCCCTCAGGAATACCTCGAAGGCCAACGCTTCGCCTTCATCCAGGGGGTTCCGAAAATGCTCGGCCCGCAATTCGAATTCTCGCAGCACGGGAAATCCGGCATCTGGATGTCGGATCGCGTTCCGCATCTGGCCAAGCACGCCGACAAGATGTGCGTCATCAAAACGATGCAGAGCGATCAGTTCAACCACGGCCCGGCCCAACTTCTCGTGCAAACAGGCAGCCCGAATCTCGGTCACGCATCGATGGGTTCCTGGGTCACGTGGGGACTCGGCACGGAAAACCAGAATCTACCCGGTTTCATGGTGCTGATCTCCGGCGGCCGCCTGCCGCGCGTCGGATCCTCCCTCTGGGGTAGCGGATTTCTCCCATCCGTTTACCAAGGCGTGCAATGCCGTTCCTCCGGTGACCCAATCCTGAATTCGGCGAATCCCGCAGGCATCTCTTCCGACATTCGCCGCAAGGCCCTCGACTCCCTGAAAAACCTCAACGAGCGCACATTCCACGAGATCGGCGACCCTGAGACGGTCACGCGTATCGCCCAGTATGAGATGGCGTATCGGATGCAGACATCGGTCCCGGAAACCATGTCCATCGACGATGAACCCGCCCACATTCACGAGATGTATGGCACCAGCCCCGGCAAGGAATCCTTCGCCAACAACTGCCTTCTCGCCCGCCGCCTCGCGGAAAAAGGCGTGCGTTTCATCCAGCTTTATGACTGGGGCTGGGATTCCCACGGCTCCAACAAAAGCGAGTCCATCACCGGCGGCTTCAAAGGCAAATGCGAATCCATGGATAAACCGATTTCCGCCCTGCTCACCGATCTCGAACAGCGCGGAATGCTAGAGGACACACTGGTCGTCTGGGGCGGAGAATTCGGGCGCACCTCCATGCAGGAAAACCGCGGCGGTGGCGCCGCCAACGATTTCGTCGGCCGCGATCACAACCCGAACGCTTTCACCATCTGGATGGCAGGCGGCGGCGTAAAACCCGGAATGTCTTACGGCGAAACCGACGATATGGGCTATCAAATCGCCAAGGATCCCGTCCATGTCCGCGATCTGCACGCCACCATGCTCAAGCTTTTCGGCTTCGATGCGAAACGCCTTTCCTACCCGTTCCAGGGCCTCGACCAAAAACTTATCGGTGTGAAAAAGGCGAAAGTCATCGAGGATATCCTCGCGTAGCGGACCGCCCTGAAGATCCGGCTGCCAAACCGGACCCGGGTGATCTCTCGTCTGTTCATGGGAACGACCTCGGAGCAGATCCGCCCCGGTGACGCAGAATGCCATGCCCGGTAGCGATCTTCACTAAAGAGGTCATTGATCTTCTTTTTTCTAGCGAACATTAAGATCGCGCATGCCAGCTTGGAAGCACGAATTCACGATTGGTTTTGTCGGCGTTGCGCGCATCGCGTTGTGTGTGCGGAGCATGTACTGAAACCAAAAGGACTCAAGTACGCGGTGCCGGATCGGGATGGGGGCGATGAAAGTCGAACGGAAGTTCCTTTCAATTTCTGGCTCCTCTCCTCCGTCGGGCGACGAGCAGGCAATGCCTCGAACGCTTTGATTTCTCGTGCGGCTTCGAGGCGATCTCCTCCACAAAGAAGCCGACCTTGATGAGGAGCTTCTTAAACTTCGGCGCAGGCTCGGAGAGCCAGTAGGCCAGACATCCATCCGGGGTGATCACGTTCTTGAGCTTGTCCAAAAATCCCGGCGAATACAGACGGGCGTTCCCCGCCGTGATCAAATCATCGGGTGTATTATCGATGTCCAAAAGCAGGGAATCATACGATCCGGGCTTCTTCTTCGAAATAATTTCGTAGAGATCACCCTGAATAATGTTTGTCCGGGGATCCTCCAGCAAAGGTCCATTATATTCCACCAAGAAGGTGCGGTTCCACTCGATCAAGGGAGGCATCAGCTCAGCCACATCCACCGTCGCCGGACTCCCGACGAGTTCCAAGGTTCTCTTCAAGGTGAATCCGAGTCCCAAGCCACCGATCAAGATTTTAGGATGCACCGGGCGAGACCCCTTCCCCTCCAAGAGAGCCTGGCACCCCACCTCCGCCAGCATCTGCTCGGAATACGTGAGCGCCGTGCTCATCAGTTCGAAGCCGTTGTATTTGAGATAGATCCTCCCATCATGCTGATGCAAGGAATAGTGGGTGCCATCAGGCATCGTAGATTCGGCAAGCTTCACGTAGGGCTTCATGCCTGCCAGCATCACCAAATGCCCAAGATGGACAAGAACAACCCGCTCTGCACCCGACTTCTCCCCTGGTCACAAAAAAGCCCGCATCGTGACTCCTCACAATGCGGGCTCTTGTTTATCATAAATTCAATTATGCGAGATCAAACCGATCAAGGTTCATCACCTTGGTCCAGGCTGCCACGAAATCGTTCAGGAACTTCCCAGGCGAATCGGCACATCCGTAGACTTCGGAGAGGGCACGAACTTGTGAGTCGGAACCAAAAATCAGGTCCACCGAGCTTGCGCTCCATTTCTTCTCACCGGTGTCGTAATCCAACCCATCGTAAAGATTGTCAGTACCCTCGACCTTCTCCCACTTCGTTCCCATATCGAGCAGGTTGACGAAGAAGTCGTTGGTGAGGGTCCCGGGACGGTCCGTGAAGACTCCCAAATCGGTCTGCCCGACATTGGTATTTAAAACCCGAAGGCCACCAATCAACACCGTCATTTCCGGCGCGGTCAGCGTGAGAAGGTGGGCACGGTCAATCAACATCGCTTCCGGCGTCCATCCGTATTTTTTTCCAATATAGTTGCGGAAACCATCAACGGTCGGCTCCAGAACTGAAAACGATTCGATGTCCGTCTGCTCCTGCGTGGCATCGGTGCGGCCGGGCGTGAAAGGAACAGAGACTTCATTCCCGGCACGGCGACCGGCCTCCTCAATTCCGGCGGAACCGCCCAGGACGATGAGATCAGCGAGCGAAACTTTTTTCTCTCCGGACCCAGACGTGTTGAATTCATCTTGAATTCTCTCCAAGTGCCCCAGCACGACCGAGAGCTGGTTGGGCTGGTTGGCTTCCCAGAATTTGTTGGGAGCCAGCCGAATGCGGGCCCCATTCGCTCCGCCACGACGATCCGTGCCACGGTAAGTCGAAGCCGAGGCCCAGGCGGTCGAAACCAGTTGGGAAACGGTCAGTCCGGAAGCCAGGATCTTGCCCTTGAGGTCCGCCACATCGGTCTCATCAATGAGTTCGTGGTCCACCGCTGGAACCGGATCCTGCCAAAGCTGCTCCGCTGGCACCTCGGGTCCGAGCAAGCAGGGGTAGGGTCCCATGTCACGATGCATCAATTTATACCACGCCTTCGCGAAGGCTTCGGCAAACTGATCCGGGTTCTCCCGGAAACGCTTCGCGATCGGCCCGTAGACCGGATCCTCCCGAAGAGCAATATCCGAGGTCAACATGATGGGGGCATGGCTCTTGTCTGGATCATGCGCATCGGGAACGGTTCCCGCGCCGGCCCCCTTTTTGGGAATCCACTGGGTCACTCCCGCCGGACTCTTGGTCTGCTCCCACTCGTAATTGAAGAGATTGTCGAGGTATCCGTTGTCCCACTTGGCAGGCTCGCTGGTCCAAGCCCCTTCAAGTCCGCTGGAAATGGTGTCTCCTCCCTTTCCGGTGCCAAAGCTACTCTTCCAACCCAGTCCTTGTTCTTCCAACGGTGCTCCATCGGGCTCCGGTCCGACATGATCGGCGAGACCCGCACCATGCACTTTTCCAAAGGTATGTCCGCCCGCGATGAGCGCGACGGTTTCTTCATCGTTCATGGCCATGCGGCCAAAAGTCTCCCGGATGTCCCGGGCCGAAGCGATCGGGTCGGGATTTCCATTCGGGCCTTCGGGGTTCACGTAAATCAAGCCCATCTGCACCGCCGCGAGAGGAGCTTCCAACTCACGGTCGCCCGAGTAACGCTCATCGCCCAACCATTCACTCTCCGGCCCCCAGTAAATATCCTCCTCCGGTTCCCAAATATCAGCCCGCCCGCCGGCAAAACCAAAGGGTTTGAAACCCATCGTTTCGAGCGCGACGTTTCCCGTCAAGACCATCAGGTCCGCCCAGGAAAGTTGACGCCCGTACTTTTGCTTGATCGGCCAAAGGAGTCGGCGTGCCTTGTCGAGGTTGGCATTGTCCGGCCAACTGTTGAGCGGCGCAAAACGCTGCGACCCCGAAGTCGCGCCCCCCCGTCCATCACCTGTCCGGTAGGTTCCCGCGCTGTGCCAGGCCATGCGAATGAAGAGCGGACCATAATGCCCGTAGTCGGCCGGCCACCAGTCCTGCGAGTCGGTCATGACATCCGCGAGATCTTGCTTCACCGCCGCAAGGTCGAGCTTCTGGAATTCCTCGGCATAGTCAAAATCCTCATCCATGGGATTTGAGGCCTTGGAATGCTGGTGAAGAAGCTTGAGGTTCAGCTGGTTTGGCCACCATTCGCGGTTCGAGATTCCCCGCCATGCTTGACCTTTTTTTGCTCCGTGCATCACCGGACATTTTTCTTCTTCTGACATGATTGTGTTTTTTGAATGAGAGAGACGCTCCCAATTAAGTTTCCCTGGGGAATACTGAAAAGCAAAGCCAGCCGTGTCCATCAGTAAAAACCTCAAAAATTACTAGCAGATAAATAAAACTAATACCTGATTTCTTCTGATCGCGACACCGGCCCGGCATCGTCGCCCGCCCGGCTACCATCCACTTGCAAAGATCGATGTAACGACAACGAAAAAGGGAACAATGAAGTGCCGCAGAAACTCCAATCGAGAGAGACTCTTCCTGAGAAGGAGCGGGACGTCACCTCACGAGGCCGTTCCTTTCAGGTCACAATCAAAGCGAGCGCCTAAGGATCCACCTCGTTTGTCCGGACTTGCTCCCCGTCCTATTTTAAGCGGGGAATGCCTTCCACCCCGATGGGCGTTCTCCCCCTGGGGGCACTGCGGCCACTCTCCTTGAGTTCCTTCAACAAGGCCTGCAGCTCCTCTCGTTTGGCGGTCTCTTTAAAATAAAGATTGGTCGTCTCACCGGGATCAGCGGCAAGATTGTAGAGCTGTCCCGGGGCATCCGGCGCGGTCTCTTTTAAAGCGTATTTCTTGAGAATCCCCTTCTCATAATCATTTCCGCCCGAGCCTTGGTGATCGAGATACTTCCAGTCCCCCAGACGAATCTGAAACTCCCCGCGAAAACTCTGGGTAAGCAGGTGAGGACGGATCGATTTTTTCGGGTCCTGACTCCCAATCATGGCCGGCAGCATATCAAAACTGTCGGTCGCCGCATCGTCAGGCAACTGGTAGCCCACGACCGACGCGAGCGTGGCAAAAATATCAGTGGTGTTGGTCATTTCACCGGACACCTGCCCCTTCGGAATCCGCCCCGGCCATCTGACGATGAAGGGAACGCGGTGGCCACCCTCCCAGGCGTCGCGCTTCACCCCGCGCCAGCCCCCCGAAGGGTCGTGGTCATGATCCTCCCTCATCCAATCAACATGCACGGTCTCGGCACCGTTGTCGGCATTAAAGAGAATGAGGGTCTCGTCATCGATGCCGAGTTCCTTTACGAGATCCAAAACCCGGCCAACGAGGGCATCCAATTCATAGACAAAGTCGCCCCGCGGTCCGGCTTCAGTGGCGCCATTAAACTCGGGAGCCGGCAAAACCGGAGCGTGCGCAATCTGGGTCGAGAAAACCGCAAAGAAAGGCTTCTCGGGAGTCTTCTTCCGATGCCTGGTGATGAACTCTTTCGTCTTTTCATAGAAGAGCAGATCCGCCTCTACGAACTCGTAACCCGGAGCCATCCAGCCCGCATCATTGTCCCAGCGCCACTTCCCTCCGGGGTTGGGGCTGCTCTCGGGGTTGTATCGCTGGTTGGCGGGCACCGGCACCATCCCGTTCTCGATGTAAACATAAAGCGGATCGGTGGTGGGACAGTTGGGGGTGACGAAGGATTGATCAAAACCCCGCTCATTGGGGCCATCGATCAGTGGTGTGCTCTTCTCGTAATCAATAAGCAGAGAATTCGCGAAACCACCCCCGAGTTTCTTCCCCTCTTTATCCAGCCAGGTGAGCCCGACGTGCCACTTCCCAAAGATGCCGGTATGATACCCTTTCTCTTTGAGCATCTCGCCCAGGGTCAGCGTTCCGGGCTTCAAAAAACTGGGTCCGCCCGGTCCTTCAAAGGCACCGCCGCCGCGTCCGGTTGAGCGATAGATTTGCTGACCCGAAAATAACCCGTAGCGCGAGGGCGAACAAATCGTCGAAGGACTGTGGGAATCGGTGAAGCGGATCCCCTCGGCTGCCATCTGGTCCAGCCTGGGTGTCGCGTAAGCCGATTTGGGATTGTAGCAGGAGAGATCACCGAATCCGAGGTCATCGGCATAAATGATGACAATATTGGGCAACTTGGCCCAGGCGCTGCCCATCGTGGCAAGCAGGGCGAAACCCATCCGACGAACCGTTGGGGCGATCTGGTAATTTATCATTCTCATCAATTCGGTTTCTTTTAGCGCTCGACCTCACCACGAGCCAAATCAATCAATCTGGCAAACATGTCCTCGCCGCCTGCCCTTATTCCGCAATGCTCATACTGGCTAGTATACCACGCCGTCATGTTTGGCACGAAATCGACGGTTTCTTTTGAAAATTTGACGTTCACAAACATGTCGTTTGAGTAGACCGCACAGGCCGTCGGCACCGTGTTTCGGCTCAACACGTCCTTGTCATAAACCTGCGGCCAATCTTCGTAGGCCGCGAGAATATCAGCGGCTTCCTTCATCCCCTTGAGTTCCGAAATTTCATCGAACACCCATGGGAAGACCATCTCGCCGTAGAAGAGGAAGTCCTCAAAATTTTCGAAGTGCGGATAGTCGCGCTTCTGCACCGCATCGCAGGCCCAGCCCGTCGCACTCCCCTGCGCATAGATCGCTTCATGCAATATGGCAAAGATGGGATTGCTATCGAAACGGCAACTCGCCTGCATTCCCTTGAGGAAAGTATGACTTACGATCTCCTTCTCTCCTGCCTGCACGAAGGCCTCCTCCAGGAGATAGTGGATTTCTTCGGCGGTATGGGCGAAACCCATTTTGAGGCCGAGCAGTTGCACCAGGCGCGGAGTCAAACGGTCGCCATTGGGCAGGCGCACGTCGTTTTCCTGAAGGTGACGGGCCAGCTTGTTGAGCCGTTCCTTGTCCATCGGAAACTTCTCAAAATACTGCCGATTCCGTTCTTCCACAAAGGGAAAGGTTCCCTCGTAAATCTCCCTGGCGGTGCGGTCGAGTCCGGGCACGCCGCCGTAGATGAAGCACTCCTTGAGTCCTTCGGGGTGCAAGCTCAGGTAGGTCAACGTACACCATCCCCCGTAACTTTGGCCAATCGTCGACCAGGGCGTCCCGGGACTCAATCGACTCCGAATCGCCTCGGCATCCCGCACAATATTGTCGGCTCGGAAATTCTTCAGGTAATCGGCTTGGGCCCGGGCATCGCCTTCCAGGGCCAGCGTTTGATGGTCGATGGGGCTGCTCAGGCCGTTCCCCCGGGTGTCATACATCAGGACGCGGAACTCGGTGAGGGCACGCTTGAGCCATCCTTCTTTTTTGATCGGACAAGGAGCGCGAAAACCGGGACCACCTTGTAAAAAAAGGAGAAACGGTTTCTCCGCGCTCTTGGGATCGAGGTCACGCACCTCGCGCACGAAGATTTTGAGCTCTCGAGCATTCGGACGGCTGTGGTCCAGAGGAACCTCAAAAGAGTGATCGATGAGCTCCATGCCCGGGAGCTTGTAAGGATTGGAAGATTTCATGCCGTCGATTTGATGAGTGGAGCAAAGTTGGAATCGTCGCTTTTCAGTCTTTCGATACCAGCATTTAATTTTTTTTCACCGTCATCGGCATCTTGGCACCGGATTCCTGAAGCCAACGATCCAACTCAGCTCGTAAATAGTTCCAAAGCGTCAGAAAAAAAGGACCCTTGACTATTTTTCTCCAGAAAGGCGATGCACTCGTCGGCCATCCGGGGGGGGGGGGGGGTGCCACTTGCCAACGAAGCCCGTGGCGTAGCGCGCTTCTTTTTTGAGTCGTTCGGTGATCGTAGTCGCTTCCAGCGGCAGGTAAGTGAGCATCTTCAATGGTTACGGGATTTCAGAGGGCCTCTCCCTGGTGCGGGCACCCTGCCGTCTCCCCGGCATCACCGCACGCGGACGAAATATTAAGCAAGGAAGAATGGCAATTCTTGCTCAATTGAATCATCATGCGAAAGTAATCAGGACCGATGGAAACTCTCGAAGACCTTGCCCGCGAATTTGAGAGAGTTGATCGACGCTCGCGAGAGCTCCTGGCTGACCTGACCGACGAGCAACTGAGGGTCCCCTACGAACGTGGCATCAACCCTCCCGTCTGGGAGCTGGGCCACTCGGCATTCTTCTACGAATACTTTCTCTTGCGGAAACAGGGTGACCAGTCGGCGCGAATGCCCGGATACGATGAAGTCTGGGACTCCTTCGAAATCATGCACAAGCATCGTTGGACGCCCGGCGTGGTTCCCGACAAGGCAACGATGCTCGATTACTACTCCCGGGTCATGGACGAAACCCGTAGGCGACTCGACTCGCTCGAACCCGGCTCATACGAGCACTATTTATTTCGCTACGTCATCCATCACCAGCAGATGCACATCGAGTCGCTCATCTGGGCACGGCAAACCCTGGGCTATCCGGCGCCCGCTTTTTCCGACCCGGAGCCTCCCGATTCAGGATCGATCGGAGAGACCGGTGACGCCTCGATTCCCGGTGGCGATTACTTTGTCGGAATGCCCGACGGAATCCCCGGAGGGACCGGGACCGCCTTCAGCTTCGATAACGAACGCCCGGGCTTTCGCATTAAACTGGCACCATTCAAGATCTCGAAGACCCTCGTCACCAATCAAGAATTTCTCGAGTTCATCGAAGATGGGGGCTATCGAAAAGCGTCACTCTGGAACTTCGGCGGACGCTGTTGGTTGCAAGAAGGAGAAGGTGGCTCACGGAACCTGCCTGCCTATTGGCGACGCGACAGGGAGGCTCGCCCCCGGGTTCGCAAGTTCGACGCCTGGATCGATCTCCCCCTTGAGGCACCCGCACTCCATCTCAGTGTTTGGGAGGCCGAGGCCTTTTGTCGTTGGGCCGGTCGGCGCCTGCCATCCGAACCCGAATGGGAAGCGGCCGCACGCGGACCGGAAGCTTTGTCCTTTCCCTGGGGCGGAACGATGGACGGCTTGCGGGTCGATATGGACGGGAAAAATTTCGGCACCGCGCCCGCTGCGGCCTTCGCAGAAGGAGCGAGTCCCTTCGGATGCCTCCAGATGCTCGGGACCGCCTGGGAGTGGACCTCCAGCCAATTCCTTCCCTTCGATGGGTTCAAAATCGATATGTATCACTACATGTCGGTCCTTCAGTTTGGTGATCACCGTGTTGCCAAGGGCGGCTCGTGTGCCACGTGCTCCAGCCTGGTTCGCAGCACCTATCGCCAGGCCTATTACCCATCCAGAACCGATGCTTTCACGGGCTTCCGAACCTGCGCCCTCGATTGAAACCTGTCTGGTCTCTTCCATGGTTCAAAAACAAGTCATGGCCAGCCTCCCCCACAGCTCACCGAAGCCCAAAACGACATGGGCCGACACCCGTCGCCGCACCAATCAGGTCAGCGGACCGACCTACCGCATCACCCGCAAAGATGACCCACCTCTGAAGCGCCCGAAAAACGACTTCAAGGTTCCCAAAAACTTTGGAACCCCGGCCTAAGTTTCAGACGTCTGGACCCTTGCCGCGCCGGGTGGGAACCCCGGGCTGGACGATCAGAATGATCGCCCGAAGGTTAAAGGCGGTTACCTTCATCAAAAAGCGCCAGCCGACTCCAGTGCTCGATAGGGAATGGCGAGGGCATTCATGAAGAGATTGCGCGAAGAGATCGGGACTGTCAGCGAGGCAGACTCCTCTGCGTATCGTGAATAAAATGCCCTCGGGTGCTCCTCAAGGTGAAGTCAAACGAATTGTGCCGGTCACCGGCTGACGGTCCCGGGATCGAGCGCAATGTCTTCATATATTTCGGAGTCGTTCCCTGGCCTCATTCCCCGCCCTCAACCCTTCAAAGCTCTGAACCAACCCAAAGGAGCGTGTGGGACCGGCCTTCCGGGCGTTCCAGCCCACGTCCCCTCAACCAAACTTCAAAGTTCCCAGCCCAACCTCCAACCTCCCAGCTCCAACCTCCCAGCTCCCAGCTCCCAGCTCCCAGCTCCTTCAACCTTCAACCTTCAACCTTCTCCCCAAAAGCCCTGTTCTCAGCCTCAACGAGGCGGCCTATGATAGCCCAGGGCAAAGGGAGGCACGACCGTCGCCCTGGGTCTCTGGACAGGAACTCCGGGGGCGAGCCAAACGGGTCGATTCACGATCGATTCACCCGATGCCCGCTCCCCCGGCTCCGCCACCGACCGACGGCTGACGGCTGACGGCTGACGGCTGACGGGAATATTTGACCGTGATTCAGCGCGCTCGACTTGACCCTGAAGTCTCCGCCCCCCTGGGAGTTCCCTGATGCCTCCCCCTTGGGGTTGGAGCCCCCTCCCTGACCTGGGTGTCAAACTCAGGGCACAACCCTTCGCGCGACCAATAATCGCGTGAGGCAAAGCCTTTTACGCGATCAACAATCGCGTTGGACGCAGTCCTTTACGCGACCACTCTTAACCCATGTTTAACATTCCGGGGTCCAAAACCGCCGGAAAACCACTTTTTTTGAGCCGACGAGGTCCGAACTTCGTTGGAAGTAAGGGAATCCTCTTTTTGAAAATCCAAATGTAGTGCCATAACTTAAAATAGATTGTTGTGCCTTGCCCACAATCCGGCCAATCTTCCCGGGTCATGTTCATTCGCCAAACCAAAACGAGATCAACCAGCGACAGGAAATCATATTTCACCCACCGGCTGGTCGAATTGAAAAAGGTCGGCACGAAAGTCCGTCAACGAACATTGCTCAATCTCGGCACGAATTTCGGCCTCCCCAGGGATCTCTGGCCGGAACTCTGCATCGGGATCGAACAGATCCTCAATTGCGAGCAGCCCCTCTTCACCTCCAGTCCCGCCACCCTAGAAAAGCGCCCAACACCTATACTCTCGAATCCTGGAAGACGCAGGCTTCAGCGGACGGCAGCAGGCCAAGGCACTCGGCAACATCATCGGCAGAATGTGCGCCCCCCGCAGCGAGCGTGCGACCGCCAGTGGGTTGAAAGAAAAAAGCGCCCTGGGTGAGCTTCGCAATGATGACTTCGCCCCCATGCCCTTGATGCCAGCGGGTTTATCCGGCACTCGCAGGTCTTCGAGGGCAACGTCAGCGAAGGCAGCACCCTGGCGAAAATGCTCAAAAAACTCTATGCCCCGGAAGGCGCCCTGATCATCATGGACGCGGGGATCGCCAGCGAGGAAAACCTCGAATGGCTCACCTTGAACAAATCTTGCCTACCAGGCAGTGCAAGTGATACGACGCAAACTCAAGGATCACGGGATCAATGAAAGCTGGACAACCCTGCGCGAAAAACTCGGGCAACAGCTCCGAATCACCGCCCCTTTCAAACAGCGGGACGGAAAAACCCTGCACATCCGCCAAGCGACTCGCCCGGAAGAAGAACTCGGGGAGATCTACAAAAAACTCGGGCTATCCTCCGACCCCGGCGGCCTCCAGCGAGTGAGAATTTAACAAAATAAACAGAATGTAGTGCCCGAAGGGATTTTTAATACCTGCAAACCTTTGAGAATACAAGGATCCGGGTTCGGCATGTTAAAGATGGGCTAGCAGCCTGTCGGACTTGGCCCAGCACCTCAAACCGCAATATCCTGACGAATACGACTCTGTGCGCACGAGATATAGGGGGCCACTTTCAGAGCCTCCTGAAAGAAAGCCCTAACAAAAAATTATGTTAGAAAATAGTTCCCCAAAATGTCCAGATATGGGGTCCGGTCTCATGCCGCCCCACCACATCTAGCGATTGTAAGTCCGACAGACTCCTAGGAGCAGGCCCCGGTGACCGAAAAGGGGGCCGGGGCTTTTTTGTAGTTTGGGGCCACTTTC
>Ga0209491_10001215_pt1 | contig 51097 bp, 54 predicted proteins | sample BON02_FD_187213 | JGI IMG/M metagenome (GOLD analysis project Ga0209491, IMG submission 187213) | Freshwater microbial communities from Lake Bonney liftoff mats and glacier meltwater in Antarctica - BON-02 (SPAdes) (version 2) | ecosystem: Environmental > Aquatic > Freshwater > Ice > Glacier...
GTCATGGCCATCAACATGTTCACCAGCAATCGCTACAAACAGAGACCCTAACAACACTTTACGACTATCAATTGCGGTACCCGTTATCACAACATCGACCATAGGAGCTTCGCAACCTAAGACAGTTGCAATTTGAGATAAATATAACGGAAGGCTCACGATTTAAACCTCAGTAACGATTGAGTGGCATCATTGGCAGCAAGCAAAATTTGTTGAACAACTACCGCATCGCTAAACGGTTGTTTCACACCAGCGATTTCTTGATATTGTTCATGTCCTTTTCCTGCAAGCAATACAATATCAGTAGCTTTAGCATGACTTACTACATAAAAAATCGCTAACTGACGATCATGCTCAATATGCACGTTTTGTTGTTGTTTAATGCCAGATAAAATATCGTGGACAATCGTAGCTGGCGTTTCACTTCGAGGGTTATCATCAGTTAATACGATCTTATCGGCATAAAGCTCAGCTACCTGCCCCATCAATGCCCGCTTACCCACATCACGGTCACCGCCACAACCAAATACACACCATAGCTGACCATTACTTGCTAGGTGAACTCGCAATGATTTTAACGCTTGCTGAAGTGCATCAGGTGTATGTGCAAAATCTATAACAATATGAGGCTGTTGATTACCGCCATAACATTGCATACGACCATCAACTGAATGACATTGTGCTAAGGCTTTCACTACAGAATAAAATGACAGATTAATTGCTAATAGACTCGCTGCTGCGGCTAATAGGTTATCGACATTAAATCGACCTAATAAACCACTCTGAATATCGGCAGAAAATGACTCGCCAATCAGTGCAAAGTTTAATCCATCACTCGTCGCTTGAATTGTTTGTGCTTGTAGTGACGCGTCATTTTGGCCTAGGCTGCTATAGGTCATTAAATTCAAGGCATTCTTTGCAGTCAAACGTGTAATCAATAACCTTCCAAAGTCATCATCACTATTTATCACGGCAGTTTTAATGTTGGCCATCTCAAATAAACGCTGTTTTGCAGCAGCATAACGAACCATGTCTTGATGATAATCTAGATGATCACGACTTAAATTTGTCAGTACTGCCACATCGACATCAACACCATTTAATCGACCTTGTTCGAGTGCATGTGATGATGCTTCTATTACTACATACTTGATTTTTTGCTGATATAAATTAGCTAATGCAGCTTGCAAACTCACTGGATCCGGCGTGGTCATTCCACTGGACTGTAATTTATTAAGTCGGCCCACACCCAAGGTACCAATAACACCACAAGGTAGACCCAAAAACTCTAAACTTTGAGCAATAAACTGACTTACCGATGTTTTACCATTAGTACCGGTCACCGCGATCACCGTCATCGCTAATGAAGGATGGCCATAAAAGCGAGCGGCACAACACCCCACTTTATCTGCTAACTTTCTTATTGGGTAAGCGTTAACATTTGCTCGGACTAACGCCAACGTTTCTTGCTCAGACAATACTTGATTGGCATCAAACAACACGACTATCGCGCCTAATGTAAGTGCTTGCTGTATATATAGCGCACGTTGTTCTTTATTAGCTGACAATGAGATAAATAAATTACCGCGTTGTACTTTGCGGCTATCTAAAGTCAATCCTGTTATTGTTTGCTCGGCAAGTACAGACGGATCAACGAACATACCCGCTAACAACATCGATAAAGTATGTTTATTTGCCACCATCATTGTTGCGCAACCAACATTCGTGACGCAGGTAAATTATCTGGGTCAATATTGAGCAAACGCATCGCACTCGTCATTACTACTGAAAATACTGGCGCGGCCACTAAACCACCATAATAAACGCTACCTTGAGGCTCATCGATCATCACGACCATTGCTAATCGTGGTTTGCTGGCCGGAATCACGCCAGCAAATACTGACACATATTTCGCATCTGAATAGCCACCTACCGACGCTTTTTTCGCGGTACCGGTTTTGCCTGCTACTTTATAATTTTCCACTGCAGCTTTTTGGGCAGTTCCACCAGGTAAAGCAACACTTTCCATCATGCCGAGTATACGTTTCATGGTGTCGCTTGAAAATACGCGGCGCCCAGCGGGTAAATTATCCGTTTTCATTAAGCTCACTGGGCGCAAAATACCGCCATTGGCAAGTACCATATAAGCGCGAGCCAGCTGCAACGTTGACGTAGCCATACCGTATCCAAATGCCAACGTTGCTCGGTCAAATGCTCCCCATGTTTGCAGATCAGGCAAGCTGCCCATTGCCTCACCGGGGAAATAAGCGCCGGTTGGTTGACCTAAGCCAAACGAAGAAAAGCCTTGCCATAATTCCTCAGGCTCTAAAGCCAGAGCGACTTTACTTGCACCTACATTGCTAGATTTTTGGATCAATGTCGCTAAATTAATTTCACCTAAATTATGATGATCTCTTATGGTATGTCCACCAGCGTTAAAATAACCAGGATTAGTATCAATTATTGATTGTTCCGTAAATTTGCCTGATTTTATGCCAGTAGCAACAGTAAACGGCTTGACCGTTGAACCTGGTTCAAACAAATCAATAACCGCGCGATTACGATAATCACTGGCGCTTAAACCGCGACGATTATTGGGATTAAACGCTGGTTGATTCACCATTGCTAAGACTTCGCCTGTCTCTATATCTAAAATAACAGCAGAACCCGAACTTGCATGGTATTTATTGACTGCTAACTTAAGAGCTTGATAACTTAAATATTGCAGACGTAAATCGATGCTCAATCTGATGTTTTCGCCAGCCTTACTTGCTACTAGCTGCTCACCACCTCCCACGTAACGCCCATATCTATCACGCATCATGCGTTTTAAACCTGGCACACCTTTTAAATGTTCATCATGAGTTAACTCAAGCCCTTCTTGACCTTTGTCATCCACATTGGTAAATCCAATCAAATGGGCTGTCACTTCACCTGCTGGATAATAACGCTTATATTCTCGTTGTAGTGCGACGCCAGCGATATTAAGCTGTTTTACTTTATCTGCCAGATCTGGTGAGATTCGTCTTTTTAAATAGACAAATTCACGCGACTTATTTGCAATGATTTTTTTCTTAACCGCACTTATATGTATCGCTAACAACTCAGCAAGCTCTGCTAACTTTGCATCATTAATCGATATTTCTTGTGGATTAACCCATACCGAATCAACGGGTGTACTAATCGCAAGTGGCTCGCCATGCCTATCGAGTATCATTCCGCGATGTGCAGATACCTTGACATCACGTAGATGGCGAGCATCGCCCTGTTCACGTAAAAACTCAGAATTTAACACCTGAATATCTGCCAAACGCCAGGCAAGACCCAGTACTAAACAGATAAAGACTAGGCGGACCAAATTTAATCGCCAAGAACCAACCTGAGTAACGATGTTAGCCCGACCGCTCATGGCTTAATCACCACCGTCATATCAGCCGTTGGCGCAAGCATTTCTAAACGAAGTTCCGCTTGCTGTTCAATTCTTGCAGGACTGGCCCACGTGCTTTGCTCCAACAGTAAACGACCCCATTCTTCATTGAGGTGATCACGTCTTTGCTCCGCTTTTTGCAGTGCTACAAATTCTATCCGACCTAAATGTTTGCTATAAACAACGCCTACCGCAGTAATAATTACCGCAATAATGATCACCAATAATGGCAATTCAATTCGTAATGGCTCTAATCTATCGACCAACATCACATCAATTTCTCGACAATACGCAAGACAGCACTTCGTGCTCGTGGATTAACCGTCAATTCACCTTTACCCGCTTTGATAGCTTTGCCAATCAACTTGACGCGTGGATGAAGTTCATCGGCTCGCACAGGGAAATATGAGGGTAAATCATCACCTTTTGCTTGTTCACGGAAATAACGTTTTACGATACGATCTTCTAATGAGTGGAAACTGATTACCGCTAAGCGGCCACCTACAGCGAGTACATCTAATGCTTGCTCCAAGCCAGTAGTTAAATCACCTAATTCATTATTGATATAAATGCGTATTGCCTGAAAAGTCCGTGTTGCAGGATGTTTGTGTTTTTCACGAAAAGGACTCGCCTTGTCGACCAAATCTGCCAACTGCTTTGTCGTAATGATCGGAGATGCATCACGCGTTTCAACAATCGCACGAGCGATGCGTGTTCCAAACCGTTCTTCACCCAAGGTTTTAATTACATGGGCAATATCTTCCATCTCAGCAGTGGCCAACCACTCTGCAGCACTGATCCCCGCATCCGGATTCATACGCATATCTAGAGGGCCATCTTTTTGAAAACTAAAACCACGTCCAGCCTCATCAAGCTGCGGCGATGACACACCAATATCTAACAAAATGCCATCAATTTTACCTTGCCAAACACGTGCCTCTGCAGCAATGACTAAATCAGCAAATGAACACTGTTCGATACTAAAACGTGGATCGTGCTGTGCTAAATCTTGCCCTACAGCAATCGCTTCAGGATCTTTATCTAAACCGAGTAATCGTCCATTATCAGATAATTGCGTCAGTATTTGACGTGCATGACCTCCACGGCCAAAAGTACCATCCACATAAATCCCACCCGCTTTAATGGCTAAAGCTGCTACAGCTTCATTTAATAAAACCGGTAGATGTTCCGAACGACTAACCGTCATAAATGGGCCTTAAATTGAGAGACTTTCTAATTCAACTGGCAAAATACCGTCAAAATTTTCTTCTAAACACTCATCCATTAACGCATTCCATGCCTGTTCATCCCACAATTCAAACTTATTACCTTGGCCAATCATCACCATACTTTTATCCAAACCGGCAAATTCACGTAATTTAGCGGGCAGTAAAATACGGCCGTTACTATCCATTTCACATTCAGTGGCATAGCCTAATAACATTCTTTTTAAACGACGTACTTGAGGATTTAAACTAGGCAACTCAGATAACTTCTGCTCAACGCCTTCCCATTCAGGCAAAGGATATAGCTGTAAACAATGGTCAGAATGATCAATTGTCACTACAAGACGACCTTCACAACACACGTCAAGATGCTTACGGAACTTGGCGGGAATGGCCATCCGTCCTTTTGCATCTAGATTAAATGTCGCTACGCCTCGAAACACCTGTCATCCTCAATTCATGTGATCCACTTTGATCCACAATTCCCCACTTAAAGACACTATATGAGTGAACATGATGTGTGTCAAGCAGGATAATGTCCTAAATCCTCTTTTTAACACAATGACTTAGCGTTGATTTATAAGTGTGGGGGAGATGACAATCAAGTAAGAACTAAGGACTACTTTTTTATCATAAAACTGGCATCGTAAGTTAATGTAGATTCTAGATGTTAAAGCTATTTCTCACGCCTAAATAAAGTTTGAATATTCAGTAAACTAAGCTAAGAACACAGCGATGAAAGGCTTTACACGCGGATAATTGTTACTAGGGTAATAGCCTATACAAAAATTTCCAGTTAAGGTCTCAGGATAATAATGGTGAAGCCCAGTTGATAGAAACACTTAAAGTCAGCCCAACTGCATTTGTGATTTCTGATGTTGACATGCAACACATATTATTTATTAATCAAAGTTACTCTGACCTTTTAGAACACCCTTATTAGGTGATATCCAACGATTTAATTTCAATTTACGCTATTGAAAAACAAAAACTTAATATAATTAAACGATAATTCACATTTTAGCTATTTTGGGCAAGTATCATTCGCGCCTCAAGGTCTAATCTGTGATACTGGCAAGATATAACGTCTAATACCGTTGGTCGCTGAGCATTTTTGGGTTTTATCCTATCCTTTACAAGCTGTAACGCAATACTCGATTCATAACACATTTTTGTATGTTATCTTCGCCGCTTGTTTTGCACAGTGGAAACACTTTTCGTGTGCGGCTTAAAACGCCAATTGTCTTTGCAAGCTTAATCAGTCTTATTAAACCAGTCTGATTTTTCACTACAGGGAAAAAGCATGATACCTAAACATTATTTTATACCGGTTATATTAATAAACACATTGGTTAGCCCGAGCTATGCACAAACCGTAGAAGTCACAGCAACAGAACTCAGTAGCCTTAAAGCACAAATTTTGGCGCTGCAAAACAGACTGAGTCAGCTTGAAGAACAAGCCGCTACAACCACTTCGCAAATAGCGCTAAACGCTGATGCTACAAAGAAACAGTTGGACGATGATACGATAGACGTGGTACCTGAGTCTGAGGATGGCATCACCGTAGGGGGCGCTATTCGTAGCAATTACAACTACACCTCCTATGACGAGGGCAACAAAGACCGTGGTGGGGATTTCGATTTCGATATTTTTCGCCTTAACGTAAGTGGCACAATAGGCGGCGTTTCTTTAAACGGGGAAATTCGCTTCTTCGATTATATGACGGCGATTAAATACGCTTATGTGGGATACCAGTTTAGCCAAAATTGGCAAGTACAGGCCGGGATCACTAAAGTGCCTTTTGGCAACAGCCCCTATAATTCGCAAAACTATTTCTTCAGCACCAATTATTACCTCGGCTTGGAAGATGACTTTGATTTAGGCATCGTGTTTAAGCGCACTATTGCCGATAATTGGCAACTGGATTTAGGCTTTTTCAAGAACGATGAGCTGGGCGGTGTCGATGGTTATGTCGATAATCGTTCTGATCGTTATTCCTATGATATTGTTGGAACTCGGCCTCTGAGCGCAGGGATATATGACCCAATAGACCCAGATAAACCAGAAAATGGCCAACCGCTGGGCGAATACAATACCTTTAGCGGCCGTTTTGCCTATCATTTTGCCTTAGGGGAATTAAAGACCGAAGTGGGCGTATCAGCGTTGAGAGGCGGTATACATAATGACGTATCTCGAGCCGGAAGTTATCAAGCCTGGGCTTTGCATTCCAATAGCCAATATCAAAATTGGCATTTACAATTGCAACACAGTCTATATAGCTATGACATAGATAACATCGATCGCATTGCTGTAGGCGCCTATTCATTTTATGACTCCATTGCCGCCGAAGCCACGTCTACGACCTTTAATCTAGCTTATGATTTGGCAGTGAACTTTGGCCCAGTGACTGGCCTGCAATTTTATAATAATTACGGCATCGTTTACGACAAGTCGGATGACACGGCCAATACCGTAATGAATGTGACTGGGGTATCTGTTGCTGCAGGTGGTTTCTTCACCTATTTTGACTGGGTACATGCCAAAAACCAACCTTTTGTTGGCGGCAGTGCGTCCGGTGATAGCAACGATTATCAGCAACGTTTTAACATCAATCTCGGCTATTACTTTTAAGCTAACTGGCGGGTACATTCTCCAACTCAACAACATACAACAAGGATAATCTGATGACAGATAATAAGGATCCTATGGTTCCCGATGGCAAGGTGACCCCTATCGATACCGACTATCAAGTAGGCCAGGATAATATTCTGCTTAATGTAGGGCCATTTGGCTTAGATATACACAATAGGGTTTTTGCTATCTCGGCATTAACAATCATTGCTTTTGTCCTACTGACCTTGATGTTTCAAAATCAAGTTGAGCCTTTATTTAGTGGGGTAAGAGGCTGGTTGACCAGCAATGTGGACTGGTTTTTCATCAGTGCGGCAAACGTTTTTGTACTATTGTCTATCGCGCTTGTAGTGTCTCCTTTGGGCCGAGTGCGCCTAGGTGGCACCGAGGCGACACCTGATTACAGTTATTTAAGCTGGTTTTCGATGTTATTTGCCGCAGGAATGGGCATCGGCTTAATGTTCTATGGTGTCTCCGAGCCCCTGACCCATTTTGGCACTTCGTTTGCCGGAACTGCGGCAGAAAATGGTGTGCGCACTGATTGGGCGCCTTTGGGCGGCGCAGTAGGTAATGCCGAGTCAGCGGAACGTTTGGCGATGGCGGCGACTATTTATCATTGGGCCCTGCATCCCTGGGCTATTTACGCTGTGATGGGTTTGGGTTTAGCTCTTTTTTCCTTTAACAAGGGTTTGCCGCTCACTATCCGCTCGGTGTTTTATCCTATTTTGGGTGAACGAGTATGGGGTTGGCCGGGTCATATCATCGATATTCTGGCGGTACTGGCGACCTTATTCGGTTTGGCCACCTCCCTGGGCTTGGGCGCCTCACAAGCCGCTTCTGGTCTGCATTACCTGTTTGGTGTTCCTTTAGGGGTAACCACCCAAGTATTGTTAGTAATAGGTATCACCGCATTGGCCCTTATTTCAGTCATCAAAGGCTTGGATGCCGGGGTGAAAAAATTATCTGAAATCAATATGGTCCTCGCGGGCCTATTATTACTTTTTGTGGTAGTCATTGGACCCACCTGGGCTATTGCCACAGGTTTTATCGACAACATCATTGCCTATTTCCGTTATTTACCGGAACTTGCCAATCCTGTGGGGCGCGAAGACAGTAATTTCACCTCAGGCTGGACAGCTTTTTACTGGGCCTGGTGGATATCCTGGAGTCCTTTTGTCGGTATGTTCATCGCTCGGGTATCGCGTGGTCGCACGGTGCGGGAGTTTATCATTTCAGTATTGTTGATACCTTCTATCGCTGGTGCATTTTGGATGACAGTGTTTGGTGGTACGGCCATCAAACAAGTTGTGGTAGATGGGTATCAAAACGTGGTTGAGGCCGATTTGCCTTTGCAGCTGTTTAGCATGCTCGATGTGTTACCGATGTCCACTATTACCTCTTTTATTGCCATTGTATTGGTAATCGTGTTTTTTGTGACCTCGTCCGATTCAGGATCCTTGGTGATTGACGTGATTTCCGCGGGAGGCAAGGTAGATGCACCCACACCTCAACGGGTATTCTGGTGTTTATTTGAAGGGCTAGTTGCAATAGCCCTTATTTTGGGCGGCGGATTGGTCGCCTTACAAGCGATGGCGGTATCTACCGGCTTACCTTTTACCTTTGTACTGCTGGTTGCTGCATTTTCCACTGTTAAAGGTTTAATGTCAGAGCCTAGATAATATTCCATTTGGATCTTGCCCGCTCTGGATATAACATTAAGTTCTGGGTGGGCTTAACGAGCAAATAACACGGAGGGGCCAATGCAAGCAGAACAAACCGAAGTGCTGGATTTTTTTCGCCGTCACCCACCTTTATTAGATTTACCCGAAAAGGTGCTGGAAAAGGTGGCAAACAATGTTGAAGTCGCTTATTACCGAGCGCAGTCTGCAATATTGCAATTAGGCCAAGACAATCATCAGTGGTACGTCATCCGCAGTGGCGCGGTAGAAGTTTTTCGCCGGGATGGTCAACTATATAATCGTTTGGGTGAAGGGGGCTTTTTTGGCGAACAGAGTTTGATGCTCAATCGCCCAGTTCGTTTTCCTGTTACCGCCCTTGAAGACACGCTGGTATACCTTATTAGTGAGGAAACATTTAATTATTTGTTTGATAATTTTGAAGATTTCGCCGATTTTGTTGAAGTAGAAGACGCAACCCGATTACGCCAGTCGATATCCAGACGCGAAGATGCCAATGAATTATTAACCGCCAGAGTGGATACCTTAATCACCGCTTTACCGTTAACGGTGCCCAGCACAATCACCGTGCATGAAGCTGCCATTCGCATGACCGAGGAAAACCTGTCATCAGTACTGGTCATCAACGATGAACAACCCTCAAATCAACAACAGCCCAAGATAATTGGCTTGGTGACCGACTTAGATATCCGTAGGCGCCTCGTTGCAAATGGATTAAGTAGTGAAACCCCAGTGACAGATATCATGACCACAGAATTGATCTATGTGCAGAGTCATCAGTTTGTGTTTGAAGCTATGATGTTAATGCTCAAACACAATGTGCAGCATCTACCTGTGTTGAGAAAAACCCAGCCAATTGGACTAATAAGCCATCTTGATATTTTGCGTTACGAATCGCAAAACAGCTTATTTGTGGTAAAAAATATCTTTAGTGCCCAAAGCGTAGATGATTTAGCAGCCCTTACTCATGATGTACAAGGTTGTTTTACACGCATGGTCCACCAAGACGCCAACTCGCAAATGATTGGTAGCGCAATGGCGGTGGTGGGTCGCAGTTTTAAACAACGCTTGTGTGAGCTTGGGGAAGCACATCTGGGGTCGCCCCCTGTGCCCTATTGTTTTTTAGCCCTAGGGTCTATGGCGCGGGGCGAACAACTGATAGTGACCGATCAGGATAACGCCATTATTCTCGATAACAGTTATCAACCCGCTCTACATGGCGATTATTTTGAGGCGTTGGCCCATTTTGTCTGCGACGGTTTGGCGCGTTGTGGTTATAGCTATTGCACAGGGGATATAATGGCAACCAACGCCCGGTGGCGCCAACCATTGGTTGTTTGGCAACAATATTTTAGCCAATGGATTGAGCAACCTAGCGTCGAATCTTTATTACATAGTGCTATTTTCTTTGATCTGGAAGGCGTGTGGGGCCAGATCTCTTGGGCAGAACAGCTTAATCGCTTGATCCGACAAAAAGCCCATAAAAACTCGCGTTTCTTAGCGTGTATGGCGCGTAACGCCTTGCTTAGAACCCCGCCTTTGGGTTTTTTCAAAGACTTTGTGATGGAAACAGATGGTCGCCAAACTAATTCAATCAATATGAAACGGCGAGGCACCGCCCCCATAGCAGATCTTGTTCGCGTACATAGCTTGGCTGTAGGATCATCGGCGCGCAATACCTTTGAACGGCTGGAAGATATTATTGATGCTAGCATTCTGCCTGCTGGCAGAGGACTAGATTTACGCGACGCCTTGGAATTTATTGCGATGGTCAGGATCCGTCATCAAGCTCTAGATATTAAACTTAAACGCGAGCCGGATAACAACATAGAGCCGGAGCATCTATCGGATTTTGACCGTAAAAACCTCAAAGAGGCCTTTCAGATATTAAGCAGTGCCCAGCGTTTTATGAAATTTCACTACCAACCCGGCAGAGCCAATTGAGATCCCAGTATGTTTTATCTTAGTAAAGGTCAACTTACAGGTAAGTCCCAAACCTTGCCCTCAGCCAAACAGGCTGATTGGGCAAAGCGCTTTGCGATATTGGCACAAGCCAGTCAACACCCAGCATTAAAAGCGTTTTATCAGGCGGGAGTTATCGCTGCCACGACGCCAATTAGTGATGTACCAATGGTTGCTCTGGATTTCGAAACTACTGGCCTAGACTCAAATCGAGACAGCATTGTCAGTATTGGCTTAGTTGATATGACTTTGACCCGCGTTCGTTGCGCTGATGCCAGACACTGGATAGTCAAACCTGAAACCCAATTACATTCTAGATCTGTGGTGGTCCATGGGATCACCCATTCAGCTGTAGCAGACGCTCCAGGGGTTTCCACTGTGATCGATGAGTTGCTGATTCGTTTGCAGGGCAAGATTGTGATTGTGCATCATAGCCCTATTGAACGGGGGTTTCTGAATGCGGCGCTTAAACGCCATATCCACGAGGGGATCGAATTCCCAGTTATTGATACCATGGCCCTTGAGGCGCGTTTTTCCCGCAAACTAGGCAACGCTCTGTGGCGTTATCTGATCGGCCGAAAACAGGCGTCGATCCGCTTAGCAGACAGTCGCACTTACTATCATTTACCTTATTATCGGCAACACAATGCATTGACGGATGCCTTGGCATGCGCCGAACTACTGCAAGCGCAGTGTGCAACACATCTAACACCAGAGACCTCTCTTAATACTATTTGGAGTTAGGCATGGGTGTGAGGTTACACCGAGCTTAAACGTGATGTTTTGACTCATGGCGTATTGATAGTCGATCAACACTACTTGTTGTAGTTTGATTAACGCTTTAAATCCTGGCACGAGATAGGGCTAAGTTCAAATTGCTGGTATAAAGAGATATTGCGTTGGGCGAAGTGAGTATCACCTCTTAAATTGAGATAACTTTGTACCACCAGTTAGCACTCCCAAGTAGGATAATAACTAACACGTTGATATTCAAGTACTAAAATAAAAAATTGAGATGGTCGATAAGCCGGGTTCTGTCGAGGACAATCATTCATCTGGGACAAGCATCACTACTTGCCTCAAGCAACCTACCCAAGAACGATACGGGCCGTATCTGTCTGCCGAAGCAAACTGCTCTTCTATTTGGTCTTGCTCCAGGTGGGGTTTACCCTGCCACGCCTGTTACCAGCCGCGCGGTGCGCTCTTACCGCACCATTTCAACCTTACCTAACCGAAATTAGGCGGTATATTTTCTGTGGCACTTGCCGTAGGCTCACGCCTCCCAGAAGTTATCTGGCACCCTGCCCATTGGAGCCCGGACTTTCCTCACCATTAGTCTAGCTAAAAGTGCGATTGCCTGACCATCTCAGCGGAGGATCATACCTGACAACTAGTCTTTGTGCTGAAGTTTAAGTGCCATATCGTAGGCATTATTTTTACTGATACCTAATAGTGATGACGTAATGGCAGCGGCTTTTTTTACAGGCAACTCTTTAAGCAATAAACCTAAGACACGATTAACTTCTACTTCGCTGGCATCTTGATGTTGTTTAGCGCCTTCCACTAGCACCACACATTCACCACGTTGTTGATTAGCATCATTACTCACCCACTCTAGCAATTCGGCTAAAGGTTTAGTGTTAATTGTTTCATGTAGTTTAGTTAGCTCTCGAGCTAGACAGGCACGGCGATCTTCACCAAATATAGCAACCATATCGGTCAATGTTGATTGCAAGCGGCGCGGGCTATCATAAAAAATCAATGTGCGAGTGTCAGCAGCCAATTTTTCTAATGTTTGCAGTCGCGCTCCTTGTTTGGATGGCAAAAAGCCTTCAAAGCTAAATCTATCTGATGGTAATCCTGAAGCAGAAAGCGCCGCTATCACTGCACAACTACCCGGAATGGGTATAACGGGAATGCCATGTTCTCGAACCAGTGATACCAATTTGTAACCAGGGTCACTAATCAACGGTGTACCAGCATCACTAATTAACGCAATAGACTCACCCTGCTGTAATCGCGTTAATAAGGTTTCGCTGCGTTGCTGTTCATTATGGTCATGCAAGGAAACACTTGGCGTTTTTATCGCAAAATGTTGCAGTAAAAAACCACTATGGCGGGTATCTTCTGCTGCTATAACATCAACAGATTGCAATATTTCAATTGCCCGTTGTGACATATCTGCTAGGTTACCAATCGGGGTGGCAACGATATACAAACACGCTACTTCATTTTCTGACACAAAGAACACCTTATATTATTACTCAGTTCTGGTCGTAATATACGTGAGTTGGTACTATGTTTCTCTATATTTATCATTCTCGATGCGACGTCATGACACAACGATTCTATTTAAGCTTATTTATAATCATCGCTCTCAGCCTGAGTGCATGCCAACCGACATTGTCACCGAATACGCTTCGACCAGATAATACCGCTGTAATTGCCGCACAAACAGCAGAGCAATCAGGTGACTATTTATCCGCATCACAGCAATATCTTGATTTAGCGAAGTCTGTGGGTGAACCCCAAAAATCACAGTTCAATTTACGTGCAGCAATGGCATTTTGGCAGCTCAATCAAATTGAACAAGTGGCTAATAGCCTCGCCGATGTTAATCCGGCTGTTTTGAGTGAAGCACAACAATTAAATACCGCGCTGCTTGAAGCAAATATAGCTTTACTCAATTCTCAGCCACAACAAGCTTTAGCTGCGCTCGCTCCTTTCGATCTAACCTACACGCCACCAGCACAAAAACAACAGGCGCTAAAGCTAAAAATACAAGCCTATGACTTAACCAGTAATTGGCTGGAAAAAGCTAATAGTCATATTTTGCTAGCACCATTGCTTGCTGATGAAGAACAAGCTCAAAATCAACAATTACTTTGGTCAGCGCTGATGTCGCTGACACCTCAGGCATTAGATTTGTTTAATCCTGGCATACCGCCCGCCATTGATAGTGGCTGGTTTTCACTTGCATATTTAGTCAAAACGTATAGCGCTAAGCCTGAAATATTTACGGTAGCCTTGGAAGATTGGAAGCGTAATTATCCTAACCATCCTGCTGACCCACTGCTTTATCAGCAAGGCCTAGACCATGGAAGTTCACCGCTGAGAAATCTGACGGATATCGCTGACGTCTCAGACATCACAGATATTGCCATTTTACTGCCTGAAACTGGCCCATATAAAGCTGCAGGTGAGGCCATTAAACGCGGCATCCTCGCTGCTCATTTTAATAGTAAATCTAAAGCCCGATTACATTTTTTTGCTGTAGACACCGATAAAGTGACTGGTTTAAGTAATGTATTGCAAGAATATCAGCATGCTATTGAACAAAATGCGAGTCTCGTTATTGGGCCGCTGGACAAAGAATCCCTTGAAATTCTAGCGGATGCTGAGAACCTACCTATTCCAGTACTCGCACTTAATAGATTAGCAAACGATGTCAACAAACAAAATCTATTCCAATTTGGTTTGGCACCTGAAGATGAAGCCGTTGCGGTAGCTGATTATGCCATCACACAAAATTACAAACGTGCAATGGTATTAGCGCCGAATAACCAATGGGGATCTCGAATTGCTGCGGCATTTAATAGTCAGTGGTTAAAAGATGGTGGAATATTAGTCAATCAGGCTAATTACAATCCCAACGAAAATGATTTTGCTACGACCATTAAACCCTTTTTAGGTTTGGGAGCTAGCGAACAACGTTATAGTTCATTAAGAAGTCGACTAGGCACTTCATTAGAATTTGAAGCTCGTAGACGCCAAGACGTTGATTTTATTTTTCTTGTTGCCAAGCCCCTAAAAGCTCGCCAACTAGTGCCACAACTTAAATTTCATCGCTCAGGCCAACTACCAATCATTGCCACTTCTCATGTTTATGAGGGTTATCAAAATAGCCAACAAAACATAGATCTTAACAACCTTATTATTAGTGACATGCCATGGATATTCAATAATCTAGCGCAATCAGACCCGACTTATATAGCACTTCGTAACGACTCACCCGATCATTTTGACGAGTCTGTTCGTCTATATGCCTTAGGTGCAGATGCTTACCACTTAATTCCTCAACTTAATCAATTAAATCGCTCACCTGATTTAAGTTTTAGTGGGGCAACCGGTGTACTTTCTATTAATTCATCTGGCCAAGTAATCCGTAAACCTAGATGGGCTAAGTTCAATCATGGCCTTATTGAACTTCTACCCTTAACTGAGTCAACACCCACAGTACCGTAGGATGGAGTCGTCACTTACTACAGGCAAACAAGCTGAATTATTAGCCTGTCAATTTTTACAACAGCACAAACTCAAACTAATAACGAAAAATTATCACTGTCGCCGCGGTGAAATTGATTTAATTATGCAAGATAAGAGTACACTTGTTTTTATAGAAGTCCGTTACCGTAAAAATGATCATTTCGGCAGTGCATTAGAAAGTGTTAATCATAAAAAACAAGCCAAAATAATAATCACAGCTGAACATTATTTATTACAAAATTCACGATCGTTTTCAGGCTATCGTTTCGATGTCATCGCAATATCGCCATCACAACAATCTCATGAAATAATATGGGTTAAAGATGCCTTCCATAGCAACTAAATACTAGCAAGCCTGTCTCACACAGGTGATAATAATCTCTCTCACTTAACAGGATATAAATATGCCAAAACTGAAAGCCCTCTTAATATTAATTATGCCCATAATGCTATTACAAGGCTGTGTAGCAGCCGTTGCTACTGGCGCAGCTACGGGTGTTGCGGTTGTCCATGATAGACGCTCGGCAGGAACCGTTCTTGATGACCAATCCATTGAGATGAAGGCAGCTAACATATTGTTTCGTAACAAAAAAATATACGATCAGAGCCATATTAATGTCACCAGTTATAGCGGCATAGTGTTAATTACCGGTGAAACACCTAACGAAAGCCTCAAACAACAAGTGACAAAAGAAGTACAGACAATCGCTAACGTTCGCCGTATTCACAACGAATTGCTTATTGCTGCACCAAGCGCCATACCTTCTCGTACTAGTGATGCATGGATCACATCAAAAATAAAAGCAAAACTAACGGCCGATGAATACATTGATCCTTTTTTCATAAAGGTAGTTACTGAGCACGGCATTGTGTATCTGATGGGTTTAGTCAGTCATGCAGAAGCGGATAGAGTGCTAGGTATTGTTACACAATCAGCAGGTGTACAACGTGTAATTAAAATATTTGAATACACTGATTAATGTTTATTAATCATGTCTGATCTCTCATTAAGAGAGGTCAGGCATACCCTGTTAAATTAGAACGGCTTGACCACCACCAAAATGATTACCGCTAGCAAAATAAATACAGGTAACTCATTAAACCATCGATAGAATATATGACTATGCTGATTAGTATCATTGCTAAATTGTCGGAGCAATCGACCACAATAGCCATGATAGGCAAGCAATAATAAAACCAATGCCAGTTTAGCGTGCAACCAATGCAATATCATAAGTTGATCTAAAGAATAAAAACTTAACAGCCATACGCCGAATAATACCGTCAATACTGCGCTTGGTGTCATAATACCGCGATAGAGTTTCCGCTCCATAATTTTAAAACGTTCACTTCCTGTTTTGTCATCACACATGGCGTGATAAACGAATAATCTTGGCAGATAAAAAAGCGCTGCAAACCAAGTTATTACAAAAATTATATGGAACGCTTTAACCCACAACATGGCTTGATCCTTTTAGTATAAAATATTAATATCAGTTTAATCTATCATGGAGAGCAACATGACAAATGTTACCACTGATGAGCGGCGCAATTTTAGCCGTATTCCATTTCACGCCCAAGCTCACATTCATGCAGAAAAAGGTGAGTTACACTTAAACTGTGGCGTATTGGATGTTTCGCTAAACGGTATTTTAATTTCCAAACCTGATGGCTGGCGTGGACATCTTACAGATAAATACCAGATCGACCTACTACTTGAAAATGCACAGCTCGTTATAAAAATGTCAGCCGCAGTGGCTCATATAGATGACGGGGCTATCGGCTTTACTTGTAAAAATATAGATTTAGAAAGCATTAGTCATTTAAAACGACTGGTCGAACTTAATCTGGGCGATGAAACATTGTTACATCGAGAGTTAGCATCATTGATCCAATAGCGCTGAAATTGCATCGGATAGATGTTTCACCGCCGTTACCTTAATTCCTTTAATAGGTTTGCGAGGCGCGTTTGCTACAGGCACAATCGCATGACTAAAGCCATGTTTGGCTGCGTCATGAATCCGCTCTTCACCTGCTTGCACAGGCCTGATTTCCCCCGTCAACCCTACTTCACCAAACAATACCCAATCTTGCGGTACGGCTTTATTTCTCAAACTCGATAGCACGGCCGCTAATACTGCTAAGTCAGCTCCCGTTTCACTCAGCTTCACCCCGCCCACCACATTGATAAACACGTCTTGATCGTTGCAGGTAATACCCCCGTGTCGATGCAAAATTGCTAATAACATAGCTAAACGGTTCTGTTCTAATCCTACCGACACACGTCGTGGGTTCCCCAAAGGACTATCATCAACCAATGCCTGAACTTCTACCAACATTGGGCGACTACCTTCTCTGATTACGGTCACGACACTGCCAGCAAGCGCCGCTTCACCGCGCGACAAGAAAATTGCAGAAGGATTACTTACCTCTTTTAATCCAAGTTCCGTCATCGCGAATACACCAAGTTCATTGATCGCGCCAAAACGATTTTTGACAGCCCGTAATATTCTGAATCGGCTGGAGGTATCACCCTCAAAATACAACACGGTATCGACCATATGTTCTAATACCCGTGGACCAGCTAAGGCTCCTTGTTTGGTAACATGACCCACTAAAATCAGTGTTGTACCACTAGACTTAGCAAAACGAACTAATTGCGCCGCACTTTCTCTCACTTGGGCAACGGTCCCGGGGGCTGATTGTAAAAGCTCAGTGAAAACTGTTTGAATGGAGTCAATCACCATAACTTGCGGTTTTCGTGCATGCGCTGTGGCAATCATCTGTTCAGCGTGTGTCTCTGCCATCAAGTCCAGTGGCGCATTTTCCAGCTGCAAACGTTCAGCACGTAAACGAATCTGCTGTAAGGATTCTTCACCGCTAATATATAAAGGACTCACACCACTCTTTTTAGCCATTATCGCCATTGCTTGCAATAATAAGGTTGATTTTCCGATTCCAGGATCGCCACCAATTAGCACCACCGAACCTGTCACTAATCCACCACCTAAAACGCGGTCAAGTTCACCTAAGCCGGTTGTCCAACGTACCGCTTGTTCTGATGTTACTTCGCTTAAAGATTGAACCTGATTTTTTTGCTCACCAGCATAACCTGTGTGACGGCTAATAGTAGATTGACTAGTTGCTGATGCAGGAGCCTGAATTTCTTCTTCCAAACTATTCCATGCACCACATTCAGCACAACGCCCCCCCCACTGCGGCGTTTCCCCACCACATTCTTTGCAGCGATAGACGCGCTTAGGTTTAGCCATGGTGATACTCTCTTTTTACACGTTCGTTTAATTGGCACAATAATTCGTAGGAAATAGTATTAGCTTGAACAGCCATATCATCCACTGTTAATAAATCATTGCCCCACATAATGACCGTATCACCGACGCAAACATCACTCACATTTGATAAATTAATCGCAATCATATCCATCGAGACTCGACCTACTACTTGTACTTTTTGCTGATGAATCACTACCGAACCAACATTCGACAGATGACGACTATAACCATCACCATAACCTATGCTAACAATACCAATGCGACCTGGTTTATCTGCAATCCAAGTGCCGCCATAGCCCACGTTATCGCCAACCTGTAACGTGTGCATGGCGATCAATTCAGACTTTAGCATCATCACTGACTTTAAATCTAAATCTTGGGCTGTTTTATCCTCAAAAGGTGAAGCACCATAGAGCATGATGCCTGGACGCACCCAATCACCGTGACTTGCCTCAATAGACATTATCGCAGCTGAATTAGCCATACAAGTCTCTAACCCATACTGCTGAGCAGAATCCATGAGTAGATCTAATTGTTGTTGATTTCTTGGGTCACCCACTAAGTCCGAATTGGCAAAGTGACTCATCAAACCCGCCTCGCCAATGATATTGGGACTTGTGTTTAAAACGTTTAAAGCACCCTCTATTTGATCGGTACTTAAGCCTAAACGATGCATGCCCGTTTCAACCATCAACCAACAAAATGTTAATGGTCTAGTCAGTCGCACTGTCGCGATTAATTCCAATTGGGAAGCATGATGAAAGACTATTGATAAAAAATTGTCAGCTGCGGTCTGCAAATCGGCAATGGAATTCACGCCTTCTAGAATAACAATCGGTTGTTGAATCCCAGCAGCACGTAATCGCAGACCTTCAGATAATCTCGCCACAGCAAAACCATCGCTGTCGTGCAGTGCTTGTGCAACTTGAATTGCGCCATGCCCATAGGCATCAGCTTTAATAACCGACATAATTTTACTATTTGGAGCAAGTTGTTTTACTCGCTGAAAATTATGTTGCAGTGCAGCTAAATTGATATGAGCGACAGGATAAGACGACACGATTAATGCTCGCCATAATCATCATAGTTTTGATAAGCAAAATTCTCAAAACGAGTGTATTTGCCTTGGAAAGTTAGCGCCACAGTTCCAATAGGACCATTACGCTGTTTACCAATAATGATCTCAGCCTTACCTTTATCGGTTGAATCTTCGTTATATACTTCATCACGATAGATAAATACGATTAAATCCGCATCTTGCTCAATCGCTCCTGACTCACGTAAATCTGACATTATTGGGCGTTTATTGGGCCTTTGCTCTAAACTTCGATTGAGCTGTGATAAAGCGATCACCGGTACTGAAAGCTCTTTTGCTAAGGCTTTGAGCGATCGTGATATCTCAGAAACTTCCGTAGTCCTATTCTCGCCAGCCTTACCACTACCTTGCATCAATTGAATATAATCGATCACGATTAAGCTGAGTCCATGTTCTCGTTTCAAACGGCGGGCTCGCGCACGTAATTCAGTTACCGACAAGGCAGGCGTATCATCAATAAATAACGGGGCCTCATTCAATAAAGCGATAGCAGATGTTAAACGTGGCCAATCATCATCATTCAAACGACCCGTACGCAGACGGTGTTGATCAATTTGTCCGAGTGATGACAACATCCGCATTGCAAGTGCATCTGCCGGCATTTCCATACTAAATACTGCAACTGGTTGCTTGCTTTTGATAGCCGCATTCTCAGCTAAATTCATCGCAAATGTGGTTTTCCCCATCGAAGGTCGGCCAGCGACAATAACTAAATCAGCAGGTTGTAAACCAGAAGTTTGCATATCAAAATCGGTGAATCCAGTTGAAAGGCCGGTAATAGGGCTATCATTTTCAAATAAGGTATCAATCCGATCAACAACTTTACTCAGCACTTCTTTTACCTGAATAAAACCACCACTTCGTTTTGCGCCTTTTTCAGCAATTTCAAAGACTTGACGTTCTGCTTGGTCCAGCATCTGTTCACTGCTACGACCCTCAGGATTAAACGCATCATTCGAGATAGTAGTGCCAATGGCGATAAGCTGACGGAGGATTGAACGCTCACGGACAATAGATGCGTAGGCGACAATATTGGCTGCACTCGGCGTATTGCGAGCTAACATGCCCAAATAAGCTAATTGACCGACCTGATCAAGTTCGCCACGGGTGTCATGCCATTCAGCTAAGGTGATGACGTCAACAGGGTGTGATTTTTCAAATAATGCAGCAATACCACGAAAAATAAGCTGATGATCACGGCGATAGAAATCATGGTCGACTAATAAGTCAGCCACTTTCTCCCAACTAGTATTATCAAGCATTAGACCACCCAGCACAGATTGCTCGGCTTCAATGGAATGAGGCGGGATTTTGAGTGTTTGTGTCGCCATATCCGTATAGGATTCAGGATAGTTCAAATCATCATCCACAGCAGTCACCCAGTCGTGTTTACCCACATTATTTTTGGACAGCTAAACTACTTGATTGATAGAAACATAGTTTAACTAAAATTAGGTAATGGAGCCGAGATTAACTCAGCTCCATTGGTTTTACTTTTTATGCTTCGTTTTCTTGAGCTTTTGCAATTGCTTCAGCTTCTTCCAACGCTTTTGCTCTTGCTTTATTGTTCTCTTCAGCTTCAGCTTGCGCTTGCAATTGAGCTTCAGATGTTACATTTACTTTAACAATAGCAAAGACATCAGCATGCAGTTGAATAGTAATATCGTATTCACCTGTATGACGTAATGGACCTTCAGGAAGGCGTACTTCATTGCGGTCAATATCAGCACCAGCGGCATTTAATACATCAGTTATATCTGATGCGCCAACTGAACCAAACAACTTGCCTTCGATACCAGCATTAGCCATGATGTTTACATCACCAGCCTTAACTAGTTTAGCTTTACGTACTTCAGCTTCACCCTGCAATTTAGCTGCGGCAGCTTCAAGATCTGCACGACGCGCTTCAAAGATTTCTCTGTTGCGTTTGTTTGCAGATAAAGCTTTACCTTTAGGCACTAGGAAATTACGTCCAAAGCCAGCTTTAACTGAAACTTCATCACCTAGGTTTCCAAGCTTCTGCATTTTTTCTAGCAAAATTACTTGCATCGTTCTACCCTCATTCGCAGTGAAACACTGCTCTTTAAAGTCACTCGCCGCTTCCAAATGAAAGTCGACGAAAATTAAACCATTGCTCCAAAACACCTATTATTGTGAGTAACACCGCCATCTGCGGCATCATCACAAGCAGTAACACATATACGGCTACCAACCAAAATGACTGTCTTTGTTGTTGTTTGACAATGGCATGCACCACTGACAATCCTTGCAAAGTAAATACAACCAACAGCACAGGCAAACACGCTCGCAATATTGCCACACTATCACCCAAAGGGAATGCCGTCACCACCATCATGACGATAGTCAATATCGCAGCAGACTTGCCAAGTCGAAGCTGTTGAAACTCACTTGCAAAACCACCAGGATTATACAATTTAGCTTGCCATGACCGGCCAATCAACAAACCCAACATAATATTGAGAGTCAGACCTGCTGCCATTAAACCGGTCATCATGCCTGATAAATTCAATACTATCGCTTGCGTTTGTGCTTGATCAAACTGCCAACCTGGCTGCTCAGCTAAAGTCGCCGCAAGCGGTTCAATTAACTGTTGCCACCACATAACAGGGTCAGGTAATACTAAATAAATACCTAAAACAACCATTATGCCTAAGCCTGTCGTAGCTAATAAACTCATAGCCAACGACCGTGTATAACCCAATACCCAACTAGCGCCGAAAATTGGCAACCAACTTGATATTAAAAACAATCCAGATATAAAGAGCTTATCTAGCAACAGCCCAGCTATTAATGCAAACAATGCTGTGGTCGCTGCAACGATCTTCATTCCTTCTTTTGGCCCCATACGTAAAGTACATAGGACAATAACCCCACTCGCTAAATAGCTAAAGGGCGGTAACATCAAAGCGGCAACCGAAAGTAATGCAATAACACCAGCAGCTTTCCAGCGACCTTGCATTGAAAATAATGCAATACTCTGCAACATTTTTTACGCTTTATTTCGATTCGATGTTTTGGATAACAATACGTTTTTACTTATGCATGTCACAGTAAGGAATCAACGCTAGGAAACGCGCACGTTTCACACATGTTGAAAGCTGACGTTGGTAACGTGCTTTAGTACCTGTAATACGACTAGGAACAATTTTTCCTGTTTCCGTGATGTAATTTTTCAATAAAGTTACATCTTTATAATCGATTTGCTTAACACCTTCAGCGGTGAAGCGACAAAATCTTCTACGTCTAAAAAAACGTGCCATTGTATGCTCCTTGGGTTTTAAGCGTTATCGCGTCTACGCGGTTTTTCTTCTTCATCTTTACGCATCATAGGAGAAGGTTCTGTAACCGCTCCATCAGTAGATACGACAAGATTACGAATAACGGCGTCATTGAAACGGAAAGCAGTAGTAACTTCATTCAATTGTTCAATACCACATTCCACATTCATTAAAATGTAGTGTGCTTTATGAATTTTATTGATTGGGTAAGCCAATTGACGGCGGCCCCAGTCTTCGAAGCGATGCACAACACCACCATTGCTTGTTAAGATCTGCTGGTATTTTTCAACCATTGCAGGTACTTGTTCACTCTGATCAGGGTGGACCAGAAACACGATTTCGTAATGTCTCATAAGAGCTCCTCACGGTTTATACAGCCCCATTGTTCGAGGCAAGGAGTTTTGCCAATATTTAACTAAACCAAAGGCAATCGATAATTTTACGTTATGTTGTTACATAATCACAAGTTACGTTGTCTAAATGCTTCAAATAAACAAACACCAGCCGCCACTGAAACATTCAAACTTTCCGCTCCGCCTTGCATAGGGATATACATGACATGATCGCAACACTCACGAGTCAAACGTCTAATACCGCGGCCCTCAGCGCCAAGTACAATGGCTAAAGGCCCTTTCAAGTCGGCTTCATAAAGTGACACTTCACTTTCACCCGATGTGCCAACGACCCAAACGCCACGCGCTTGCAAATCGCGCAAAACTCGGGCCAAATTAGTCACTTGTATAAAGGGTAAACGCTCAGCAGCACCACTTGATACTTTTAACGCAGTACTGGTTAAACTTGAAGCACGATCTTTAGGTGCAATAACAGCATGAGCACCAGCGGCTTCAGCTGATCTCATACAAGCACCTAAATTATGAGGATCTTGTACACCATCTAAAACCAGTAAAAATGGGTTACCTTTAAGATCATCCAATATTTTATCTAGATCTATTTCATCTAAATCACGTAATGGCGTACAGCGTGCGACACCACCTTGGTGCCTAGCATCTGGTGCCATTTCGTCTAAATGGTCACTATCCACTTTGTGAATTGAAATATCGTGCGGCTTAGCGGCTTCAACAATCGCTGCAATGCGATCATCATGACGTTCTTCTGACAACCAGACTTCGGTCACACGCGTTACAGGCATCTCAAGTGCTGCCTGTATTGCGTGTAAACCAAAAATCAGATCGTTACGTGATGAATTGCTGGTACTACGATCATTATTAGTACTGACTACTTTGCGGTGTTTGGAATGCTTTTGATTCTTGCCCTTCGATGATGGGTTTGACATATATTTCTACTCGACGATTTAATTGACGACCGGCTTCAGTATCGTTAGTTGCTCTCGGTTCCGTCTCACCTCGACCTACAGTTACGAGACGATCAGATGGAATACCTCTAGAAGCAAAATAATTGACTACAGATGCAGCCCGTTGTTGCGAAAGCTGCATATTATAGCTATCTGAACCAACACTGTCCGTATGGCCCACCACATGAACAACCGTATTTGGATAGCGTTCTAAAATATCAGATACTTTCATTAAGGTGGACATAAACGACGATTTTAATGCTGCGCTGCCAAAATCAAAGGAGATCTCACTCGATACATCAATCTTCAGACTTTCATCCTGCAAGCGTTGCACTTCAATATTATGTGCTGCTTGTTCAGATGCTAATGCTGCTTCCATTTCTTGTTGTTGATTATCCATGTAATGTCCAACACCTGCACCAGCCATTGCACCTACAGCCGTACCGATAAGTAAACCTTCTTTATCGTTTCTAATTGAATGTCCCAATAAAGCACCAGCAACAGCACCGACAGCAGCACCCGTTTTAGCCCGTTGATTTGGGTCATTCGCAGCACAACCCGCTAAACTGATACTTATTGCTGCAACTAATAATAATTTTTTCATAATTAATATCCTTCGTTAATAATAGACCACAAGACATAGCCCGATTATACTGCTACATCTGCTTATCATGCTGAGTTATATATTATGGAACGTAGCTTCATCCCAATCAACATTGCTTTACTTACCGTATCCGACACCCGCACCTTAGATAACGATACATCGGGTAAAGTTCTCCGCGAAGGGATATTAAGCGCAGATCACATTCTTGCCGCGCAACAAATAGTCCCTGATGATACCTATCAAATCCGGGCCATTATTTCGCAGTGGATTGCTGATCCAGAAGTCCATGCCGTCATTACTACGGGTGGAACAGGTTTGACCGGTCGCGACGGTACACCCGAAGCGGTAAAAGTATTACTTGATAAAGAGATCGAAGGTTTTGGTGAGTTGTTTCGTCAGATTTCCTTTCAAACTATTAAAACATCCACCATTCAATCTCGAGCCCTTGGTGGTGTGGCAAATGGTACCTTTATTTTCTGCCTACCTGGTTCTAGCGGTGCATGTAAGACAGGCTGGAATGATATTTTAAGAGAACAACTCGATGCTCGCCATCGCCCCTGTAACTTTATTGATCTTATACCGCGCTTATTAGAAAAATGACGACGCTCATACTCTATACCACCGCAGGCTGCCATCTTTGTGAACTAGCTGACGCCATATTACAAACGTTAGCCCAACAACATCAACTCACCATAACGCCTACTGAAATTGGCGATGATGATCAACTTGTTGCACGTTATGGTATTCGTATACCAGTAGTCCAGTTTCCTGATAATAGTGATATCGGCTGGCCTTTTGATCAACACGACATCGAAAAAAAGCTTAAACAACAGTGATTTTCGATTATTGGTGCAATAATATTTTCTAGCGAAGGCCAGCATTTATTAAAGCAGTTATACTGTACCTTTTATTTTCAGTAAGACTTTCTTAATAATGACAGTTCAATACATCGATACCGCCGCTGAACTCAGTAGCTTTTGCCAACAAATTGCTCACACCACATGGATGACAGTTGATACTGAATTCTTACGTGAAAAGACTTATTCACCCCAATTATGCCTGATTCAAGTCGCCACTGAGAATACTATTGCATGTATCGATCCTATAGCACTTAGTGACTTAACACCTATATTAGATCTTATCTATAATCCTGATATCGCAGTTGTATTTCACGCGGCCAGACAAGATCTTGAACTGTTATATCTCATTAGAAATGAACTACCAACCAATGTCTTTGATACTCAACTTGCCGCCACGGTATTAGGTTATGGCGATCAAATTGGATATGGCAACCTCGTCAAAATGTGTATCGATGTCGACTTAGATAAGGCGCATTCACGCACAGATTGGACTAAACGCCCCTTAGATCCAGATCAAATTGACTACGCAGCAGATGATGTCCGTTACTTACGTGATGTTTACAAACTACTTAGCCAACAACTCGCCGATAAAAAACGCACGCATTGGCTAGATGATGATTTTGCTATTTTGACTAGCATCGAGACATATCTCGTTAAGCCGGAAACCATGTGGCGAAAAGTAAAAGGCTTTGGTCGTCTAAAAGGTGTTCAATTGGCTATCTTACAACGCTTAGCCGCATGGCGTGAACAACGAGCAGTGGCATCAAATCGCCCTCGCCGCTGGATCTTAAAAGATGATGTCTTGCTCGATTTGGCTAAATTAGCACCCGAATCATTAGATAAATTCAGCCTAATTCGCGGTCTAGAGGCCAATACAATCAATCGACACGGCAAAGAGTTACTGGCAGAAATAGCGGCAGCGAAAGCCTTACCAAAAGAGCAGTGGCCGACAGTCAAAAAGACCCAACCGCTCACTCCTCATCAAGATTCAATTGTTGATGCATTGATGTCTTTGCTCAGAAAATATTGTATTGAACAAGAAATTGCCCCTGTGGCCGTAGCCTCTCGTAAAGATGTCGAACATATGGTGGCAGGTGAAACAGATATACCATTATTACAAGGATGGCGTAAGGAAATAGTTGGCCATCATTTACAAGCTTTTTTAAATGGCGAACTCACTATTAGCACCGACCAAAACCAACTTAACACCCAAGGAAAAAATATTACGTAGGTTAGACTTTAGTCCTTCAATTAGAGTTAAAATGCTAATCCACAGACAAAAATATACCAAGTAGGTTGGACTTCAGTCCAACATGCGAGATTAAAATACTTACCTACTAACAACGTAACCCAACATTATCAAACTAAACCTTAAGGATAACCTTATGTCAGCGTTAATTTGTGGCTCATTTGCCTATGACACCATTATGGTGTTTCCAGACCAATTCAAAAACCATATTCTTCCAGACAAAGTACACATGTTAAACGTAGCATTTCTTGTACCCAATCTGCGACGTGAATTTGGTGGCTGTGCAGGTAATATCGCCTATAACTTAATGCTTTTAGGCGATGACCCCGTGCCAATGGGCACCGTCGGTAGTGATTTTGCTAGCTATGCAACATGGATGGATAAACATGGCATTAACCGTCGCCACGTACATGTGAAGGACGGCAACTATACCGCCCAAGCATTTATCACAACCGATATGGATGACAATCAAATTACCGCCTTTCACCCTGGTGCTATGAGCTTAGCTCATGAAACACATATTAAAGAAGCAAAAGATATTAAACTGGCAATAGTCGCACCAGATGGTCGTGATGGCATGATTCAACACGCCCAACAATTGCATGAAGCAGGTATTCCTTTCATATTTGATCCAGGCCAAGGCTTACCGATGTTTGATGGTACTGACTTAATGAAGTTTGCTGAGCAAGCAAGCTATATCGCATTGAATGACTACGAAGCCCAGCTATTTCAAGATCGTACGGGCTTATCACCAGCCGAAATCGCAAAACATGTTGAAGCCCTGATTATTACTCGTGGTGCAGAAGGATCACATATCTACACTGAAGGTAAACGTCTCGATATTCCCTGCGCTAAAGCTCAGCAGTTAGCCGATCCAACAGGTTGTGGTGATGCCTATCGTGCCGGTTTAATCCACGGCATCATGCATGGTAAAGACTGGGAAACTACAGGTAGAATTGCTTCTTTATTGGGCGCGATTAAAATTGAACAGCATGGCACACAAAATCATCACTTTACCGCTGAAGAATTCGACACACGATACCAAGCTAGTTTTGGTGACTAAGTTTAACTAATCTGCAGTTCCGCAAAACAAAAGGCCTCGATATAACTGTATATCGAGGCCTTTTTATTCCAAATATGGTTTATCAGATTCAATTAGATATCAATTCAACCTGACCCCATTGGTCCACATTGATTCTTTTACTACACCTTTAATTACAAGAAAATGATGCAAAGTTATGTGTTAAGTTGCCAGCTGACGCTGACCCAGAGTATACAGCAGATGCACCTGTACATCTTTTTGTAGGACTCCCCGTTGTCACTGCCACATTTATCTGAACCGTTCCTACCCACGTAGAAGTAACGCTACATTGATAAGTATTACCTGGGGAGCCCGGCAGTATGCATGTTCCACCGCCTGTGATCGTTATGGATGGCGCACTAGTACTGCCTAATGGGAACGTAATAGCATAGGTACCCGATATAGTTCTTGGGATTACAGCAACAGGCCCATTTATATTAATCTCCACAACATCACTAACATTGGTATAAGTTGCTGTTGGACGAGAAGTAATTTGCGTTATCCCATCATTATTATTTCGTATCGTTGCAGTAATGTTTGTTGCTGGCGTCGCCACAGCTTTGGCATCCATCCAACCGCGACTGTATGTGCCATAATAATTTGTAACTGGATCAGCAACGGTTGCCACGGGCTCATTGGTAATCGAAGCATTAGCGGGAATTGATGAGCTCCAGACTGAGAGTAACGTTAAATTCACCTCGGTAAAAGGAATCCTTTCTAAGCGATTCAAATTGCCACTATTCGTAACATAAGTTGCATATGCATTACTCGGACTTCCAACAGTATCGTAAACTTGATCGATATAAACCCCCCTACTTTCCAATTGTTGTTTCGTGCCCATTGTTGTAGTAATTGGTGTTCGTAACGGCGGTTTTACTGCAGCCGTTGTACCTTCGACTTTATCTTTAACAAGCTGTTCTACATATGCGGTATATTGAGTTTGAAGCGGTTGACCATCCGCAATATCATTTCTGTTTACAACCGTCATAGCTAACAAATTCCAATCCTGAAATACACGCATTACGCCATCAATACGTTTAAATCGACAAGATTCAACGTAATCAGTATTCGCAGTTGCTACAGCACCAGTAGCTTTATAATGGACATGATCGCCGCTTGTTGTACCAGCAACATACTTAACAGCAGAAGCTGTATTATCATGATGATCTCTACAACATACAGTACAGGTATCATCAACAGCATTGGCATTACCTGTTTGAGTTGCTGTAGCTTTGCTAATTAAATTACCAACGGTATCATAACGATCATTCACTGATTCATCCCAGACAACATGGCCTGGAGGGTAGCCTAAGCCAGCTGAAGCAGATAATTTACAGGTACAATCGACAGTCTGAAATTCCTCTTGACGCTTCTCAAAAAAATCCGCTCCGTCTTGAAAATATGAAATAACGTCAAATGTAACTAATGTATTTGAGTCCGCACCTGTTTTAACTGCATCAGGTAAAGGCTTACTTGTCTGCCGCTTTGTTCCATTCCCCGTATCCACAGAAATATCAATTACATCAGGGGCTAATTCTGGCGTGTAACCAGCGCGAGGTGGTATGCCGCCTGTACTTGAATTATTAGCCAAAGCTGTTAATGATGGTGCGTATGAGTCAATCACTGTATTAAGTACAATATTCTGAGAAGTACCATTTTCAGCTGTCCATGTAACATTAATCGCTACTTGCTTAAAATCAATATCCGTCCCTGCGGGCACCGGAGTAGTTGGCAAAAGTGGTGCCCCGGTATAGTAGTAGTTGGCTACATTCCAACTCAATAAATAGGAAATCCCCCCAACAGTAAGCGGAAATGGGGTTGTTGCATCGGCTTGTCCTATCGTGCCACCTTTATTATTTGAAATATGAGCAAATGCCAACAGATTAGGGCTAATGCCTGGCACCCAAGTATCAGGAACAGTATCTGTAGCGGTTCCAACTGTGAGTTTGGCAAAACTTTTCAAGTCATCTATTTTTTGTTGCGCAATAGACAAGGCTACTGCTCTTTGATTGGCATCTGAGCTATTTCGAATCAGGGTACCTTGCAGTTTTGAAATTCCTAAAATCCCAACTGCCAGAATAACTAGAGCAACCATTACTTCAATAAGACCAAAGCCTTTGATACTTAATTTTATTTTCATCATATCGTCTCCATTAAGACTATAGCTTATGGTGTAAAGTCGCGCCAACTATATGCTACCTTAGCAATGTCTGTATTTACAGTATCGTCTCGGAGATTACTAAATACAGCTTCATCATAAACTTGATAATACGTACCGTTAGTTAATGTAGCGGAGTTTTCAGAAATGGCAGAGCCATGAATCACCGGGCCACCATTTAGAGAAAAGTCACCTAAACCGATAACAATGCCCCAAAACTCACTATTAGCATTAATGGTTAAATCACCATCCACGACTAAAATAACGGGCCGAGCTCTACTACCTATGGTGGATCCAGCGCCTGTAGCGCAATCACCATCAATCCAAACTAAAGCAGGTCGATTAAGAGCGTTAACCTGCGTTTGCAAATTATTGCAGTTAGGTAATAACAGTCCAGTCGCTTCCGCTCTTGCTTTAATTTCAGCTTTTAACAGTGTAAGTTCCGCGGCGGTTATCGTAGAGCCAGCACCAAAGACATAGGCAAAAGGAGAATCAGGAAAGTCTGCTGCACTATAGAGCACTACATCGGATTGTAAGTTGGTTTTATTGCTTCTTTCTTTATCGCAACTACAAGCTAACCATGCTGCTGCACCTGACTCACCATCACCTTTGGTATCAGTACACACTGAACCACCATCTTTATATTCACCATGATCGCAGGTCTTCCAGTTACCTGATCCAGCTCCTAAAGTATCTTTAGCCCAGATTGAAATTGGAACACCTGGGCCACCGCCATTTGGATCCGGAACGATATTAAAGTTACCACTCAATGTTCCACTAGGTATCATCAGCGGTGGAATGCTTCCTGGAGTGAGCAATGATGTCTTAGCGTAACTAACTTGTGCAATAGCCGCGCCTGTATTATCGTCGCTCACACCAGCACCAATAGCGGTAGTGCCTGATGCTGTTAGTACTAAAAAGGCCTGACTTCCAACTAGGGATGTAGGAACTGAGGAGGCAATACTTGTTCCCGTTACTACCGTTGCAAAAACCTGCGTTACACCAGCAATATCACAAGGGAAAATAGCGGTACTACCCACGCACGTCACCCAACCATCAGCGACGTTACCATCATGTAGTACTGGATTTTCCCGCAAAAACGAGCCGGCTTGCTCCATTCCAGCCTCAGCCATTGCAAAAGCTTGTTTATGTCGGTATTCATTACCAGATATTTTTTGGTCCAGTAACCCCACACGAGCTGCATAAATAATTACAATCGTCACTGCAATCAATATTACAACAGAGATCATTAATACAGCTGCACCTTTTTGATACTTATAAACACTTTTTAGGCTGTTTTTCATAATGTTCACCTTATGTATCATCTTCATTTCTGACACGAATCGTTTCAGTAATTGTTCTAGTCGCGGTTCCAGGCTTAAGAGTTGTTTCGCCTGTTATTGTTACCGTTATTTGTCGTATATTAAGTGTCCCTGCAACTATCAATGGGGCTGTAATTGTGAACACTGTAATATTGGCTATACCTGTATCTGTCAAAGGCTGCCAATTTGCCGCGGGTAAAGTACATGAAGTAACACTTTTTCCCCATTTAATAATACCATTATCCAACTTAAAACCGAGTCGGTCTGTGCCCGCGGCATAAGCACTTCCGTCACCATTTTGATCATAAGCGTAGATAATACAACCTGCAGTTGCAGTACTCCAAGCCCCCATATAACCCTCATCACTACTTGCCGAATAACCGGCACGTTTTATTTCATCAGACATAAACCCAATTACTGCCCGGAGTTCCTGATTTAAATGAATCATTTTTATATTTTCAGTTGCAGACTTAACATTTGTAATGAAAATAGTGATAATGGCACCTGACACTAAAAGACCTAAAATCATCGCGACCATTAGTTCGATTAGTGTAATACCTGATTGTTTTCGGGAGAGGGTCATAACATTAATCCACCTTTACTCGTCCGACAGTATTTAAGCTAACTGTTTTAGATTGACCGTTAATGCTAAATGTAAAGGTACCATCATCAGTCGGGATTCCCTGTCTAGGGTCAATGGTAAATGGTGACGCTATTGCATTTACAGATAGCAGTACATTCTTATAAGCTGTCGCTAGAACAATTTTTTCAACATTCTCATCAACACCAGCATTTTTCCCTGCAACAACGGTACAATTTGACGCCCCTGTAACAGCCGTGCAATCACAACCTGCCGCATTATCATCTATTCCGTAACACCAATTGGCACCAGTACTGAATTGGAACGTAATGATTTTGTTTTGCTTAATAGCTTCCGATCTTGCGTATTGCAAATCGGCATACAGATTGTCTGCGGCCCCAACCAATCGTCTTTTTTCTATAATAGATTGAAATGAGGGCAAGGCAATAGCTACTAAAACAGCTAAAACCACAATCGTTATCATCAGCTCGATCAATGTAAATCCAATTTGTTTTTGATGAGCTATCATTATTAATTCCTTAGTATATTACTAATATGAATTATAGCGCTGTTATAACAGATTTTCATAGTGGAATACTCATAATCTATTCAATATATGTGCATTTAGTCATACTTTTATAATGATCTTTGTTAATATTTAGTCTATTGTTTCAACTAATAAAATGTCAATATGGGTGATGAGAAATGAATATCAATAAAAATAAAGGTTTTACATTAATTGAATTAATGATTGTAGTCGCTGTCATCGGCATTATAGCCGCTATCGCCTTACCTTCTTATCAGGACTATGTGAAACGAGCTAGAAGAGCTGATGCAAAAGCTAATATCTTATTGGTCCAACTTGCTGAAGAAAAGTGGCGAGCAAATCACGCAACATTCACATCTGATTTAACCGCTACCGGCCTAAATTTTGGTACTGCATTTGATGCAACTAAATCACCATACTATACAATAGCACTTGCAACACCAGCACCGGCATCAACAAACTACACGATTACAGCTGCTATTCGGGCAGGTAGCGCACAAGTGGGAGATAGCTGTGGAACATTCACTCTTACAGTTTCTAGTGCTGGGGATGTTTATTCAGCTACTGGCGGAGCCGATTGCTGGAAGAAGTAAAGTTCCTCAGACTTTATACTCAACTTAAATCACACGTCAATGCATTACCGCTCACATCCTCATAAATACCATCACTATCGGTATCTTTAGGTAACCTAACTCGTGCAGTCTTGCTAATCACCACTGCTCTAGCAAATCTAACATCATCGTCGCTAGGGCATAATTTAAATGTGCCATTCTGTGACAGCGTCAAACCTTGGGCTGTAAATCGAATATAGTTATTTGAGCCAAAAGCTGACCAGCTAAGTTGATAGTCATTGCCAATCGTGCCTGATGAAATCAAAATCTCTCCGGTACCGCGACTACCATCCTTATCGTCATCTTGAAATACTATCCAACCATCAGACCAATTACCACTACACTGGTCAGCATTATTACTTTTACAAATAGTAACAACACTGTTGCGTTTAATAGCTTCACTTCTAGCCAGATAAACCAGAGAAAATAAAACATTGGCTTCGCCGCTGCTTTTTTGCCTGCGAATGATGTCGGAGAATGAAGGCACTGCAAGTGATGCCAAAATCGCGATAATGCTAATAACTACCAATAATTCAATGAGCGTGAATCCTTTTGCGTTCATATTGAAAATCCTTTTCAAATGTGATCGCTGTTAACAGTGCCTTATTTTTTAGATATTTGCAAAAAGTTAATTCTAAAATTCAATTGTCGGAAAGACTAGATATATCCATTGCAGACAGGCCAATGCAAATATACCAGCAATCACATCATCAACCATTATTCCTAATCCACCGTGAATGGCTTTATCAGCAAGATTAATTGGCCATGGTTTTAAAATATCGAAAAATCGGAATAAAACAAAACCGAGCACCATCCACTGCCAACCCGCAGGCGCTGCAATCATGGTAATTAAATAACCAACAATTTCATCCCAGACTACCGCTGAAGGATCATTTTGTCGTAACCAATCAGCTGATTTCTGACAAATCCAAATACCAGCTATAAATGCGACAACGACTATGGCTAGATATAATGCTAAAGGTAAATCTTGCATCATCCAATAAATCGGCACAGCGGCTAATGTACCAAAGGTACCTGGTGCTTTAGGTGCTAAACCCGAGCCAAAACCTAACCCTAGAAAACAAGCTGGACGTTTGAGTAACTCTCGAAATGTAATCTTAGACGGGGAAGTGCTCATAACCAGTACCTTTTAATGCAATCAACGCATCATTATTGTCAATAAAATAAATACCATCATCATCGGTAATGGTACCAATGAGAGTACATTGATCTTTGAAGCGTTGTTCAATTTGTGAAAAATATTGTGGCGGCACGGTAAAACACAGTTCGTAGTCATCACCCGATTGTAAGGCAAATCGTTCAGCCGTTGTTCTATCCACTTTTGACATGGCTAGTGATAATGGTAATTTTGCTAGATCGAGTCTAGCACCAACACCGCTTTTATCGAGGATATGACCTAAATCTGCTAATAGACCATCAGAGATATCAATCGCTGCAGAAGCAAGACCCACTAATTGTTGGCCGATTTCAAGTCTTGGCGTGGGTTTTTCTAATCTTTGGCGAAGATAGGTTTTATCTTCAACATTCAACAACGAGTTATTCCACTGCTGTAAATGTAACTGCAAGGCTGCACCGGCATCACCCAGTGTTCCGGTCACATAGATTAAATCACCAATATAAGCACCACTTCGTCGTAAGGCATTTTCTGGTCGAACAAAACCATGAACTTGAATGCTAATAGTGAGTGGACCACGTGTTGTATCACCGCCGACCAATTGAATATTATGTTCTTTTGCTAATGTAGCTAAACCTTGAGAAAAGCCCTTTAACCAGTTTTCATTCACTTCGGGAAGCGTTAAAGCCAAGGTAAACCAAGCTGGTTGAGCACCCATCGCAGCTAAATCACTAAGACCTACCGCCAGACTTTTATAACCTAAATGTTCTGGGTCAACATCGGCAAAAAAATGAATATTTTCAACTAAGGTATCAATTGACACCGCAATAAGCATGTCGGCGGGGCATTGCAGTAAAGCGCAATCATCACCGATGCCTAACAATACATCGTTACGTTGGGAGCTGAGTGTTTCAAAGTAGCGTTGGATTAAAGAAAATTCAGATAAGTCTGCCATCAACGTGATCCCAAATACGATGTAGGTTGGTTTATAGTCCAACATGTCGGGTTGAAACCCGACCCACTCTTGCTCAATATTCGCTCAAATAATAGAGCCCTACTATCTCTGTTGGATTGAATTCCAACTTTGATGAGACGGCCATAAACTTTGTTTCAAATAGAATATGTAGGTCGGACTTTAGTCCAACATGTCGGGTTGAAACTCGACCCACTCTTGCTCAATATTCGCTCAAATAATAGAGCCCTACTATCTCTGTTGGATTGAATTCCAACTTTGATGAGATGGCCATAAACTTTGTTTCAAATAGAATATGTAGGTCGGACTTTAGTCCAACATGTCGGGTTGAAACCCGACCCACTCCTGCTCAATATTCGCTCAAATAATAGAGCCCTACTATCTCTGTTGGATTGAATTCCAACTTTGATGAGATGGCCATAAACTTTGTTTCAAATAGAATATGTAGGTTGGACTTTAGTCCAACATGTCGGGTTGAAACCCGACCTACTAATGATTATTATTTATTATTACGGCGTGCTTTTGATACTTGGTATTCAGCCGCACGTAATTTAGAACCCATCTTATCTAAAACACCATTGACGTATCGATGGCCTTTTTCACCGCCAAATGCTTTAGCCAACTCAACGGCTTCATTTAGTACCACGCGATAAGGGACTTCAGGACGATGGATAAACTCATATACCGCCAATCTTAATACTGAGCTTTCAACCGGATCAATTTCTGAAAGGCTACGATCTACCGCAAAGGCCAATTCACCATCTAACGTAACAAGCTCTTTCGATACGCCTTCAACTAGCGTAGTGAAATATTTCTGATCCATCTTGTCTGAGTTTTCTGCACTGACAAAATCTAAAGCATCTTTAGTAGTAGCCGCTTGGCCATTAACTAAAGCTTGATACAAAGCCTGCACGGCGGCACGGCGAGCATGAGATCGAGGTAGTCCACCTGCCATCTTATTTCCCAGCCTCAATTTGACGAAGCACATTAACCATTTCAATCGTTCCCATTGCCGCTTCCGCACCTTTATTACCGGCTTTAGTGCCCGCACGTTCGATAGCTTGCTCGATGCTATCAACCGTCAACACACCAAAGGCAACGGGAATATCAAGTTGTAATGTCAGCTGACCAAGACCTTTTGAACATTCACCAGCCACAAATTCAAAATGAGGTGTTCCGCCACGAATCACTGCACCCAGTGCAATAATGGCATCATAGTTTCCAGTGCGTCCCATGCGTTGTACCGCTAATGGGATTTCAACAGCACCAGGAACACGGGCTAGGTGAATATCACTTTCACTAGCACCATGGCGAACTAAGCAATCAATCGCGCCTGAAATCAAATTATCAACTATAAAGTCATTAAAACGACCTGCTACGATGCCTATTTTTAGCCCTTTGGCGGAGAAATCACCAGAAAATGTTGTGATATTTGTCATGATTATTTAAAGATCCGATTACGTAAATAAAGATATTGTACTTTGTTTAATAAATTAAACCTAACAGAACAACTCGATTACTAATACTTTAGCTAAGCGGTTGCTTTGTTTTTTGCATGAGGTAAACCTTCAGGATCTGCATCAATTGTAAACCATTGATAAGGTTCGAGATCAATGCGAACAGCAGTCAGCTTTTCTCCCCACACTGCGCCACTATCAAGTGAGAAAACATTGCCGTATTGACCGGTACCTAAGGTAGACCAATGGCCAAAAACAATCCGGTCATTTTTAGATACTCGGTTCGGCATATCAAACCAAGGTTTTTGATCCGCAGGTTTATCTTTAGGTGCGCCCTTAAATTTAAGTGCCAGACGCCCATCATCGTAACAATAGCGTAAACGAGTAAAACAATTAGTGATAAACCGTAATCTATCCCAACCCGCTAATTTATTAGACCAAGCTTTAGGTTTATTACCATACATATTACTGAAAAACTCACGCCAATTATCGCTTTGCAAAACAGCTTCAACTTCTTTGGCACGTTCACTGGCATCCGCGATTGACCATTCAGTTGGTAAGCCTGCATGCAGCATGCTAAACCCCAACTTGCTATCGTGGTGAAATATAGGCTGGTGACGAAGCCAAGTCACTAATTGCTCGCTATCAACGGCAAGCAATACCGAGTCCATAGTATCCATACGGTGTTGATGCTCGATGATTCCCGCTGCATTAGCCAATAAATGAAGATCATGATTACCTAAGACTACTTTTACCCGCTCACTGCCTAGGTCCATCGCAAACCGTATGACATCAGCAGATTTAGGGCCACGATTAACCAAGTCGCCTGCGAGCCAAATTTGATCGACTAGTGGATCGAAGTTAATGTGATCGAGTAGTTTAAGTAACTCATCAAAACAACCCTGGACATCACCAATCGCGTAAACAGCCATCTAGATTAGCGACGACGATATAACGGTTCTGGTTTCAATGCTGTCGTTTGATAACTTTCACTAAAGTCGTTGAACGCACTGAGGGCATTTTCCATGTTATCTGGATTAGCTAATTCAAAACTGTTGATACCTGATTGTGACATATAAAACAATTGATCACGTAACACGTCACCTTGGGCACGAATTTCGCCAGTATAATGGTAACGGTCACGTAATAATCGTGCAAAAGAATAGCAGCGACCATCAATGAAAGCGGGGAAAATAAGTACCATCATCGAAAAAGCAGCCAAGTCTGGCACGATTTCTTCTAATGGGTCGTCGCCAGTGAGCCTTAAGCCTAAACCGCCTTCGTGCTTCGACAAGGTTACGTGCTGTTCCTGCCAGCGAGTAAGTGATACCGTAATATTGCCGGCCACTAATGCCGCTTCATCGTCTAAATGCAGCCAATTATCTTCAACAATTTTGCGATCTTTAATTATCTGCATAAACACGCTCCTTAAACGGATCAATACCAACACGGCGTACAGTGGCCAAAAATAATTCGTCCTCATGACGAAGCTCTTCAAAGACCTCCAATAAAGTCACAACCGTGTCGACTACTTCATTTTTAGGAATCGCACGTCCTAAACGTTCTCCCAATGAAGCATCGGCTTCTGAACTTCCACCAAGTGTAAATTGATACCACTCTTCGCCTTTTTTATCGACGCCTAGTATACCAATGTGACCGACACTTTGATGCGCACAGCCATTCATACATCCTGATATTTTAATTTTGATATCACCCAAATCATATAAATAATCTAAATCATCAAAACGTTCATTGATTTCTTTTGCTAATGGAATAGAGGTCGCATTGGCCAAACTACAGAAATCTAATCCTGGGCAACAAATCATGTCTGCCATCGTATTGATATTCGCTGTTGCTAAACCTTCTTGTTGCAAGCGCAGCCACAAGGCATATAAATCACCTTGTTTAACATCACTCAACAATAAGTTTTGGTTATGGCTAGACCGGATTTCCCCCATGCTAAATTCGTCCGCTAAATCTGCGACTGCATCCAATTGATCAGAGCTTACATCACCCGGCGGAATGAGTGGTGCTTTTAGTGAAATATAAGCAATTTTATAACCTGGCTTTTTATGATCAACGACGTTTTGTTTGACCCAACGGGCAAAAGCAACATCTTCAGTTTGCATTTGTACAAAACTGACATCATCAGCTGCACTTTTTTCATAAGCAGGCTCGGTGAAATACTGTTTAACACGTGCAATTTCTTTATCATCTAATACTAATTGTTTGCGAATATGTACCCACTCGGCTTCAACAAGTTCACGAATATGACTTAAACCATGTTCACGCACTGTGATTTTAATACGCGATTTATATTTATTATCCCGCCGGCCTAAGCGGTTATATACGCGCAAAATAGCTTCGAGATAAGACAGTAAGTCTTTCTTCTCAAGAAATGGACGTATAACTTGACCTAGTATTGGTGTACGACCTAAACCACCACCGACAAGTACCTCAAAGCCGATTTCACCTTCGTGATTTTTGACTAAATGTAGGCCAATATCGTGTAATTGTGTTGCAGCACGATCTTCTTTAGTACCAATTACGGCAATCTTGAATTTACGAGGTAGGTAAGCAAATTCAGGATGAAATGTCGACCACTGGCGGATAATCTCACACCATGGACGTGGATCTTCAATTTCGTCCGCACTCACACCTGCAAGTTGATCTGAGGTAGTGTTACGAATACAGTTACCACTACTTTGAATGCCGTGCATTTGCACAGTAGCCAATTCAGCCAAAATATCAGGCACGCTTTCTAATGTCGGCCAATTCAGCTGAAAGTTTGTACGAGTAGTGAAATGCACATAACCTTTGTCATACTTGCGAGACACCTCAGCAATTTTACGAACTTGCTTTGCAGACATCAGTCCATAAGGAACTGCAATTCGCAACATTGGAGCATGGACTTGCAGATACAAACCATTCATTAATCGTAACGGACGGAATTGTTCTTCTGTTAATTCACCCGCTAAAAAACGACGTGTTTGGTCGCGGTATTGTGCTACCCGTTGATCAACCATCGTCTGATCGTAATTATCGTACTGATACATCTAAGCTCTCTAAACTATATAAATTAAGATATTCATTATAACTGTCCATACGTATTAACCGAAGTATTAACTGCTATATTAACAGTTAATAATCAACTAATTTACAGTCTTAAACTAAGGTAAATCAAGATATAACCATTATTAAACCGCTTCACTGAACATCTTAAATCGTGATATTCAATGTAGCTGTGCGCCATTTTCATTTGTTCACTTCTGACACTATCTGTTACTAATTAAAGTCTCTTAGCATTAGCAAATAATAGGTCTTGTTTTTCATGAATTTAAAAAGAGTATTTTCAATATCCAAATTTAAGAATAAGTGATGCAAGCCCAACCAATGTAATTTACGATTCTCAGGCTGAAAGCTAAATTTTACCTTCAAATAAGATCTAATCTACGTTTAAATATTTTGAAGATATCTAAAACCCAAGGTAAGCTTAGCGACCTATCTTTTTAAAAACAAGCAGCATTTTCATGTCTAAAACAACTCGTCAAAAGCATCGTATTTGGCTGATCATTGCCTTTATTATTATAGGTTATGCTGCTAGCAAATATACACCTGAACAGACTACCCTAAGGTCACCTTCACCTAGCAATCTTGAGCAGCTTATTGAGCAAAATCAAAGTAATGTTCAATTAGAAATCACCGGCAACGTCATTAAATTGTTAGCAGATGATTTAGACGGTAGTCGCCATCAAAAATTCATCGTTAAAACAGCTGATGGTCATACTCTATTGATTTCCCATAATATCGACTTAGCACCCAGAATCGAAGCATTAAAAGTCGATGATGAAGTCACCGTTCATGGCGAATATGAATGGAATAAAAAAGGTGGTGTGATGCACTGGACTCATCGTGATCCAGCCAAACGTCACATAGACGGCTGGATTAAACATCAAGGTAAAACGTACCAATAAATGGCCAATATCCTGCCGTTAAATCTTAGCTTTCAACCTGTTGCTGATAGCAGTGCGAGTATTTTAATACTCGGCTCAATGCCCAGCGTAAAATCACTTGAACAGCAACAATATTACGCACATCCCCGTAACGCCTTCTGGCCAATTATGTCTGTATTATTTGAAATGGCCCGCGAACTAGATTACGGTAAACGTTGTGAACGATTGATATTCAATCATGTTGCCGTTTGGGATGTACTCAAGGCATGTCAACGCCAAGGCAGTTTGGATGTAAATATTGATACCAACAGCATGATTACCAACAACTTCAATTTATTTTTACAACAACATCCAAATATTATGAAGATCGTGTTTAACGGCGCAAAAGCTGAGCAGGTATTTAATCGCTATGTATTGCCAACACTCACTAAGCAACAGTTAGCTATAGTTCGGTTACGCCTCCCATCAACTAGTCCAGCCCATGCGAGTTGCTCAATTGAAGATAAAATAGTTATTTGGCAACAAGCATTAACCAATTAAGCTTTCAAAAACACCACGTACAGGCCTTCATGTAAACCACAAACACCCTTTTCTGCTTCAATTTCTGCTGTTAAGGTCAATCGAGCTTTACCTTTTTCTTTCAAGGTTTTAATAAACAGTTCGAATTCAGCCATACTTGGCAATTGGCAAGTTGCTATGAAATCAGAGGTTACCGGTTTGGTAAAATCGTAACTACTGTGTTGAATAACTAAATCGTTATCAATGCCAAGCTGTTTAAGTTTGAGATAAATCAACGTCCAGCCAGTCAAAATACCAATGGCTGCCTGACTACCGCCGAAGGCAGTGCCATGAAGGTTTTTATTGCTGTCCAATGGTGCTGAAACAATAACTTTTTCGCCATCAAATGACTGAATTTTCACACCCAGATGTGCTGTGATAGGAATATGTTGTTGTATATAAATAAGGGTTCGCGCCAGATCTATATCTGTATTCATATCATCTTCCATTTTGATATAAAAAGCCGGACATGATTCCGGCTTTTTATATTTTTGATTAAAACAATTCGCTTAAATCTTTAGCATCCCAATGTGGGAAATGTTTTCTCACCAAGATATTAAATTCAAGCTCAAATGCCGAGAATTGTTCTGCCGACAGAGCCTGTGATTTTGAAGAATTCACTGACTCGGTAATCATGCCTGCGCCGATGGTAACGTTTGTTAAACGGTCAATGACGATAAAGGAGCCCGTACTACGATTACGTTTATAAGCATCAAATACTACAGGTTTATTTAATGAAAATTCGCATACGCCAATTTCATTGATTCGTAATTCACTGGCCGTATTTTCAGCTAAAGTATTAACGTCAATTTGACTATCAATTGCTGTTAAAACGCCAGCGCTATCACTCACGCCCACTTTGAAATTATATTGTTTACCACTGACTAAAGGCTTTTCAGTCATCCAAACGACCGTTGCTTTAAAATTACTAGTAACGTGTGGTTGGTGATCTCGGTGTACGATCATATCGCCACGGCTAACATCTACCTGATCATTTAAGGTCACGGTAATCGCCTGACCTGGAACAGCCTCATCTAAATTGCCATCGTAAGTAACCAACGCTTTAACGGTACTTTCTTTACCTGAAGGCAAGACCGTAATTTCATCACCGGGCTTAAGAATACCAGATGCTAAAGTCCCACAGTAGCCACGAAAGTCAAGATTTGGACGATTCACATATTGCACTGGGAAACGAACATCTTGCACATTGGCATCGCCGGCAATTTCAACATTTTCTAACAACTGCATCAGCGTTTCACCTTGATACCAAGGCATGTTTTCACTTTTGTTAACGACATTATCGCCAACCAATGCTGAAAGTGGCACGTAATGCACATCTTCCATTTCTAGTTCACGGGCAAATTCGCTGTAGTCTTTACGAATCTCATTAAACACCTGCTCACTGTAATCTTTAATATCCATTTTATTAATGGCAACAATAATATGCTTAATACCTAATAGGTTAGCGATGTAACTATGACGACGAGTTTGAGTTTGCACGCCGTATCGTGCATCAATCAAGATAACAGCAAGCTGACAATTAGACGCGCCTGTTGCCATATTACGTGTGTATTGTTCATGGCCCGGCGTATCAGCAATGATGAATTTACGTTTGGTGGTTGAGAAATACCGGTAGGCCACATCAATGGTAATACCTTGCTCACGCTCAGCTTGCAGGCCATCCACCAGTAATGCTAAATCAACCGCTTCACCGGTTGTACCCGATTTCACACTATCTTTAGTCACGGCTTCTAACTGATCTTCATAGATCATTTTTGAATCGTATAACAAACGACCAATGAGCGTACTTTTGCCATCATCCACGTTTCCACATGTCAGAAAACGTAACATTTCTTTATTTTCGTGTTGCTTTAAATAAGCATCGATGTCGGTTGCGATAAGACTATCTGACTGGTAATTATTATCCGATTTGCTCATTAGAAGTAACCCTCTTGTTTTTTCTTCTCCATTGACCCTGATTCATCATGATCAATAGCACGACCTTGTCGTTCTGATGTCGTAGCCAATAACATTTCTTGAATAATATCAGGTAATGTTGATGCATTTGACTCAACGGCACCTGTTAAGGGATAACAGCCCAAGGTTCTAAAACGCACTTTTTCCATTGTGGGAACTTCACCCTCTTTTAATCGCATACGGTCATCATCAACCATAATTTTCATACCATTACGTTCAACGACTGGACGATCTGCAGCATAATATAACGGCACGATAGGAATGCCTTCCAAATGAATATACTGCCAAATATCAAGCTCAGTCCAGTTTGATAATGGGAAGACACGAATGCTTTCACCCTTATTCACTTTACTATTGTAGGTATTCCATAATTCAGGACGTTGTTGTTTAGGATCCCAACGGTGATTCTTATCACGGAATGAATAAACACGTTCTTTAGCTCGCGATTTTTCTTCATCACGACGAGCACCACCAAAGGCAGCATCAAAACCATATTTATTCAGAGCCTGTTTCAAGGCATCCGTTTTCATAATATCGGTGTAGCGTGGATGATCAAATGGGTTGATACCTTCATCGATACCCTGCTGATTACTATGAACCAATAATTCTAAGCCGAGCTCTTTTACGCGTTGGTCACGAAACGCAATCATTTCCTTAAACTTCCATGTGGTATCAATATGAAGTAATGGGAAAGGAGGCCTGCCTGGCGCGAAAGCTTTCATTGCTAAATGCAGCATCACTGCCGAATCTTTACCCACCGAATAGAGCATCACTGGATTATCAAACTCCGCTGCTACTTCTCGCATAATGTGAATGCTTTCAGCTTCCAGCTGCTGTAGATGTGTTAACTGTTTTTTAGTCATAAAATTCTCTAATTATTTCGCTTTAACGTGTAGACCACATTCTTTGGATTCAGGATTTTCCCACCACCAGCGGCCAGCACGAATATCTTCTCCTGCTGTAATCGCTCGGGTACAAGGTGCACAACCGATGCTGGCATAGCCTTGATCATGCAATGCACTATAAGGCACATCAAATGCTCGAATATAAGCCCACACATCGCCATTCGACCAATCTGTTAACGGGCTAAATTTTTGCAAGCCGAAACCTTCATCCCATTCTGATACCGGCAATTCGCTCCGTGTTACCGCCTGTGTTCGACGCATGCCTGTTAACCACGCCTTTTTACCTGCTAAGGCACGTTTTAATGGTTTAACTTTACGAATTCCACAGCACTGTTTGCGTAACTCAACACTGTCATAAAAAGCATTAGGGCCTTGATGCGTCACAAAGTCTTCAACATCAGTGGCATCAGGGAAATAGACTTTCACCTTAAGATTGTAATGTGCTTTAGCCTGCTGCATAACCTCATAGGTTTCTTTTGGTAAACGGCCTGTATCGAGTGTGAAAATCTCAATTTCTGGTGCGAATTTGCAAATCAGATCCATTAACACCATATCTTCTGCACCATAACTTGATGCCAGAGTAGCTGGATTATAATCCGCTGCGATTTCAGTCAATACTTGCTTAACCGCCTCAATCTTCGTCGCTAATTTTTCATTAATGTTAATCATGTTTTTTAATCACCTTAACCGTTGTTGTTAACGATTGTTTGGATTCTATCTCACAAACCTGGCCATCTTGACGCAAACTCTTAATAACGTCATCGACAGCATCACCATTATTAATCTCGAATAAAATGGCCTGATCTTGCTTCATTCTGCCGACTATTTCTCGTGCTTTAATATAATGCATAGGACAGCCATATAAAGTGAGATCAGCGCTTTCAATTAGACTAGACATTTAATTCCGACTCCTAACAATATTACCGCTAAAAAAGGTCTCATTACTTTGTCGGGGATCTTAACACCTAAATGACTACCTATATAGATACCCGGCAATGATCCCATCACTAAATATGATAATAATGACCAATCCACCGTACCCACTGCAGAGTGGCCTAAACCAGCAATAGCAGTGAGTGGAACGGCATGAGCAATGTCAGTGGCTACAATTTCCACACCTTTCATTTTCGGATATAAAAACAATAAAATTACTGCCCCTAATGCACCGGCACCAACAGATGATAACGTGACCATTACACCCAGAAAACCACCCGTTAATACGGTTGCCACAGCCTTATGTTTTTCATCCTGCCTCATCCTATACAAGGCATTAACCACAGGATGATCCGCTTGCGCTTTCATTATGCAGCCTATCCAACCTTTTAATAATAATGCGCTGGAAGTCAAAATGAGTGCGATGCCCAACGCCGTGGTGATCAAGTCATTATGCTCACCCTCTCCAACGCCAGTGGTATTTAAAAGCCATAAGGTTAGGAGAGTTGTCGTGACACTTCCCATTGCTAAGCGTTTTACCACCAGCCAATGCACAACACCGTGACGCCAATAAGCCCATACACCGCCAGCCTTGGTTATCGCTGCAAATAACAAATCAGTACCAACCGCTACAGCGGGTTGAACCGCAAAACCAAAAATAAGAATCGGAGTCATTAATGAGCCACCGCCCACACCCGTCATACCAATCATTATACCCACAGCTAATCCAGCTACTGTATATCCCCATTCCATCGTATTTTAAGCGCCTGCGGCTATATAAAAGGTGACAAGTTTACCATCACACAATATCCTATCAATGAATATTATTAACTATTGATATAATTAAAAAGAATATAGATATGAAGCTACAACAATTCAAATATGTTCGTGAAATTGCTCGACGCGGTCTCAGTATCTCAGCCGCAGCAAATGCCATGCATACTTCTCAACCAGGCGTCAGTAATCAAGTTCAACTACTTGAAGACGAACTTGGCCTACAAATTTTTGAACGACATGGAAAACGATTAACGGGACTAACCTTATTTGGACAATCAGTTATCAAAATGGCTGATCGCGTGTTACTTGACGTGGAAAATATCCGCCAGCTAGCCGCCGATAGTAAAAATGATCAACTAGGCGTCTTATCTATAGGTACCACCCACACCCAAGCACGCTATGCACTCCCCAAGGCTATCAAAGCTTTTTCACAACATTATCCCAATGTACATTTAAACATGGTGCAAGGCACACCAACTGAGATTGCCGAAATGGCTGCCACAGGAAGAGTTGACATTGCCATTGCCACAGAAGGCTTAGCGCAATTTGACACTTTAGCAATTCTGCCTTGCTATGAGTGGAATCGTTCGATTGTAGTACCACCCGATCATCCCTTATTATTGGAAAAGAAACTCACTCTAAAGGCTATAGCTCAATATCCTATTCTGACTTATGTGATGGGGTTCACCGGCCGAGGGCAACAAGATCAAGCCTTTATTGAGCGAGGCTTAACACCTAACGTTGTCTTCACAGCGACTGATGCTGATGTTATAAAAACATATGTCGAGCTAGGCTTAGGTATCGGCATCATAGCCAGCATGGCATTTGATCCTATTAAGGATGCGCCGCTACAAGCCTTAGATGTGAGTCATCTATTCAAACCCAGCACCACTCATATGGGCATTCGCCGCGGCAGTTATCTACGTGGTTTTAGTTTTGCCTTTATCGAACACCTCGCACCTCACCTCACACGAAAAGTGGTCGAAAAAGCCATTGCTTAAGACTTAATGCACAAGGAAATCCGCATGGCTATTTTTGAACCCATCAATCACTCACTAGCTTTATTACTGCAGCTTTCAGTAGCTATTAGTAGCAACAATGAGTCAGAAATAAAAACAGTATTAAACGTGCTTACAAACAATTTAGAACAGATAAAAACTAATACATCTATTTTACAGCAGCAAATAGCACAACTTAGTAAAAATCAAACTACGGCAATGAAACAAGCACCCATAATCATTGCCAAACCAGAAATTCAATCAGGCTGTTATATCTTTTCGGGTGAGAAAGGTTTTTTCTGCCCACGATGTTATGACAATAACGGCAATAAAGTTGCAACCACTCGTCTCAACAGCAAACAGAGAATTTGTCCTGCATGTAGAGCCAGCCTCAAATAGTTCTATTACAAAAAATAGTCGATTAGTTCCTTGTTATCATTTTCATTGTTCCATAGTCTGGATTTGTTATTGAATAGACACGGCCGGAAGGGCTATGGCGTATGCCCAAACATGATTACCAAGAAAAACGCCGATTTACACGCATCGCTATTCAAGCCCAGATCAGCTTTACAATTAATGATCATGATGAGCTTTCATACAAGGGCATAATCCAAAATCTCTGTGCCTGTAGGGTTTATATCATCACTAACCATCCACCAAAATTAGGTAATCACATTAAAATCATCCTTAATGAAAATGATGGCAGCAGCTTAATCGCCGAAGGCAACGTTGTTCGCTGTAAATTTGATAAAAAAGATCCTAATTTATTTCATGTCTCTGCCGAGTTCTCTGAAACAGATCAGTATCTAGAGCAAACCATTACGAATAGCATGGTTAACATTGCAAACAATTATGGATAAAAACAGTAACTTGGCGTATAATTGATCGGATATTTGATAGCTATTAAAAAACTGTCAAATTTAAGCCTAGGGGCGGCCACATTGCCTGAGACTTTCTTTATAGAAAGAACCCTATGAACCTGATCCAGTTAATACTGGCGTAGGGACAGGCCAAGATACTGCATTCACACTTTGTGATTTTGTAATGAAGTGCGTTCAATGCATTATCCCCTGTCCTTTTTATATATTAAAGAGGCCAACAATGAAGTTTAAGTTTTTACCTGCCGCAATCGCAGCTTTACTTTCCACTCATGCATTTGCTGAGACATCAGAAGTCGAACTACCTGCAATGCTTGTCAGTGCTGATTTCAGACCAAGCACCGCACTTACAGCTCCCATAAGCCTAACCACTATTGACAACGAAACTATTGAATCTCGTGGTGCTCAACATATAGAAGATATTCTGAACCTTGCTCCGAATGTCAATGTTTCCAGTGGTGCTTCACGTGGTCAATATTTCCAAATCCGTGGTATTGGTGAACGCAGTCAATTTTCATCACCAATCAATCCGTCAGTTGGTTTAATGATTGATGGTATCGACTTTAGCCGTATTGGTGGAGCAGCAACGTTATTTGATATCGAACAAGTTGAAGTATTACGCGGTCCTCAAGGTACGCTTTTTGGGACTAACGCACTTGCTGGCGTTATTAATATGCAAAGCAAACAACCCACTAATGATCTTGATATTCATGTTGAAACAGGTATTGCCCAATATGGAACGCAAAATTTTGGCGTAGCCGTCGGCGGCGCTTTAGTTGAAGATAAATTACTAGGTCGAGTTTCAATAAACAGTCACCAATCTGATGGTTATATGAAAAATGACTTCTTGAATCGCGATGATACCCAAGACCAAGATGAAATCACTGCAAAAGGCCATTTAAAATGGTTGGCTAGCGAACGATTAACAGTCGATTTGAATTTAATACACCTTGACATTAACAATGGTTATGATGCTTTTACCTTTGATAACTCACGTCATAGTCAAGCCGACCAGCCAGGTGAAGACGGCCAGAAAACAGATGCTATCGCCCTGAAAACAGATTGGCGTGCCAGTAGTGCAGTTCAACTTCAGACGGCATTAACCTACTTAAACTCAAACAGCGTTTATAGTTATGATGCAGACTGGGATAACAACCCCATATACAATGGCTTTGAAGAATTTAACCGCGATAGAAACAACCATTCATTTGAATTCAAAGCACTGTCAAATGAAGATGGTTGGATCTTCAATAACAGCACCGAATGGGCTGTTGGTTTCTATCACTTAGCACAAGATGAGAAATTAGACTTAAACTCAGACTACGGCAATCTAGATAACAAGTACGAAACTGAAAACACCTCTATATTTGGTCAGCTTGATGCTCACCTCAATGACAAATTAACTGTTATATCAGGCCTCCGAGTCGAATATTTTACGGCTGACTATACTGACTCCAATGCAGTTAATGTTGAAACGGATGAGGTGCTATTTGGTGGAAAATTGGGTTTAAATTATCAATTGGAAGAAAGTCAACTGCTCTACACATCGCTATCTCGCGGCTATAAATCAGGCGGTGTAAATAACAATACATCATTGCTTCCTTCTCAACTTAAATTTGATACCGAGTACATGTGGAGTTTAGAAACGGGACTTAAGTCGCTTTGGCTTGATGACGATTTAATGACGAACATTAGTGCTTTCTATTCGCTACGTCGTGATGCACAAGTAAAAACCTCGATTGATATCGGTGGAGGTCAATTTAAAGACTACCTAACTAATGCAGCTAAAGGTACTAATTATGGTATCGAAGCCGAGGTAGATTGGTCAGCATCTGACAAATTGCGTATTTTTGCTTCTTTGGGCCTACTTAACGCAAAATTTGATGAATATGATAATCCAGATCCAGATGCTTACAACACCAATGGCCGCCGCCAAGCTCATGCACCAGCTTATCAATTCAGTTTGGGAAGTGAGGTATACCTAACGTCAAATTGGACATTTAAAGCTAACATTGAAGGTAAGGACGAATTTTACTACTCAAATAGTCATAGCTCAAAATCAAGCTCATACGCTATCGTAAACTCGAACTTAGATTATCGTAATGGTGACTGGAAAGTATCTTTATGGGGTCGTAATTTGTTTGATAAGGACTACTTTACTCGAGGTTTCTATTTTGCGAACAATGCGCCAGCTTATGATAATCCTGAAACTTACACGCAATATGCTGAACCCCGCGTTGTAGGTGTCACTTTGACTTGGGATTATTAATTTCTACATCGTTTTAAAAAGGTTCTTCTAAGCCCCTTTTACTTTCAAACTTAAGGAACACACATGCGTATTTCAATAGATATCAGCCTCTACCCACTCACTGAAGGTTTTGTCGAACCTATCCTAGCCTTCATCAACAAACTTGAAACCAACCCAAAACTCATCGTTAAACGTAATAGCCTAAGCACTCAAGTATTTGGTGAATATCGTGATGTGATGGACACTATGGATGCTGAAATTGAACAGGTGTTCAACGTTATGCCCCACAGTGTGTTTGTATTAAAAATGGTAGGCACTGATCGTGCAGATATTGTCGATGTTTAACACTTTATTTTATATTTTTGTCATTGTAGCTTGCGCTTTATGACCACGAATGATCGGTATGCCCAAAATGCAGGAGCCATTTTCGCTAAGTCCAACAGGAGATCTCGTCGGATTAAAATTCGACCCACAATATTATGCAAATATTTTTAGATGTCTTATTGATGATATCAGATGGGTTAACCTTCATTATTGATGCCTTTGCCGTGATGTCGGGCTGGGAAATTTTCGCCGCCCTACTTGGCATGGCTTACATTTATTTTGCCTCCAGAGAATCGCAATGGTGTTGGCCAATCGCTTTTATCAGCACACTCATTTATACCGCCTTGTTTTGGGAAGATCAACTTCCTATGCAAGCCCTGCTCAACTTCTATTATATGGGCATGGCGATTTATGGCTATACCTTATGGCGCAAACATGGTGCTACCGAAGGTGATCTAGCCATCACCAGTTGGTCGTTGACCAAGCAATTTACATTTTTATCGGCAGCCACATTACTCAGCGTAATCACCGCTTATTACCTAGAAGTAACGGACACCTCACAACATCCTTACCTTGATGCTAGCGTAACTATATTCTCAGTTATGAATACATGGCTGATGGCGAAAAAAGTCTTACAAAATTGGCTGTATTGGGTGGTGATTGATGGCGCGGCGATTGTGCTTTATGCCCAGGCGGGTTATTACGCTACAGTCATATTATTTTCTGTTTACACTATCCTTGCTATTATCGGCTTTATCA
>Ga0209491_10001216_pt1 | contig 51050 bp, 37 predicted proteins | sample BON02_FD_187213 | JGI IMG/M metagenome (GOLD analysis project Ga0209491, IMG submission 187213) | Freshwater microbial communities from Lake Bonney liftoff mats and glacier meltwater in Antarctica - BON-02 (SPAdes) (version 2) | ecosystem: Environmental > Aquatic > Freshwater > Ice > Glacier...
TGTTGATCTCCAGCAGCGCCTCCCACATGCGCTGCCAAGAGTCATCCCTGAACCATTTATTATAGTAATAGTACACTGTGTTCCAAGTGATTGTGTACTTGCCAAACCAGCCCCGAACGGGCAACTCGCGCCACTGACTGCCCGCCTTGACGCGGTGTGCGATCGAACGCACAATCCGCCACAGGCCGACTTTACATTCTGGCCCGCGCTTTCCTTTCGACAGGTGCGGAACGAGGTGTTGGTTGATGATTTTTTTCGTTAATTTGAGCATGGTCGTAGATGTTTTGGTTGTCAAGTCGTTTTTTTAAACTTAACGCTCTACGGCCTTTTTTCATAAATCCACACAAACTTTGAACAGCTTCATTGGAATCAAGAGCAAAAAAGGCTATTAATGAGGTGGATTACCGACTCACGTCAAGTTAACTTTCATACAACTTCAATCTGGCTGTAGTTGGTCATTAACTCATTTTGCAAACTATACATAGCTACCGCCAGATTGCATCTGCTGGTCAAGCCCAACGACAGTCTATAACTGCCGGTACTATTTGCCCCAAGTCTCCACTAATTTCACAAATAACTCCTGTAGCTTAAACGTACGGGTGCCAGGAGTGCCGGAGCCGATGGGAAGGTCGCCTACTTGGACGATGGGCATGGCCCATTTGGTGGTACTGGTAGTGAATACTTCATCGGCGTTGACAAGTTCGTCGAGCAGGATGGGCCGTACCTGTACATCGAAGTGCGGGGCGGCTAGTTCCAGGATCGTCCGGCGGGTTATACCGTTGAGGATGTTACGGTCGGGGGTAATGAGGGTATCGCCTTTGAAGAGGAATACATTGCTGCGGGTAAGCTCGCTGATCTCGCCGTCCTTGTGGAAAAGAAGATCGGCGGCTTGCTGTTGCTTCATTTCGTCGGCCATCAGCACCATGTGGAGGTAGTTGGTGGTCTTGATCTCGGGCAGGTCGCGGACATAGTTGTACGTAAGTACTTTAATACCTCTGAGGAGTCCGGCGGGGTTATCTTTGGGTAACGGCTCGCAGCGAATCAAAAAATTGGGTTGTACCACGCTGACGCTGTCGGGTGCGTAGCCGCCCGTGAGCACAAACCGAAACGCCACCTCAGCCTCGCCCGAAAGCGTATGTAACTGACTCAGAATTTCGGCGGTTTCATCCTGAGTAAGAGGTAGGGGTAGTTTTAGCAGCCGGGCGGAGTTCTCAAACCTTGCCCAGTAGTCATTCCAGCGAAAGGGAACGCTATTGTAGGTACGGAAGTAGTCGAACATACCGTAGCCACGCAGTAAACCGAGGTCATTGGTAGAAAAACAGGCCGAGTCAATCGGCATAATCTGGCCGTTGAGGTATAGGTGGTGGGGCATAGTACAGGTAGGTGATTTGGGCGGGAGTTGAAAAAAGGAACTCGTTGCGTTTATAACGCAAACCAGCCTTAGTAAACGGGCGCTACACAAAAATGACAAGAAAATCTGACAATAAAAGCCCTTTATTTCAGAAATTTGGCCACATTCTCCTTCGTTACGAGCTGAAAAGGAATAAGTACCTCGGCCTCGTAGGGTCGCTTGTTGATAATTTTCAGGGCTGTTTCAATGGCCTGCGAGCCTTGTTGCTGAGCGTTCTGGTACACAGTGGCGTCGAGCGTACCTTTTTGTACGGCCTGTAAGGCATCCGGGATAGCATCCACGCTTACCACTACTACTTTATCTTTCACACCCGCGGCGGTTAGGGCATTGACGGCCCCCAGGCCCATTTCGTCGTTGTGGGCAAATACGGCGTTGATCTGTCCGCCGTACGACTGAATCCAGTTTTCCATCAGCGACATGGCCTTGGCGCGGTCCCACTCGCCGGTTTGGCTGGCCAGAAGTTTTAGTCCAGGGTATTGCTTTAATACCTCTTTGGCGCCCTGCTCCCGTTGAATCTGTGCGGCCTGCCCCATGTAGCCGTGGATCATGATGACGTTGCCTTTACCACCTAATCGCTCGGCGATGTATTTCATGGCGATGCGGGCCGATTCTACGTCGTCGGAACCCACAAAGGCGGTGGGTTTGGTAGAGGTAGCGGAGTTGACGTTGATGATGGGAATACCTGCGGCCTGCGCCTTCACGACGGCGGGGGAGCTGGCATCTACCTCACAAGGGTTCATGATAATGGCGTCGACGCCCTGGGCAATGAAGCTTTCGACTTGTTCAATCTGTTTCAGGGCCGAGCGCTCAGCGTCCACGGTAATGAGTTCTACACCCGCTTCTTGGGCTTTTTTCTCGATTTCGTCGCTGACATTGACGATGAATTCATTCTGCATACTCAGCATCGTAACGCCGATGACGGGCTTGTCGCTCCCACCACTGTCACCTGTTTGGTTGCAGCTGACTAGCGTGAGGGTAGTGAGGAAGAGGGAAAGGATAGTAAGGCGGTTCATGGTTAATTTAGGTACTAGTTGGTGATAGGTGAACTCCGAAGGTTTTACCACAGAGTTTGGTGAGTTATTACATAGAGTATGTATTTACTCTCCGTGCAACTCTGTGCTAAACTCCTTTTTACTCTGTGGTAAAAAAAGACTACTCCTAAAACTCCAAACCCCACCAAACCTACTACCTACACCGCTTTACGATTCAAACCGTCGAGCACTACGGCCCCGATGATGATGATCCCCATCACTACCTGCTGGTAGTAGGAAGTGACGTTGAGGAGGTCGAGGCCGTTACTGATGACCCCGATGAGTAGGGCCCCGATGAGGGTACCCGTCATAGTACCGCTTCCGCCGGAGGTACTGGTACCGCCAATGATAGCCGCTGCGATGGCATCCAGTTCAAAACCCTGTCCGGCGTTAGGCTGCCCGGTGGTAATGCGGGACGTCAGTACAATACCAGCCAATCCGGCCAGCACGCCACTGAGGATATACACCATCATTTTAATTTTCTCAACGGGAAGGCCCGATGCACGGGCGGCTTGCTCATTGCCTCCCACGGCGTACATATACCTACCCCAGATGGTTTTGTGGAGTAACAGCGAGCAGAGTATAAAAACTACTATCAGAATAATGATCGGAAACGGAATGCCGAATACCTGTCCACCGCCGATGAAATTGAAGGTGTCCGAGAGGTTAGAGACAGGCTTACCTTTACTCAGGATGAGCGCCAGGCCCCGGCCAATGGTCATGGTTCCGAGCGTGACGATGAAGGGCGGTACTTTACTTTTGGTAATCACCAGACCGTTAAAACCGCCAATCATAAGGCCTGCGCCCAGGGCCATCACCAACGGAACAATGAGCGGGTAGGCGTCGGGATGGGCAAACAGAGCCGCTACCACGCCCGTGACGGCTACCATAGAACCCAGAGAGAGATCAATACCGCCGGTAATGATGACAAACGTGACGCCAAAGGCCAGCAGGGCGTTGATTGACACCTGATTGACGACGATGGTGAGGTTGGACACCGTCAAGAAGCGGGGGGTACACAAAGCCAGGGCTATGCAGATGACTATCAAGGCTAAGAGAATGCCAAAAGTACCCACGCCCTGTATCCATTTTTTGTACGAGCTACTGGTTTGGTTGAAGAGGGAAGTAAAGGTGTTATTCATACGGTGAATGTACAGTTGACGCGATGATTGGTTTAATACTTATCCATGTATGGCATGTTCCATAATCCGTTGCTGAGTGGCTTCTTCTTTGGGTAGCAATGCCGTTTGACGGCCTTGGGATAGCACAAGTACCCGATCGCAGAGGCCGATAATTTCGGGTAGTTCAGAGGATATCATGAGTATGGCGATGCCCTTTTCGGTGAGTTGTCGGATCAGTTTGTATATTTCATGCTTGGCTCCGATATCGATGCCCCGGGTGGGTTCGTCGAGGATGATAATATCCGGCTGGGCTAACAGTACTTTTCCAATTACAACTTTCTGCTGATTACCGCCGCTGAGCTGCATAACGCCTTGGTCTAGTCCGGCCGTTTTGATGTGTAGCTCAGATACCATGAGCTGGGCAGCTTCCTGTTCGAGGCGGTTTACGATAAAGCCCTGGTTGACGTAGTTTTTCAGGCTTGATAAGGTAAGCGTGTGCTGCACCGACATACCCGGAATACAGCCCAGGGCCTTTCGGTCTTCGCTGACGTAGCCGATACCGAGTTGGATAGCTTCCTGTGGGGTACGGATGTTTACTTTTTGCCCTTTGATATAAATATCTCCTTTGGCCAAAGGGTCCAACCCAAAAATAGCGCGGGCTACTTCGGTACGTCCGGCACCCATGAGTCCGGCGAGGCCTAGTACTTCCCCGGCGTGCAGATCAAAACTAATATCAGTAAATTTTCCCGGCTGAGTCAGGTTGCGTACCGATAATAGTACTTCCTCCTTTATTCCAATGGCATCCGGAAAGAGGAGGTCAATCTGCCGACCGACCATGAGGGTTATTAATGCGTTTCGGTCGAGTTCGGAGGCGGGCTTGGTGGCAACGTATTGGCCGTCGCGCAGTACGGTGATGGTATCGGCAATCTGGGCGATTTCCTCCATTTTGTGGGAGATGTAGATAATGGCGACACCCTGCGCTTTCAGGTCCTTGATGATGCGGAAAAGAGCGGCTACTTCCTTATCAGAGAGCGCCGAAGTAGGCTCGTCCATGATGATAATCCGGGCGTTATTAGAGATCGCCTTGGCGATTTCGACCATCTGCATTTCGGCCACGCTCAGGTACTTCATCTTAGCGCGGGGATCAAGGGCTACGCTGAGGGTACTAAGCAGGTTCTCCGTTTTCTGGTAAATATCCTGATTATCGATCCAGCCGGGTAGCCAACGGGTAGTTTCACGACCCAGAAAAATATTATCGGCCACGCTGAGTTCTGGTACCACCAGAAGTTCCTGATGAATCATGGAAATGCCTTTTTTTAGGGTATCCTTTACATCTCGGATTTTTAGAGGCTGGCCTTCGAATATGATTTCTCCCGCATCTGCCTTTTCCAAACCCATCAAGATTCTCATCAGGGTAGATTTTCCCGCCCCGTTTTCTCCCATCAAGGCGAGTACCTCGCCTTTGTGCAGCGTGAGCTGCACATCATCCAGGGCCTTGATACCACCGAAAGATTTGGAGAGGTGGGTGATTTGGAGAATTGGTTCTGAGGAGTTCATAGTTTCTGTTCTGATCGAAAAGGTGTCACTCCTCCGGAGCTTTTGCTTTCTAACATGACGTATGCATGCTACTGAGGTTTGACCCCTCTGGGGCCTTTGCTTTCATTCTTTTAACTCTGACATTGTGCTACCCTGAGCTACGAACGAAACACACTATGGTGATCTAGGTGTGTATTTGCTCGTTACGATTTGTTTCCCTAACATGACGCACGCTACTGAGGTTTGCCCCCTCCGGGGCCTTTATGTTTATCCTCTTAATTCTAACATCGTGCTACCCGGAGCTACCAATGAAACACACTTCGGTAATCTCAGTGGGTAGGTACTTGGTACGATTTAGATTCCCTACATGACGAATACTACCGTTAAGGCTACCCTCCGGGGCCTGCATTTGAATGTCCTATTCTATGACAAAGCCCCAGCGGGGCGATACCTTAGTAACAGCAGCCAAATTAAACGCTTTCAAACCCCATCGGGGCGAGACCTTCTTTCGATATAGTATCGCTCCGATAGGGCTTGCAGAAAAAAAAGCTACTAAGGTGATATCTCGAGGGGACTATTAGTACTACCCAATATCAACCGCTACCCCGGTATCCTTCCAGCTACGATCAGCGGCGGAATTGAGGACGGCTTCGCATACCTTCTGCGTTTCCATGGCATCCTGAAACGTCGGGTGGCAAGGCTCACCGGTTTCCAGACTCTTAAAGAAATCGGCTACCTGATGCACAAAGGAGTGCTCGTAACCAATGCTCGTGCCGGGTATCCACCAGCGGTCCATGTAGGGTTGATCGCTGTCCGTTACTAAGATAGACCGCCAGCCGCGTACGATACCATCGTCGCCGTGGTCGAAGTATTCCAGGCGGTTCATATCGTGCAGGTCCCAGCGGATCGAGGCATGCTCACCGTTAATTTCGAAGGTGAAGAGAGCTTTGTGACCTCGCGCATAACGCGTGGACTCAAACAGTCCCAATGAGCCGTTCTTGAAGTGGCAGTGGAAAATACAAGCATCGTCGATGCCGACTTTCTGAATCTTACCGCTCTCTTGGTGCATCCGTTCCTTGATAAATGTCTCGGTCATGGCCGATACATCGGTGATAGCACCGTTGATCCACATAGCCGCGTCAATACAGTGGGCGAGTAAATCACCCGTCACACCTGATCCGGCCGCGTCAGCATCCAAACGCCAGAGGGCCGTGCCTCCCTGAGGTAGGTCGGGGCTGATGGTCCAGTCTTGCAAGAAGTTGGAACGGTAGTGAAATATCTTTCCTAGTTTACCCGAATCAACAATCTGCTTGGCCAGCGTCACAGCCGGGATACGGCGGTAGTTGTACCAAACGGTATTTTTAACTCCTGCCTTTTCAATGGCATCCACCATCGTTTGGGCCTCGGCTTGGGTACGGGCCAAGGGTTTTTCGCACAGGATCATCTTGCCTGCTTCGGCAGCGGCAATGGCTATCTCGGCGTGGGTATTGTTGGGTGTACAGATGTCTACGGCATCAATGTCGTCACGGGCGATGAGTGCTTTCCAATCGGTTTCGTAAGAAGCGTAGCCCCACTGCTCCGCAAAGGCTTTTACTTTATCTTCGCTGCGTGAGCAGGCTGCCTGAAGTACCGGACGGTATTCATATTCAGGAAAAAAATCACCGAGTCGCTTATATCCATTGGTATGCGTACGTCCCATCAATCCGCAGCCGATCAGGCCAATTCGTATTTCTTTTTTATCGCTCATAGTTGTTTTAGCTGTTAGTTATTTGGTATTTACGCGTTGCAAACGCGGTTCTCAGAGGTTCGCGTTGCAAACGCAAACCAGCTTAAAAGATAATGGGCCAAGTTCCCAATCAGGCCTCGTACCAGCCGTGCTTCTTCCGTACCTGGATGAGGGTAGCCAGAATGTCGTTCCAGGTTTGCTGGTTTTCCATTACACTATTGTCGAACATACAGCCGTCCCAGCAGATATGGCTAAATTTTTTGGTAAGATTACCGTTCTCATCGCGCAGCCAGAACCCGGCATCTTCGGCCACGTTCAGTTTTCCGTTTGGATCAGTAGCGAGGCAGTGGCGGCCGGTTTTGTCGTGTGAACCCGTGCCGTGAACCGTACCGTCGTTCTGGGCTACGTGGAAATCCAGCGTCCAGGGGCGAAGCGCGTCGGACATTTTTTTGAGGGCGGCGGTCAATATCTCCCGATCCTGCCAGTCGTAATCTATGGGTAGGATACGTTCCTCGGGGCGGTTGTAGCCCATCGTGTACAGCAGTGTATGCGACATATCAGCCTGGAAGCCCATATTGGGCCGATCTACCATTTCCAGCGTTTCGATCATCGTTTTCCAGCCGTGCATACCTCCCCAGCAGATCTCGCCCTCGGCGGCTAGCTTCTCGTTAAATTCTGCTGCTACATCGCACGCCTCGCGGAAAGTGCCTGCAATAATTTTGGTGTTTTTAACCGGATCCTGGGCCCACTGCTCGGGACTACTAGCCGAGTCAATACGAATGACCCCAGATGGACGAATGCCTATTTCCCGGAAAATCTTACCGAAGTTGCAGGCTTTGCGTACCATTTCTACGAAGACCTTCCGGTCGTCGTCGCTTCCTAATGTAGGGCCACCCCAGATCGGAGCAACGAGGCTACCTACGTTGAGGCCGTAGCTCGCTATTTTCTCACCCAGACTCCTGATGTCGTCTTCGGAAGCATCGATGTCTACGTGTGGGCCAAGCAGCCCAAGGTCAACACCATCAAATTTCTGGCCGTCTACTTCTGCTTTGGCCGTCATTTCCAACATGGTATCGAAGGAGATTATGGGTTCTGAATCATCACCTTTACCCACGATTCCGGGCCAGGTGGCGTTATGAAGTTTGGGATAATTGTTTTCGGGCATGGTTTTAGAGTTCAGGTGTTTAAAGTTTATGAGTTTAAGGTCCATTGAGTTTATAAATTTCAAAAGTATATGAGTCAATGTGTTTTATATTTTTACAAATAACTCACATACTCTCGTTACTCATAAACTCAAATCAGGATTATCTGGTCCAAAGTGCTTTAGCATAACGATTGGGTCTACGGATGATTTATTGACAATAGTTACACCTTCACGGGCCACTTTTTCGGATACGAAGAACTCATCATTGGTCAACTGTCCGTAACGGATCAGGGCGGGGGTTTCGATATCCCATTCGCCCATGGTGCCGTGGCCCTGCATCATGATGAGGCCGTAGGCAGCGCTATCTGTGATGGTGACCGTGGCACCCGGTGCTACCGTGAGTTCCTTAGCGCTAAAGGCATCGGAGCGATAACAGATCCAGTTTTCCACGTAGCCTGCGGCTTCCATTTCAGCCACGTCACGTACCGGAATCGGGCGCATGAAACGGGTTTCGAGTAGGTTGGGGTTGGTGTTCAAGTCCCAGTCAATCACTTCCATCAATTGGTCGTAATCGCCGATGCGGTCGGGTGGCGTACCATTCCAGAGAAGTTCCTCGGGAATAATGGCTTCATTGACCAGCGACTGGTACATGGCAAACACATCGGAGGCTTTCTGCGGTTCGTAGGTACACATGCTACCGGGAGCGTGCAACATACCCGGAGGTACGTCCCAGCCCGTTCCTGGAATCAACGGAAACGCCTGCGAGTACATGGTGATTTTGTTATCACCCTTCGTGAAGTTCATCAGACATTCCTTGATCTCCTCTTTGGTAGTACCGGGCGCAATGCCGAAGAACGTATACGGGAAATCGCCGCCGTGGTTATTGAGCTGAGGCGGGAAATAGTAGGCTTCGGGCTTACCAAGCTGTCCGATTTTGGCGGCTTCCTCGTCGTTGTGGTGAATGTGGTGCGGCAGGGGACCCATGTTATCAAAAAACTTGGAGTACATGGGCCAGCTTTGGTATTGATCCCACAGCCGGTCGCCGATGATTTCGCCTTTCAGCTCATCAATGGCATCTTTCAGCAGAATCTGCTTCTCCTCGCCGTTGTCATTCACCACTATGGCGCTTAGTCCTTCATTTTTGCCGGTTAGAGGGCCATTTTTAGCCGGAGTGGTAGACGACAACCACCGCTCATCAATACCGCCACGCACGCCACCTAATACGTAGTAATCGTCGGGGTGAAGCTTTATCCGCCGTCCGGGTACGCAAAAAGAACGGGGTACCCAGGTGGGAGCAAGGCGCAAAATTCCTTTTCCCTGTTCGAGAGCCTGTGCCGCCAGACTGGTTTTATTTAGTATTTCCATTAAAAGTATAAGTTATGATGTATGCTAAAATTGTTTCAAAAAGGTTATTATCGATTCCGGCTGGTGTATAACTTCGAGAGCCACATCGTAGCTTCGGCTTTCGCCCGGTTCCAGTTGAATCAAGCTGCCATCTTTGCGAGCCTGCGTTTGCCCGATGGGCGGATGGGTACCTGGTTCGATACCCGTTACGTATTCGCCCCGGCCCCAATGTTGCCAGTTGGTAAGCCAGGGGAGTTGTTTTTTATTAAATTGAACGGACAGCGCCAGACCTATTTTTTCATTATGTAGTCCGCACGTACATGTACCCGATTCATCCGGTGTAGGATCAATGATGGCTACTTCTTCACCCGAACCGGAATGACTATCTAGCGAAGCCGGACATTTCCGGAAGTTATTCCCCTCCTTAAATATCTGATGCTTACTCGGATCGAGCCGGGGCTGCCAGGAACCTTTCCACAGAATATCGGTACCTTCATCCACCAGCGGCCAACCTAAGTTAAAATGGTACAGCAGCATGTGGGGCGCTTGGGCATTACCGCGATTAATCACTTCGTCGTGAATTCTAATCCGGGGTTCGCCCAGGGTAGCCGATATGGTTCGGCGGAGTTCCAAGCTAGGGCCAAAGACCGTGGTTTCGCGAATGCGCCCGGTGATGCTCATCTCCATCCGACCCATGGCAGGGTCGGGCTGAATGATGGACTCTACCTCAGCCTGACAGTGACTGATGAATCCGTGGACGCCTCGTTCCCCGTACTCGTCTGACTCGGGTCCACCTACGTGGGAGAGCCCGCAGGTAACGAGCAGACCACCGCCAAAGGTCCGGAGCCAGTCGATGCCCTTATCGGAGAACGGTTGAGGGCCGGTCACGCCTACGTGACTCAGCCAGGCTAAACTATGCTGATTGTAAAAAGCGTCGGCGATATCCATGGCCCGGTCCAGCAGTATTTTATAGCGAAGGCCCGTCCCGGTGTTAATCCAAGCAATTCGACTTCCCCGACCGGAGCCATTGTCCAGCACCGAAGTTTCTATCCCGCCCATTTGAGTGGGGTTTCCTACCTTATCTACTCCGTCTATGTAATGTTGGATAAAGCCCATCTTTTTTAGGGTTTTAGGCGGTTAGGTTCTAGCTGTTAGCTTTGTATTTTCTTAATTACTGGTTCATTTTATGGATTAAAAACACCAGTAATTTCACTTTCCTTAGCCCAATGACAAATAAGTTAACTCCTATCGACTAACAGCCTAACACCTACTCAATGCTTACTGAGCCAGTCCAAAACTCGGGCGTTAAAATCTTCGGTTGCCTCAAAATGGAAGGCGTGTCCCAGCTTTTCGTATAAATAGATTTTTGCATCAGGAATAGCTTCGGCTATTTCTTGTCCCATCCAAGGCGGTGTGAAAATATCTTCCTTACCACCAATGACGTACGTAGGTATCCGTATGGTACTTAGCTGATCTATAACATGATGATTGATACAAGCCGCAGCCTGCCCTTCAAGTCCGTGGAGTGGTTGCGGAAACGCAGGATTTTCTTTACGTCCTGCTTCTAGTTCGGCCCGGACTTTATCATTATCCCAGCTAGACTTTGAGAAAATAAGGAGCTGAATATAAAGACTGAATTCCTCCGGCGTGAACCGGGCCTTGCAGTGCATCATATGCTCAAAGATTCCTTTGGCCGTGGCATCGCAGCGCGCCCATGGACACATCAGTACCATCGACTTTACTTTATCGGGATGCCGTAGGGCCAACTGCATGGCGATGGTACTACCCATGGAGACACCCACTACATGGACTTTTTCTAACCCCAAAGAATCCAGTAAACCTGCGTGATCATCGGCCATTTGTCCGGTGGTGTAGGGGCTGTCGGGTTTATCAGAAAATCCCACCCCACGATTATCGGTCAGGATACAGCGGTAGTGTTTTTTCCACTCAAAGGCGTGAGGCTCCCATACCGATCCGGCGGCAGTAATGCCCATGATCAGGAGTAGCGGCCCGCCAGTGCCACGTTCTTCGTAGTAGAGGTTTATTCCGTTGGTTTGGATGGTAGGCATTTTGTTGGCAGTCGGCGGTCAGCTTTTGGCCTTTATTGGTTTCTAATTGAACTTAATCTATCCTAGTAATTTCTATTTTGATATGACGAACTTTTTATCAAAAACGAAGTTAAGCCGAAAGCTATTTCAGCGCCGGTATCAATTCATTATTAATCCAGCGGCCGTCGTGTAGTGTCACGTAGTCGGGGTCGTCGAGGGCTTCTTTACCTTCGTCTTCGCAGACAATCCAGCCGTCATATTTTATGCTTTTGAGCCACTGAGTGATATCCAGTAAGTCTACTTTCCCCTTTCCCATCAAGGTGAATTCGGGTTCGCCGTCCCAATCTTTGTAGTGCATGTGATTAATGAGGGAAGAATATTCCTTCATTTTGGCCAATGGATCCATCCCACCGTTGATGATGTGACCAACGTCGGGTGTCCAGCCCGTCACGGAGGTGTTGAGACCTTCCAGTACTACCTTATAATCTTCTTCGGTCCGGATGATGGAAGTATGCGGGGAGTTGGGATGGAAACTACACGGAATTCCCTTAGCGGTGGCGCGGGCTGATACCGTATTGACGATATTGATCAGGTTCTGCTGCCTTTGTGCCAGATCGTGGCGGCCGGTTGGGATCTGTACCGTACACAGTATAGCTCCCGGAAAATATCCCAGCAGCTTGATCGCCTCATCGGCTTCTGCTCTTTCGGCTTCTGTTTCTTCGGTTCCGTTCCATTCCAGGGCCAGCGAAAGAGCGGCGAGTTCTAGTCCGTGCTCGTTTAGTTTGGCGGCCAACAGGTGCGGATTGCGAAGTTCGCCCATCCAGGAAAAAATAGGTTGGATACCCGTAAAACCGGCTTTGGAAATAATGTCAATCATGTGGCCGAGACGACCTTCGTGGGTTTTGCCGTTACCACTCATAAACCAGGTATACACCTCGGAACCAAAACGAAAAGGAAGCTTCTTATTCATCGAAAATATGGATTTTAATACGAAAGAATTGACTCGGGTTAAAAGTCCTGAGCTGAATTTATCCAGAAATTCTAACTTTGCGGGCGGTACCCGTCAGTATTCAGAATTAATTCATTTCTTTTTCTTCACTACTTCTCCCGGCATAATCAGGCTATCCCAACCGGCCAGCATAGCAGGTTTAACGTTGGCTTTGTACCCGTCAAAATTGAATGTAGTGGGTTTGTAAGGTCCCACAAATGCAATATTCCCGTTAGCCTTAATATCTTTTTCCATCCTCATAGCCCAGAAGGATGCGTTTACCAGCAGACGTCGGTAGCCTTCATTGAGGATATCTTCGGAAGCTCCGTGGGTGGTAGTAAAAGATCGCCCACTTTTTCCATTCTCCACCTGATACGTTTTTGTCCAAGCTACCGGAACCGGCTCCTTGGTCTGATCGGCGGGGGAATCGGGTGTCATACCGTTGAGGGGTTGGTCGTAGGCTAGTACCGTACCCTTTGGCTCGGCGGTGTAAGCACCTGATTGCACCCACATTTCTTTTACTCCCCGGAAGATAGGGTGTTTCTTTTGTGAATCAGAAGGCGTGATCCGGGACGACTGCTTGTGGTTGGTACCATAGTGGGTCACCCATGTTTCACCGAGAATATACTCCCCGAAGCCGTCTTTCCATTCGGTTTTAGTGCCGTTGTAGCGGTAGTCATAGTGCAGCCACTTGGGGTTGTTCTTAATATTGAATGCGTGAGTGGAAGTACGTAGTGCCACAATGGGCCCACCGCGTTGGATGTAGTTGTCAATATGCTGCATCTGGGCATCCTCAAAATTGGAGAAGCGGGTAAACAGAACCATCAGATCAGCCTTATCGAGTGCTTCAAGACCTTTAATGTTTGAGCCACCGGGCAGAATATTGCCCTCATCGTCCAGAGCAAATATAACCGTACAGGTAAAGCCGTAATGCTTGGCCATAATTCTTGCCAGGGCAGGGAGGCTTTCTTCGCCGCGGTACTCGTGGTCGGAAGCGATGAAAACAATGTTCTTCCCAACTCCCGGGCCTTTATCGCCTTTATACACTATTTGGTAGTCACTGGTACTATTTTCAGGTAGGGGTTGGATTAGGCCCAACGAGAAAAATGCAACGCAATAAGGTAGTATCCGATTCAGTATTTTTTTCATAGCAGTAGGTCAATAAATCAAATTTTTTGGACGAATATTAAAGTCCGTGCTTTGCGCTCATATCTCGGATAAAAGCGAAACCTTGCTCGGCAATATCCCAAGGCTCATTGTACTCACGCCATACTCCAATAGAGTTAGCAAAATTGGGGTCATTCCGTGAAAACGCTTCGATGGTCAGCCAGCCGGAGTAGTTGATAGCGGCGAGATTGGTATAAATATCGTCCCAGGGTAGGTGTCCAGAACCGGGGGTCCCCCGGTCGTTTTCGCTGATGTGCACGTGCGCCAGTACTGGGGCAATAGTACTTAGTGCCGTAGCGTATTTTTTTTCTTCGATGTTAGCATGGTGCGTATCAAACATCGCCAGTACATTGGGGTGATTAGTCCGGCTGATTAACTCTGAAAGTTGATCCATAGTATTGCATAGGTAGCATTCAAAACGGTTGAGCGCTTCGGGAGCTAGTATGATATTGGCTTGCGCGGCATGTTGGCCCGCCGCGTGGAGTACTTCGGCTGCCCAGCCCAGCTCTTGTTCCTGAGGAGGATGCTGCGCAAAGTGCGCGTGAGCCGAGTGAAAAGGTCCACATAGTATCGTAGCATTGAGATCGTGAGCGCGGTCGATGCTCCATTTGATACGATCAAGACCTTTGGCGCGTACCGCAGCTGACTCACTGATGGGGTTGGCATCTGGTCCTACTACCGTTACGGCTGTCATACCCATACCTAGGTCGCTAACGTGCTTACCGAAGCGTTGATAGGCGGCAGGTTCATCAACCGCACCCACAAAGCACTCAATACCATCATACCCAATTTTTTTAAGGCGGTCGGCCAAGGGGTTTAAGTCGTCGGATACTACCGCGGACCAGGCAAGTACGTTAAAACCTATTTGTATCATGGTTGGCTATTGGCCGTCGGCTATCAGTGATCGGCTCTCTTTACTATAAAATAAATTCTACAAAGTACCGACTGCCGAAAGCTGACAGCCGAAATTCCTAATTCAACTGCTTTATCACCAGATTCTTGTACTGCACCTTCATGGGAGGGCCAACGTGTACCTGTACGCCAAGCAAGCCCTCTTTTATGCCATTGACGGTATCATTGTCCGTCACATCGCTCATCAGTTTACCGTTGATGTAGTGTTGCAGACGGTTGCCTTTGGCGATGATATGGAAGGTGTTCCAGTCTTCACTTTTGATAAAACTCTTTAATTCATCCCCGGTGCCCAATGATCCGGTTACCGTGCGGTTTGTCCAGTTGTTACGTTCTACTTTGGAGCGAACTGCCGTCAGATCAGCGTTACCTTCGTAGGGTTTAATCTCCGAAATCTCTCCCCGATAGGCCAGCGTTGTACGCTTACGTTCCTCGTAGTTTTGTCCGGTATAGTTTATTTTCCCATCAATATCCGCCTGATAGCCCCGCAGAGCAAAGGGCACATCCGTCAGCCTGTCGCTACGGTAGTTAATGCCGGAGTTACCGGCTTCGGTAATCTTAAATTCGCCTTTCAGTTCAAAGTCGCCGGGCTCGCCGCCTTGCCATATAATGAACGAGTTTGTCTTCAAAAGCGTAGAGGGGGTGATTTCTCCTGTAAGAGTTCCGTCTTCCACGCGCCAGTAGGTAGGATCTCCGTCCCAGCCTTTGAGCGTTTTTCCGTTGAAAATGGAAGTAAATCCATCTTTGTTTTTTTTCTGACCCACGCAGGAGGTAGCACCCACCACCAGAGCTATCAATAGTAAGAGAGGAAAGTTGTATTTTTTCATTCGTAGCAATTGTAAGAGGTTTTAGGAGTAGCGCTGTTGGGCATAAGACCCTTTATCATTGATTACCCGTAGGGGCCCTACAAAAAAAGGACAGGAAACCCATCAGGTTCCTGTCCTTTCTCGTATTATTATTTACCTCCCTGACCTTTGGAAGCCTGAGCGGAGAAAAGCGGACTCTTCTCGTTACCCCCAGCCTTCAAGTATGCTATGAGATCTTTGAGCTCATCTTCGTTGAGGCTATTAATCAGACCGGGTAGCATGATGGATATCCCCGAGTAGGTGCTGGAAGCGACGTCTTTCTTCAGTACCTTTTGGACCATATCAGGCGCAAAAGGATTCTGCGAAACGTAGTAGGCTAGCTTGTCTTCGTTGGTAATTCTGCCCACAATCGACTCTCCGTTTTTAAGGACAATCTGAGTAGCAGCATATTGGTCAGAAATGACGTTGTTTGGCTCAATGATTGATTCCAGAATGTCTTTGGTCGAGAAACGTGTTGCTAGTTGCGTCAGATCAGGACCAATGTTGCCACCTTCTCCTTTCATGGCGTGGCAGCGTCCACACGTGATCGCATTGTACATGTCCTTACCCTGTTGGTAGTTACGATTCGAGAGGTTTTCTACCATCGGAAGTGCCGTAGCAACCTCCCATCCCTTACCGGGTCCCTTGGGGTATACAGCCTGTGCGAGGTCGTTTCCGTTGGATGTTAACAGCTCCGCTCCCGAGAGCTTATCGAAGTAGTCGCGCTTATCCGCGGATACATTGGCCAAAGCCATTTTCCGGGCCTTGTCGACGAAGCCAATGTAGCTTCTTCCGGCCTGGAACGTAAATGCCTTCCGGTACCACTTAAAATACTTCTCCTGCGTTGCGGAAGTCCAGCCAGTTTTGGCGGCGCTCAGCATCGTAGCGAGGTAGGTTTGCTGCGCGGGAGGCATTTTCTCCAGTGTCTTGGCGATGTCCATACCATACTGCGGATTACGCATAATCAGGTCGGCAGAAGAAGTTGCGGTTTCGCCACCGGGCATGTTGTTGCCTTGATCATCTTTCTTATCCATCAAAGCGAGTGTTTTGGTAATGACACCGGGTGCTTCGAGAGTAACCAACATCCTGGCTAATGAGCGATTCAGCTCATTAGAGTTGGAGGGATAGTTAGGGTTAAGATACGTAATCAATTGCTGCTTTTGGGCTGCATCGGGAGCTCCCATGCGAAGATGTATAAGTTCGAAAGCACGAATCAATTCAATTTGATGAGGTTCGCTCAGACTTTTGAAATTTATCTTCATTAGGTTAGCATTGAGGGCAGTTTTGGCACTTGTGGGGCCGGTACGAGCCAAACCAATACCAGCGTTGATGGCTGTTAATGGGTCTTTTTCCTGCAATGCTTTTTCTTGCCACTGACTTACGGGCTGATGTTCCAAAGCGAGACGAGCCGCGTAGCGAACAAAGCGATCGGGGTTGTTGAGTTGTGGCCAAGCCGCCGCGACCGCCGCTGGGTTAGGACCTTCGTGGAATTTTTCCAGGCTGCGGCGCAGCATGTTCTCTTTGCTAACCGGGGGTACCGGAGTTGAAGAAAGTAATGCGTCGTTTCCCGTGTAGTAAACCCGATACATATCTGATTCCAGACGACGACCGCCCGTCAGGAAGTACAAGGCACCGTCGGGGCCAATTACTCCGTCCGTTAGGGGTAAGGGTACTCCCGAAAGAAATTCTTCGCGCTCAGCGGTGAAGGTAGAACCCGATGGTTTGAGGTGAATAGCGTGCACTATACCAAAGCTCCAATCGAAAGCTAAGAGGGTATTCTTGTATTTGGCAGGAAATTTTGCGTTGCTTGCGTGTAGCATGCTGGTGGGTGAGCCCTGACCAATATTAATAACGGGGGGCAGGTTGTCGGGCCAAGCCGGAGACCATTTGCTGTTACCGGTGCGCCAGCCAAACTCACTGGCACTAGTTGCGTGGCAAATACGCGTTGGGCGGTACCAAGGAGTACCAATATCCCATTCCATGTCGGCATCGTACACAAACAGATCACCGGTTTCGTTGAAAGCCATGTCAAAAGCATTCCGGTAGCCGGCACTGATTAGTTCCCAATTTTTGCCTTCGGGATCAACATTAGCAACCCATCCACCCGGAGCCATACGGTCGTTGGCGTGGCCACGGGGATCTTTGATAAGCGGGAAGAGGTTGTCTTGCTGCCAAGTTTTCGGCAGGCGATAGGCGTCCATGTTAGGAGCGTCGGTATGGTTTCCGGAAATTACGTAGAGTGATTTCTTATCGGGCGAAAGAATAATACTGTGCGGGCCGTGCTCGCCGTTCCCTTCAAGTTCTTTCAGAAGCGTTACCTTATCGTATTGGTCGTCGCCGTTGGTATCCTGTAAACGATAAAAACCGCTATGACGGGGTAGTTCGGGAGTTACCCGGTTGTTTACCATCACATAAAGGCTATTGAATGCGTACAATAGGCCGTGGGCAGTACCCATTCTTTGTTCCTTACTTCCGTCGCCAATTTTTAATTTTTCCACTTTGGGAGTGGTGGAGCCCGATCCGATAGCCGGGATCGTAATCCGGTAGAGTACTCCGTATTGGTCAGAGGCAATCATGCGGCCTTTGTCATCAAAAGCCATGGAAACCCAGGATCCCTGGTCATTCTCGGAAGGGCTGTACAAGTGCTCAGCTTTAAAGCCGGGCTGTAATTTAAGTTTGTCCACCTTCGATTGATCAGGCCGGACGTGCGTTGGAGCAAAGGGCGCTATCTTTGTATAGAAGGCACCCATCACGACCACCACACCTATGCCCAATAACGCCTTTTTGAGGGCGGAGCGGGCTGTTAAATACTTTTTAAACATGTGATTGTGATTTATATAATTCGTAAATGAATTCTTTTTTAGAAAAAAGAGGAGAGTGCTGGATACTTACTTACAAGAAGGCCTAACAATTTCAAAAGATACCAATTATACATAAATTAAACTGCAAGCCCACGATATTATTCTGTGGACTTGCAGTTTTGGAGTTAAAAATTGGGGGTCAAATCAGCTTCTGCGGCTGGCAGGCCATAGTAGAGAGCCAAGTTAGTATAGGCATCGCCAGGTACAAATCCTGCTTCTGGATAGTAGTACTTCGCTTTATCCGCTTTTACCCTGTTTCCGTAGGCCGTAATTACCTCTATCAGCCGTCCGGTACGTACCAAGTCGTGTAGTCTTTTGGACTCGAAGGCGAGTTCAACTCTGCGTTCTTGATAGATAGCTGTCCGAAGTTGGGTTTGAGACGAAGCCGTGGCAGGATCAAGTCCGGCCCGGGTACGTACCTGGTTTAAATAAGGTGCTGCCTCGCCCAGCTTGTTTTGCTCCATCAAAGCTTCTGCTAAGAAAAGCAGCACTTCCGAATAGCGGTAGACGGGCCAGTTCATACCGTGATTACCATGCAAGGCGTGAGGCTTGGCATATTTCTTAATGTAGGGAAATACCTGATTTTTATGCAAAGCCCCAGTCAGAGTAATGGATCCTATCGAAACATCTTTGCGCTTATCACCTAGTTCGTAAGCGGCTATGATGTCAGGAGTTGGAATGTTGTTTCCTTCTCCTGTAATAGGCTGTGGGTTTGAGGTACCTGTAATGGTCACTAGCTCATTGGGTGCCATAGGTGCAGGGAGCATTGCATACAGGAAGCTACCGTTGAGGCCTTGTGACCCTTCCAGATACTGTACCTCAAATACTGATTCACGGTTATTTTTATTTCCGGAAGTAGTCGAAAAAACATTGGCATAGTCTGGGATTAGGCTGTACTCGTTGCTAGTCACGATGGTTTTGAGTAGTGCTTCAGCTTCGGCCCATTTCTTCTGAATCATGTACACGTTGGCCAATAGGGCTCCGGCAGACCCAGAGGTAGCCCGACCAGCTTCCTGAACTGATTTTTTAGGAAGTAAGGTTAAAGCCTCCTGTGCATCTTTTAGTATCTGAGCATACAACACGTCAGCGGTTGCCAGCGGTTGTGCAGCAGCGGTGCGCTCGGCTACGGGTACAAGGTGGAGGGGAGCCTGGTTAAAATACCGGACCAACTCAAAGTAAGCAAGAGCCCTCAGAAATAGGGCTTGTCCTTTCAAGTTGCTCCTGGATGCTTCGGGCATCTCCACTCCATCAATCAATGCCAGAACCTGATTGGTACGGGCTATAATCTGATAGTTTTGACGATACATGTTCAGAACGTTTCCATTGGTAGTGATACCATTTGCCGTCGGAACATTGAAATCGGCCAAGTTACCCTGGTTTTCGGTAGCTCCAAACAGGATGTTACGAACGTAACGGGCATTATCGGAGTGTTGCTCACTGAGAAGCATAGACAAACCGTTGTGTATGGACCGGAGGGGTACGTAGGCTCCGTTGACAGCTTGTTGAAAGTCAGCTTCTGTTTTGAAAAAGGTAACTGAGCTGAGGGCGGTTTCTGGCGGTACGGTTAGAAAATCATCCGTATTACAACTTGCCAGGCCCATACTGAGGAAGCAGGTTAATATGAGTGCTTTTTTCATTCTATCTAGTATTTAGAATTAGGAAAGTAAATATTAGTTGACTCAGGCAATTGCCTAGAAATTAAGATTAATACCAATGCTTGATGTACGTGGCACCGGGTAGTTAGACAACTCCACCCCGGGGCTCAGGTTACCGCCGTCACCCTGTCCGTTTGACTGGGCACTGGTTTCAGGATTAGGTCCGCCCCAATACTTGGTAAATACAGCGGCCTGCTGAATAGATGCGTATAGTCTTGCGGACCGGAAAAATTTGTTCTTCGTACTGATGGTGTAGCCCAGCGTGATGTTCTTGATGGTGAAGAAAGAAGCATCCGCTACAAAACGACTATTTTGCCAGTCACGTTCAATACCAGTTACGGTTCCGCCACCCACGGTGGTACCGAAGAATCCTTTTCCGGGATTCTCTTCTGATCGGAACCGGTCTTTCACTGTTTTCATCAGATTAAACACTCCGTCAAGGTTCGTTGTGCTATACAGGTGGCGTACCCAAAGTTGATTGCCGTACGAACCTGAACCTACGATACTTAGGTCAAAATTGCCGTACTGGAAGTTGTTGGTAATCCCATAGATAAACTTGGGAAACGGATTGCCTAAAATCGTGCGGTCGTCGTTGTTACCCCCGTTAGTAAGTACGCCATCGCCATTAACATCCACCAGCTTTATACTACCTACCGTAGAGCGGCCGGGCACAATGGGAGAGTTTTTTAAATCTTCGGCGTTCAGATATACTCCATCAGCCAAGTGGCCGTAAAACTGTGCGAAGGGCTTACCTACTTGGGTGATGTGGTGCTGACCATATACGCGATCGATTCCATTAGCTAAGGCTACGACTTTGTTCCGATTGAAAGAAATATTGGCATTGGTAGTCCATTGGAACTTTCCAGTGGTATTGCGGGTAGTCAGCGCTACTTCGTGTCCCCAGAACTTGATCTCCCCAATGTTATCATTGAAGTTTCCGAACCCAGATTCCTGTGGGATTTGTACAGCATACAAGAGGTTAGTGGTATTTTTGGTGTAATAATCATAACTCAATTGGATACGGTCATTGAGCAAGCCTAGATCAAAACCCAAGTCCAGTTGCTGTGTAGTCTCCCAGCCAAGATTTGCGTTGGCCAGGGAGGTTACCACGGAACCAGCCGCTACGTTGTTTCCAAATACGGCATTGACCGTGTTATTGATCAAGGCATATTGGGTGTAGTTGCCAATATTATTGTTTCCCGTTATACCAAAGCTAGCTCTCAGCTTTGCAAAGGAAATTTTCGTTTGGTTTTGCAGGAAATTTTCGTCGGATAAAACCCAGCCAGCCGACACCGATGGGAAGGTACCCCAGCGATTATCCGAACCAAAGCGCGAGGATCCGTCCCGGCGAATAGAGGCAGTGAACAGGTACTTACCTTTGTAGTTGTAAGTTAGGCGCGAAAGCAGAGAGGTCAGCGACCATTCTTGTACGCCACTGTTGGTCCCATTCCGATTGACGTTGATGGCACCCTGTATTGTAGGTAGGCGATCGTCGGAATAGGTATCTGCCTGGATACGGCTTGACTCACGTCGGTAGCGCTGATTGGTATATCCTCCCAAAATTTCGAAGTTATGTTGACCAAAACTCTTGGCATAGGTAGCCAGGTTTTCGTTCAGCCATCCAAAATCCTGAATGTACTCCCGGACGGAAACGGCCGTAGTAGGCACTGGCGTGTTGATAGCGCTGGTAGCGGTGGAAGGGTTGAAAAAGAAGAAGTTCTGGTTGAGTAACTCCGCGTTGATCGTCGACTTCAGCGTTAATCCCTTGATAGGACGATATTCTACATAACCATTGGAAATAATGTTGGTACTTTTAGTTTCATTAATGAGCTCATCAGCGGCCCTTACCCAGTTAGCATACGCGAAAATATTTCCAGTACTAGACGGGAAGCGGTTGAATTTGGTTAGTTCGCCATTGTCGTCACGGATCGGCATCACCGGCCAGGTATGCAAGGCGTTGAACAAGATTCCCGTACCACGGTCACCGTCGGTGCGAGGAGTGTTGTCGTATACATACGATGGCGCAATATTGAACCCTACCGTTACCTTATCAGATACTTTATACTCAGAGTTCATGCGTAGCGAATAACGCTTGTAAGTGTTGTTTAGTACAACTCCTTGTTGATTAAAAAACCCGGCTACTACCGCTGTGCTCAAACGATCCTTATTGGACGTCAAAGTCAGGTTATAACTCTGTATAGGAGCCCGGCGCAGCAGGGCATCGTACCAATCGTTATTTTTTCCTTCGTACGATGACGGATTCTGAAACTCGACGGGCACTGGCTGCTTAGCATCCTCATAGTACTCTTTCTTGAACTGCGCAAATTCTACGGCATCCATCATTTGCAGGCGTCCTTTCATCGGTACAATTTGCGTTCCAACGAAGCTGTTGAAGCTCACGTTAGTCTGCCCGCTTTTTCCTCTTTTGGTGGTGATCAGCACTACACCATTGGCGGCTCTGGAACCATATAGCGAAGTTGAAGCCGCATCCTTAAGTACTGTGATGTCTTCAATTTCATCAGGGTTTAGTGCGCCGATATTTCCAGTAATCGGGAATCCATCAACCACGTATAGAGGTTCGCTTCCCCCCGACACCGACAATTGCCCTCTAATCCTGATGTTCATACCTTGGCCGGGCTTTCCGGTGGTTTGGTTGATCTGAACTCCGGCGAGGCGTCCTTGCAGCTTTTGCCCTATCTGTGATACCGGAATATCCATCAGTTCTTTTCCGGATATTGACTGCACAGCACCAGTCACTTCCTTCTTGGTTTGACTACCGTAGCCTACTACGATCACCTCGGAAAGAGATTTGGTGTCAGTCTTCATAGTAACGTTAATGACTGATCGGCCATTAATTGGCTCTTCAACACTCATAAAACCTACGTAAGAAAAGATCAGGGTTCCAGTGGAGGCAGGCGTGTTAACGGTATACTCCCCGGAGGCGTTGGTGGTGGTGCCGGTGGTGGTACCTTTTACCACTACGCTTACTCCTGGTAAAGCCGCTCCGGTTTCATCATAGACCTTTCCTGAAATACCAGCAGCGGGTTTGTTTACGCTACCATGAGCAAAAGAAGATGTGAAAATAAGCGGTGTAAGAAGAAGGCAAACGAGCAAAATTCGGTTCAGACGTGCGGTAAGTAATCGGCACGACGAACCTTGGAATTGTAAATGTCGCAATTCGTTCATAGTTTTAAGAGTTTTATTTTGAAAAAAATAGGATAACATACCTCACATCAATCTTCCTGGAAAAATGCAAAAGAGGTATTTCAATCAGAACCGACGGTGTTGACGCACTGTCGGTTTTTTGTTTTTACATAGTGTGAAAAAGGTTTAGGGTTAGATACTGATGTTAGACTTAGTGCTAGTTAAAGTTTAGGAATAGTCGGTTCTCACTCAATGTAAAAAATAAATTTCCTACTATTTTTAGTTTAATAAATACAAAACTAAAACACTTCCATTTTTAACTGTCCTATACTGTGTCAGGAGGGGAATTAATGCGGCGATATTTGTTCTATTTCTGAGTTCATTACCTTGAGAAAGGGATGAAACTGCTGCCTCGAACAGAGGCGAGGAGTCGGATGTAATAGTTTGTTAGCGTGCGGGTTGAGGTCATGAGTAGGACCTAAACAGCAAGAAGAATCGCAGGAAATATGCCCTTGCAGCAGAAAGAACAGAACTCTCTCAATTATTTTAAAGGAGCATATTTTTATCTATTTATATTAATAAGTCCATCACAGCTTTGCCTTTACCATCAGGGGTAGTGTAGAAAGGTCGCTTTTCAATTTCATAATTGGTATCGGGTGAAATCCCTAAAGCGTGGTAGATAGTCTGATGAATACCGTCAATTTTTATTGGGTTTTCGATGGTTTTACACGGACGCTCGTCCGCTGTTTTTCCGTATACGTGTCCACGTTTGACACCCCCGCCAAACATAAGTACCGAGCAACCGTCCGTAAAATGGCGGTGCATTCCGTAAAACTTTATGTCAGAAAGTATATCCGGCTGTTTTACTTGCTCCTTTACTTTGGCGCCGGGGCGGCCTTCTACCATCATATCACGGCTGAACTCGCTGGCTAAAATAATCAGAGTGCGATCAAGATGCCCGGTTTTATCCAGATCAGCGATAAGTTGGGCTACCGGTCCGTCAATCATTTTCTTCATATCTGCCATGCGGGTGTGGCCGTTTTCGTGGGTATCAAAGCCCTTGAACGGCTCGTACTCGGTGGTTACGCTGATAAAGCGAGCTCCTTGTTCGGTCAAGCGGCGAGCCAGTAAACAACCTAAGCCAAAACGTCCGGTATTATATATGTCATAGCTTTCCTTGGGCTCGGTGCTAAGATCAAAGGCCTTTGCCTCGGGTGAATTGAGAAGCATATAAGCTTGCTCCATGGAGCGGCGGAGAGATTCTTTCTGGTAGTCGCTACCATACTCGCCCATCGGACTCGTATTGATGAGGTCGTTATAGAGCTGATTGCGCCGTTCGAAGCGCTTGGTGTCCATACCCACGGGCGGACGCACACTTTCTAATCCCTGACTCGGGTCAGGAATGGCGAAAGGCCCAAACTCATTGCCCAGAAAACCAGCGGTATGGAATGCCTTTAACTCTTCGGCTTCGCCCACGGAAAACCTTTGACCAATGTCAACAAAGGCCGGAATAACCGGATTTTTGGGACCCAATTCCTTAGCAATCCAGGCTCCGATGTGGGGAGCGGCTACGGTTTGTGGTGGTTCGTAGCAGGTATGCCAGTTATATTGGTGCCGCGAGTGTAGTATATGTCCAAGATCAGAGGCTACGTAGGAGCGGATCAGGGTACCTTTATCCATCACTTTCCCGATAGATTGCAGTCCCTCAGAAAAATGGATGCCGTCGAGCGCGGTGGGCATAGAGGGGAAGGTACTTAGTACCCGGTTGCCTTCCATATCTTTCTCGAAAGGAGTATAGCGTTTTGGGTCGAAGGTTTCGGTATGCGCCATACCTCCGGCCATCCACAGCAATATGACGGTGTCGGCAGTACCATTGGTTTGGCCCGGTTGCTTACAACCGGAAAGCAAGTTGGCTACGGGAGCTCCGGCGGCGAGTGCTGCTAATGTGGCGGCACTCGTTCTTTGCAGAAATTCTCTTCTGTTCCAGGTATATTTCAAGTTATTAGCCATTAGGTTGTCGTTAGCGGTTAGGTGAATAGGTTGTTAGGGAGTGGAAGGCTGTGGCCCGCGCAGCTAAGACCCAACTCCTATAAGCTACGAACCTAAGACCTAAAAATTAAAAAATTAACTGAAACTCAGGATGAAGTGAAATAGCCCATACCAAGTCTTCTATGCCCTCTTCGCTTGGCTTGACTCCCAGTGCATTTCTCGCTGTTTCTATTTCCTTAGGCAGGGGTGGCCTACCCAAGGCATTCCAGTAAAGTGCCTTCACCAGAGCATCAGTGGTAGGATACCGGGTTTTCCATTGCCGGGCACCGCGGTGCACCGTGGCATTAAACCGGGTACCGTTGGTTAGCTCCAAGGCCTGTAATAGGTTGGCCTGTGAGCTCCGGCTGGTACTTACGGTTTCTCGGTTGGGTCTACCCAACGCGGTCAGGAAAGGGTCATTTTTCACCATACTAGCCCTTGGGAAAGTGATATCCTCCCGGATGGTTTCCGGAAACCGCTTATACTCCACGGCCGAATCGGCATAAATCGGCACAAAGACCAGACTTACTGCATCGGAGAATTGCTCAGCGGTGAGCCGGCGCCGGACCATTCCTTCAAATACGTAACTCGGGGCCACGATAAGATCAGCCTCAGGTAACCCAACGGAAGGAAGTTGATAGGTTTTAGAAGTAAGTATGGTGTACATCAATTTCTTAATATCGTAGCCATTTTCTACAAAGTCATACGCCATCCAATCGAGTAGGTCCTGACTCCACGGGAGGTTGTCCATCGCATCCACGGGTTCTACGATACCCCGACCCAGTAGTTGTGCCCACACCCGGTTGACTAAGGTGCGGTATAGACGGCCATCTTTGGGTTGTACCAGAAAATCGGCCAGTTCCCGCAGGCGTTCCTCGGTGGGAGCGTCTATTGTGATTTCGCCCAAATCTTTGAAAAGAATAGCTCGTCCGGCCATTTTGCCGGTGGGTTGGTCGCAGCGGTTTATTTCGAGGGTAGTATCCGAAAACACATTGGCGAAGGCATAGGCGTCGGCTAGTTTCCAGTCGCTGATAAAACTATCGTGGCAGGAGGCACATTTCAGATTTAACCCAAGAAATACCTGCGAAACGTTTTGAGCGGCCTGCATTTCGGTTCGTTGACTCGAATTGATGGTACCCCGCCATTTGATACCTTTGATGAACCCTGCTGATTCTTCGGTCGGGCTGATGAGCTCGCGTACAAACCAGTTGTAGGGCTTATTGGTTGTGAGCGAAGTATACAGCCACTTGGTAATATCTTTTCGCCCGCCGGTAATGTAGCCGGTGCCGGAATAGTCGTTACGCAGCACATCGTTCCAGAACGAGAGCCAATGTTGGGCATATGCTTCGTTGTGGTTGAGAAGCTCTTTCACCAATTGTTCCCGCTTGCCGGGGCGGTTGTCGGATGTAAAAGTCCGGACCTCATCGGGAGTAGGCAGGAGTCCTACTACATCGAGGTATACTCTCCTGATGTAGGTCCGGTCGTCTACCACTTTTTTCCAGGCAACATTATTTTCCTTGAAATAGACATTTACGAAGCGGTCGATCGGGAGCACGAGCTGTGGCGTAGCCGGGGGTACTGCCGGAAGGCGAGGGGCCATTTCGGCTACGCGATAAATACTTTTTTCTTCGCCGCTTGGCCAAGGGGCGCCCTGTTTTATCCAATAATCGAGAATAGCCACTTCTTTTTCCGTCAAACGCTTGCCTTTACTAGGCATGGCTTCCTTATGCCCCGTGGGCAAAGTAATGCGTCGAATCAGCTCGCTATCTTCCGGTTTACTAGGCACTACCACCACGCCGTCCTCGCCACCTTGCATAATAAAGTCGCGCTCATCAAGCCGTAGCTCGCCTTTCATTTTGGTTTCTCCGTGGCAACTGTAACAGTTGTGGGCCAGAATGGAGCGTACTTCCAAGTTGAGATCTTCTACCTGCTTGTCGGTGAGGGGCTGATTAGTACTGATAAATGATAAGTTGGCAAGGTTGGCACCGGGCTGTTCGGATGCTTTCCCGAAAGGAAGTACACTACTAATGTAATCTTCACCGTGGGTGAGCATAGTACCGTAGTGCCCGGCAATACTTATACCCACAACCGTTAGCGCTAATAGACCACGGTAAAGCGGTAATTTTTCTTTTCGTAGGGCCAGAGCAGTAGCTACCGCCAGTAGCATAGTAGCAATACCAGACCATTGGTGGGTGGTGAGGGTTTCGCCCCCGTATTCTTCTACATTGGACAAGAGCAATCCTAATGCTACGGCTAAAATGGCACTAATTGCTCCAATCCAGACCATAGCCCGGATACCAGCCCTGAGTTCGGTAAACTTACGGAGCCAGCTTATTATTTCCAGGAAAAGAGCTACGCAAAGCAAGCCCACCGGAAAGTGGACGAGGAGCGGATGTAAGCGCCCTAACAATTGCCATAGCCAAAATGTAGTAGTAGGTTCCTGCACGATGAGTAGTTCTGATTAAATTAATTTACAATACCGCGGTAGGGGACATTGATATTCATTTTGCCTTTCCATTTTTTTGGTACAGGTTTGCCGAGCTCCCAGTGAATAGCATTTACTACTAACCGTTGAAAGGATTCATTTTGAAAGTCTTCGGGATGCCCGAGGGTAGTCATAAAGACTTTGGCACCGGCCGTATTCTGCCAGGTCCAGGCTACGGGCTGATCCACAGCAGGGCTTGTGTTTGGGTTTATCGACTTACCCATCAGTAGCCAGTTAGCGCCTTTCGTGGGGTAGTCTGGCAATACCCGGTAGAGCCAAGAAGCTACGTGGAAGTTGGGGGCTACTCCGGTCAGGATAGGGTGCTTGGCAGCGTCAGGAATAATGGATACGTCGGTTGTACTTTCGTGGCCGTAGTGCGAATGTTTGGCTTTACCTCCCCAGCCGGGAGGAGATCCGAAGGCTCGCTCGCCGAAGGCATTCCAGACTTCTTGTTCATGACCCTTAGGAAAGTTGAAGGCGTGGGTAGAGGTACGAAAACCCATCACCGGTTTGCCTGAATTGAGGTACTCATCGATATAGGCAAGCTGCTCTTTGGGTAGCCTGCGCCACCGCAGAAAGAATACCGCCAGATCTGCATGGCGTAGCGCTTCGAGGCCCGGAATATTTTCTTCGCTGTTTTGGTTGGGAGAAGCTTTGAGAACAAGGGTACGTATGCCGTAGTTCTTTTCCAACTCGGCCGCTACAATGGGCAGGGTTGCTTCGCCACTATACTCGTGGTCGCCAGCAATAAATACCACTAGGGGTTTCTTTTTTGCCAAATTTGCCAAATAAGAAGTGCTATTTGTTAAAGAGCTTAGGCTGAATAAGCCAATAACAATTGCTAGTGAAAGGCCAGTGAAAGTCAAAATATTACGTTTATGCCCAAACAAAGTAGGAATATGCATGGATAAGAGGTGTTTAGGAATTAGGTGATTTGTAGGTTAAAGACAGTCAGTTGATAAAAATACCCACCTGTTATCCGAAACTGTCATTCTAAAATGATCAAATATCCATGTTGATAGTACTAGCGGCTCACCCTTTTGATCTTGAAAACGATATTAAACCCTCCGCCCGGACCAACAATAGCGATGGGCTAATAAATTGTGTGCTGTATAAGTGCACCAACCGAAGTTAGGTACAACAAAGAAAAGACGGGGAGCAGGGTGTACTCATAAATATCCTTTCTTTTTCTGCGATTCATTTAGCTACTTTGTAGATATCAAGTCAAACGATTTCTCGTTTTTTCAAAACTCTGATTACCTAATTCGGGTTGAAGAAAGCAGAAATCAACCCGCAAATGATAACACCCGACCAACTACTGCAGACCCTGCAAGAAGAAATAGAAAAGAATTCGTACGGAGATCAACCGAAGGAACTCTATGAACCGATTCGTTACCTGATGTCATTAGGAGGCAAGCGATTTCGCCCTCTGATGACTTTGATGGCGGCTTCTTTATACACCGACGATTGGCAAAAAGCATTAAAACCGGCTCAGGCCGTGGAGGTTTTTCACAACTTTACCCTCATGCACGACGATATTATGGACTGTGCGCCACTGCGTCGTGGAAAGCCCACGGTCCATGAGAAATGGAATGCCAATACCGCTATCTTATCGGGAGACGTGATGCTAATCCGGGCCTATGATCTGCTGATGGAAGTAGAAAGTGACCGACTGAAAAAAGCATTGATGCGTTTCAACACCACGGCTGCCGAGGTATGCGAGGGCCAACAGTTCGACATGAACTTTGAGACCCGTTGGGACGTAACCGAGGCCGAGTATATTAATATGATTCGTCTAAAAACCTCAGTACTCCTTGGCTTTGCCTTGGAATTAGGTGGAATCATTGGGGGAGCTAATGGTGAGGCTACCTCCCTTCTCTACGAAGCTGGTGTGAGCATGGGTATTGGCTTCCAGCTCAAAGACGACTTGTTGGATGTATACGGAGACCCAAAAAAATTCGGCAAGCAGGTAGGTGGCGATATCATTGCCAATAAAAAGACCTTCCTTCTGATTGAGGCGGTCGGGCGTGCCAAAGGATCAGTGAAACGAGACCTTACCCATTGGTTGTCGGTAAAAGAATTTGATAAGAGTGAGAAGGTAAAAGCGGTAAGGGAAATTTACGATACGCTGGGGATTCGTACATTTACCGAACAGAAAATAAGTGAATACTTTACCAAGGGCTTCGATTGCCTCGAAAGAGTAGCCGCCGACCCGGCCCGGAAAGCTCCCCTGATGGGGTTTGTACATCAGCTGGTAGAGCGGGAAGCCTGAGGTAGATCAGACTGTTTTCTGGCGGTTTATTCCCCATATTTATATCTAACGTCTCTATGTCTATTACGCTTATTCTTATTATTGTTACAGTTGGTATCAGCTATTACTCCTGGAAAAATCCAAGTATGATGGATAAGCTGGTTCTTAATCCTTATAAAGTTACTAAAAAGAATGAGTACTACCGTTTTATATCCTCTGGCTTTATCCACGCTGATTTTGGGCACTTGATCTTCAATATGCTTAGCTTGTGGTTCGTGGGGGAAGGTATCGAAGGGCTCTTTGGTATGCTCTTTGGTAGTAATGGTGGTATATATTTTCTGGTACTTTATATCCTCGGAATTATCGTTTCGGATATCCCTACTTTCTTGAAAAACCGGAATAACGCTAACTATAATTCTTTGGGTGCTTCGGGTGGAGTAGCGGCGGTACTGTTTGCGGCAATTTTGTACGCCCCGCTACTACAAATATGTCTGTATTTCTTTATCTGCATGCCCGGCTTTATTTTTGGTATTCTGTTTTTGGGATATTCTTTTTACGAGTCAAGAAGAGGCGGAGGGTACGTCAACCACGACGCTCACATGTACGGCGCTATCTTCGGGATGCTCTTTATGGCGGCGGTGTATCCAGCGGCGGTGGCGGACTTTTTCCAGCAAATAGGTTCGTGGAGTATATTCTGATAGGGTAGCTGCCAGCGATTAGCTTGTGGCTGTTAGGATTTAGTAAGTATTTGATTAATAATGAATTATATAAGATTTAGTCAAGTTGATAATGTGAACTGTTTCTGTGGAAGTACTTAAGTTTCTGGCAAAGTTAGTTTATACAGCAAGAAAGCGGGGGCGTCAACGCCCCCGCTTTCTTGCTGTATAGATAGGTTAGTGCTCGGCCAACTCGGCTAATATTGTTATGCTACCTACGGTTTTATCGTCAAGATTGACTTTAATCTTGGCGTCCAAGGGTAAGAATACGTCAACCCGGGAGCCAAACTTAATGAAGCCCATTTGGGTACTTTGTTGAACATTATCTCCCACTTTTACGTACCAGCGAATACGCCGGGCCACTGCACCTGCAATCTGCCGGAAAAGAATGTCAACCCCTTGGGGAGATCGGATCACGATGGTCGTACGCTCGTTGTCGGTACTCGATTTAGGGTGCCAAGCCACGAGATACAGGCCTGGATGATATTTAAAGTACTGCACGATGCCCCCGATGGGGTTCCAGTTGACGTGTACATCAAGGGGCGACATGAAAATACTGATCTGCCGGCGAGGACCTTTGAAGTATTCATTTTCTACTACCTCCTCAATCACCACGACCTTACCGTCGCAGGGAGCTACTATCTGGTTATTTGCGATGGTAACAACGCGTTTCGGAACACGAAAGAATTGAACGATCAGGAAGAAAAAAAACACGCTTACAACAAGTAATGACAGGTGCAGCCATTCAAGTCCGGGAGTAAAATACCGAAGTAACGCATTAATAAGAACCAGAAGCAGAGCCGCGCCTCCCATTATTGTGTAGCCTTCTTTGTGTAATGTCATAGTTTCGGGTAGTTGTTTCGACGGGGTAAAAGTACGAATTAGGTTTCAAATCTGTACTTCTCTTACACGAAAAGCCCGACACCGTTTCTTGCCGGGTCGGGCTTTTCGTACTTAAATATGTCTGAAGCAGAAATAAGATGATTAGGCTACTACAACACAAGTGCCATTCTCAACATCCTGCTCCACCTTCTTGTACTTCACATCTTTCAATACTCGTCCGTCGCGGTACTGAACCGTTACTTTCTGGTTACGATCTGCTACCTTAATAGCCCGTACGGGTTGCTGACGGACAGTATTTTCCATGTGTTGAGCATGTGCCTCGGGTCCTGAGTCCATATTTCGCTCTTCTTCGCCCCGATTAGTTTGAAGTGCCGGGCTAGGCTGACGCCGTACCGGAGGTTGCTGTACCTGCTCGGGCGCAGCTTGCTCCTGTGGAATATCAGCCTTCATTAGGAAGGCAATCATATCAAAATTAACCTTACTTAGGAAGCGCTTGAATAGCTCCACGGATTCGAACTTATAGATCAATAAAGGATCTTTCTGTTCAAATACCGCATTTTGAACCGATTGTTTTAAGTCGTCCATTTCGCGCAGGTGCTCTTTCCATTCCTGATCAATGAGTGAAAGTACGATGGCCTTCTCCATTTCCAGGATAATCTCGCGGCCTTCGGTATCGATGGCTTTTTTTAGATTGACTACCACACCTGTCTGACGGATTCCGTCGGAAAACGGAATCATGATTTCGGTAATAGTAGCTCCGCGCTCGTTGTAGATCTGTCTCAGAATCGGCAGAGCTTTCTGGGCAATGGCGTTGTTTTTCGCCCGGTAGTTATCTTCCGTACCATGGTATAGCTTCTGTCCCCGCTCCTGATCTTTCATGCTGCCGTAGGCGGCTTGGTCGAAAGGTGGCTCAATACCAAGAGAAGTCAAGGTAGCTAGTTCAAATTCGGCGTAGCTACCCGAAGTGTTGGCTACGATTTCCTCGCACACATCGTAAAGCGTATTGGCAATATCGACGGCTAGTCGCTCTCCGAACAGGGCATTACGACGACGGCGATAAATGGCATCCCGCTGGTAGTTCATCACGTCGTCGTATTCGAGCAGGCGTTTTCGGGTACCGAAGTTGTTCTCCTCTACCTTCCGCTGAGCGCGCTCGATCGACTTGGTAATCATGCTGTGCTGAATAACCTCACCTTCTTCAAGTCCCATGCGGTCCATTACTTTGGCCATTCGGTCGGAGCCAAACAGACGCATCAGGTTATCTTCCAGTGACACAAAAAACTGTGACGAACCGGTGTCTCCCTGCCGTCCTGAACGACCACGCAACTGACGGTCAACGCGTCGGCTTTCGTGGCGCTCGGTACCAATAATGGCTAAACCTCCCGAAGTTTTCGCCTCCGATGTAAGCTTAATGTCGGTACCACGCCCGGCCATGTTGGTCGCGATCGTTACCGTACCGGGCTTACCGGCTTCGGCTACTACCGACGCTTCTTTTTGGTGCTGCTTGGCGTTAAGTACTTGGTGTCCGATTTTACGCATGGTGAGCATCCGGCTGATAATCTCGGAGTTTTCTACCGAAGTAGTACCCACCAATACCGGGCGACCATTCTGTACGAGCTCTACAATCTCATCGGCTACGGCGTTGTATTTCTCCCGAACGGAGCGGTATACTTTGTCTTCCTCGTCTTTCCGGATGATGGATACGTTGGTCGGGATTGAGACCACATCCAGTTTATAGATTTCCCAGAACTCTCCTGCCTCGGTCTCGGCCGTACCCGTCATACCCGATAGTTTATGGTACATCCGGAAATAGTTCTGTAAAGTTACGGTCGCGTACGTTTGGGTGGCGTCTTCTACCTTTACGTTTTCCTTTGCCTCAATGGCCTGGTGTAAACCATCGGAGTAGCGACGGCCTTCCATAATACGACCCGTCTGCTCGTCTACGATCTTTACTTTTCCGTCCATGATTACGTACTCAGTATCCTTCTCGAATAGATTGTAGGCTTTCAGAAGTTGATTGACCGTGTGAATACGAGCAGCTTTGACCGAATAGTCGCGGATTAGTGATTCTTTTCTGACAACACGCTCCTGCTCATTCAGCGATGCATCTTTTTCGATGGCGTTGAGGTCAACGGCAATATCGGGCATAATGAAGAAGCTTGTTTCATCTGACTCGCCCGTGAGGAAGTCAATTCCTTTTTCGGTAAGTTCAATACTGTTCTGGCGCTCATCAATGGTATAATAAAGGGGAGCGTCGGCTTCCGGCATCAATTTTTGGTTTTCAGACAGATAGATACCTTCGGTTTCCTGTAAGATCGCACGCATGCCGCCTTCACTCAGAAACTTGATCAGAGGCTTATACTTAGGCATACCTCTGAACACCCGGAAAAGGGCAACGCCTCCCTCTTTTTTATCTCCGGTAGAAATCTTCTTTTTTGCTTCGTTAAGCAAGTCCATGGCGAGCTTTTTCTGAGCGTCCACGATGCGGGCCACCCGGGGTTTTAGCTCGATATATTCCTGCTCATCGCCACGTGGTACGGGACCACTAATAATCAGAGGTGTACGTGCGTCATCAATCAAGACGGAGTCAACTTCGTCAATCATGGCAAAGTGATGCTTACGCTGCACGAGCTCATCAGGAGTACGCGACATGTTGTCACGGAGATAGTCAAACCCAAATTCGTTATTGGTTCCGTACGTCATGTTAGCCTTGTAGGCGTTGCGGCGGGCAAGGGTATTAGGCTCATGGCGGTCGATACAGTCTACACTCATGCCGTGGAATTCAAAAAGAGGAGCATTCCACTCCGCATCACGCTTGGCTAGGTAGTCGTTCACGGTTACGATGTGCACTCCAAGTCCAGCAAGTGAATTTAGGAAAGCTGGCAGGGTAGCTACCAGGGTTTTACCTTCACCCGTAGCCATTTCAGCAATTTTCCCTTGGTGCAATACCACTCCACCGATCAACTGTACGTCGTAATGGACCATTTCCCACTTGATGGGCTGTCCCATTACGTCCCATGTGTTGCTCCAGTAGGACTTATCGCCCTCAATGACAACATTGCCCTTTTTGGTCGCTATTTCGCGGTCAAAGAAAGAGGCAGTTACTTCGAGTCGCTCATTTTCTTTGAAACGCTTGGCTGTTTCTTTCATAATCGCGAATCCTTTGGGCAGGATTTCGAGCAGCACATTTTCAAGCTCCTTATTGCGATCTTCTTCTAAGCTATCAATCTGCTTAAAGATTGTTTCCTTGGTATCTACATCGGGCTCCTCTTCTGCCTGCTGCTTCAGAACGCCTATCTGATCGTCGATTGGCTTCAACTGATCCGCGATGTAGGTTTTTAGATCGGTTGCCTTCTGGCGTAATTCATCGTTTGAAATCGATGCCAGTTGAACAAACTCAGCATTAATTTTCCCAACGTAGGGTGTAAGTTCTTTTAAATCCCGCTCCGACTTTGTGCCAAAGAGCTTGGTGAATAATTTTATCATGATAACTAATTGACTAGGGTATTGTATAATGCTCGTAATAAATTTCCCTGCATCGCTGATCGAATGAATAGCGAGTATAGAGGAATAGTGACTATTTTATTGTTGGCAAAAAAAGATGTAAGACAGTATGCCTGAAACTACTATGATGCCAGATTGGCAGTTTTTCGTTTGTACGACCCACAAAGTTAATTCTTTGCCAGTAGTTTAATGGTAAGATTTGTATATTAGTAATAATCTAACGGCCCGATGGTCCTTATTTTTCTTGTTTAGGTAGTAGAATCTTGCTTTTGAGAGTAGAGGGAGGGGCAATAGAACATGCTATATTCCTCGAAAATATCCATTCTTAACGACGGGTGACCGTTCATAAAATTGAACACTATTTACTTGGTATAACATAGTACCTTTGATTCAATCAAACGAAAAAAACAACATAGCCATGAATACGAACAACAGATTATTCCGCAACATGAACGAACGAGTTATTGGTGGTGTAGCCGCCGGCCTAGCTGATTATTTTAATATAGACGTAGTGCTGATGCGCGTCTTATTTGTGATAGCTATTTTTATTCCAGTACCTACACATATGGTATTTCTTTACGTCATTCTTTGGGTAGTAATGCCCAAGAAGCCACTTGAAATGCAGCAGATCACTTCTGAAACACAAGGTAATGGCTAAGGTTTTATTCTAAAAAAACAGTTGTCACAGACCGCTTCCCGATCACAAACGGGAGCGGTTTTTTATTTTATAAGAAATTTGTACTTTTACAAATGGTATGCCTGCATACTAATTTTTGAAAATTGCCAACTACTAAAAACCAACATATACTACTATGAACGCATACATTGTAGCCGGTTATCGGAGTGCTGTGGGAAAAGCGCCCCGGGGTGTGTTCCGTTTCACCCGTCCGGATAACTTAGGAGCCGAAGTCATAAAATACATGATGGAGAAAGTACCCGCTCTGGATCCTGTCCGGGTCGATGATGTTATTGTCGGTAACGCAGTACCCGAAGCGGAGCAGGGTATGCAGATGGGGCGGTTTGTGTCGTTACTGTCACTTCCCCAAAGTGTTTCAGGAATGATCATCAACCGTTACTGCGGTTCAGGAATAGAAGCCATTGCGCTAGCCGCCGGGAAAATTCATGCTGGCATGGCTGATTGTATCATTGCCGGTGGCACTGAGTCAATGTCTATGGTACCAGTAATGGGTTGGAAAACAGCCTTGAACTATGATATTGCCCATACCAACCCCAACTACTATCTAAGCATGGGTCTTACCGCAGAGCAGGTCTCGCTGGACTATAAAGTAAACCGGGCGGATCAGGATGCCTTCGCGTTTGCTTCGCACCAAAAGGCGCTGGCTGCCCAAAAGGCAGGGCTCTTTGACCAGGATATCGTACCTATTTCTGTAAAGGAAACCTACTTTGATGCTAATTCTGGTAAGAAAAAGACCAAAGAATACATCGTAACTCAGGATGAAGGGCCTCGGGCGGATACTACGATTGAAGCGTTAGGTCGTTTGCGACCAGTATTTGCGGCGGGTGGTTCAGTTACTGCCGGTAACTCTTCCCAGACGTCGGATGGTGCCGCTTTTGTGATTGTAATGTCAGAGAAGATGGTTAACGAATTAGGCTTAAAGCCCATTGCCCGTATGATGGCTTACGCCACCGCCGGAGTAGATCCTCGTATTATGGGTATTGGCCCGGTAGCGGCAATACCCATTGCTTTGAAGCAAGCCGGGTTAAAATTAGCTGATATTGAGCAAATAGAGTTAAACGAAGCCTTTGCCGCTCAGTCATTGGCGGTAATGCGGACGTTGGATATTAACCCCGAATTGGTGAATCCCAATGGAGGTGCCATCGCCTTGGGTCATGCGCTAGGCTCCACGGGAGCACGCCTGTCAGTGCAGCTATTCAACGAAATGCGCCGACGCGACCAAAAGTACGGCATGGTAACCGCCTGCGTAGGTGGTGGCCAAGGCGTTGCTGGCATTTACGAGTTACTCTCGTAAAGTTTAGTTAGAATCTTTTTGCTTTTTAAATAGCCGTGAATACTGATAAAGTATTCACGGCTACTCTTTTGCACTACACACTATGTCCACAACCGTTTTTTGTCCGTTGAACGATATTTTTTAGATTCCTTTCACTAAGTTTGATGAAAACTGAGTCTGAAAATGATGTCATACAGTATTCGGGTTATTAAAATCGAAGTTACTGCAACACATATGAAAATAGATTAGTTAAGTTCGTGTTAAAGTATCCACCAGCCATATTCTGGTAACTAAAAAAGTAATTTGATTTACACGTAGGAAAAAAGGGGCGATACAATAGATTTTAATAAGTTCAATTAGCAAATGCCAAAGCTATTCGGGAAATTAAAAATGAGAGAGGTATCCTGGAAAATAATACTGATACTGTGTATGGTAGTCGTTTTTCCAAAAGTAGGGGCGCAAACTCCAACGGAGGCAAACCAGAGGTATTGGGCGCTTTTACTCTTAAACCTTTCGGAAGAGAGAGATTATGAGTTGGAAGTAATTCGTCAGGCTGCCAGTGCAGGCATGAACTCGGTAGTGATTACTGTGTTTTGGGACAAAGTTTACCGGACCTCTCCAAACGGCCCGGGAGATTGGGCAAAGTTTGATAATCAAGTGCAATTAGCTACTTCCTTAGGTATGAAAGTAGCCTTTCGCATCTTTGTTGGACGTAATACTGCCTACCTGAATGGCTTTTGGACAGAAGCAGAAAGTACCAAAGACTATAAGCAGAACCCACTGCGGGAGACGTATGATTACACGAGTTTTAGTTTCCTCCATCAGCCCAGCGTCAACAAAGCTGCCGACTTTGTGAAGCAGGTCACGGAACGCTACAAGTACCTTCAGGAAACTAGTAAAATCCTATTTATTTCCGTTGTTACGACACCTACCCAAGAAACAGGGTATCATCCAGTCAATATTCCGATAAATGGAGGTTTTCGGGATGCATACTTGACCATATTTGACTATTCTGATTTCTACAAGAAAGGTTTTATTGAGTGGGTACGGGGTAAGTATAAAAAGCTGGTTCGGCTAAACCTCCTTTGGGGAGCCGATTACAAAAGTTTTGAGGACGTTCTTCCTTCGGTTACCCCTTGGGATCCCAAGGAGTCATTTTTTGGGCGAAGGGGGAAAGACTGGTACATCTACCGACATCTGATCCTGAAGCAATTCAACGATCAAATGATTGATGTCGTTAAGGGGGTGGATCAAAGTATCCCCTTTGTACCTGAGTTTGGCGCAGTGATTGACGATATGAGTGGAATAAGAGGGACGCTGGCTTTTCAAGATTTATGCAGTAAGGCAGACGGAGTGAAAATTCATGATTCGGAGCAATATGATCATCGTTGGATGATGGATGTGATACGAAGTAACTCACGGCCTGATCAATGGGTTATGAATGAGGTTTTCTATGCGGATTATTTGGCAAAGTCTGAATATTACGAGCAGATTGATGAATGTTTCGCCAGCGGCGCAAAGTTGGTTTGTTTTGTGCTTTCTACCCCGGGCCATGTAGCTGCTGTCCGTGACGTGATCCGGAATTCAGCAGATAAATGGGTAAATAAACCTATGGAGCCAATAGTCCCGAAAGATACAGTCTCCTATTTGTTGTCGCGGGTGGTCGACCGTGGCATTTATGATGTGGGTACGTACTCTTCCTGGAAGTCTATAGCGAGAGGAAGTGCTATCCCCAAGCCCGTGTTCGTAAAATTAAATGAAGACCTGTTAAAAGACGAATACTGGGCAGCGGCGGCCAACTCGGTACCTTATCTGCTGAATCCAATACCCATGCAGATTATTGCTATCTCCCGTAACTTTACTTACCGAATACTATCTGATACATTTGCTGATTATGATGGTGTTATTGCTAAAATAGAGATTCCTGTTCTGCCGTCTTGGCTGCGCTATCAGGATGGTCAGCTCATTGGTACCCCAACGGCATTGGGAGATACACGTTTGTTGGTGCGGGGTATTGATGATGAAGGGGGGACTACCGATGCCTACTTAACCATCCGGGTTGATACTCGTGAGAATGCCAATAAGCCGCCCTCTGTAAAAAAAAATATCGCTAATCTGGCGATTGTCACTAATCAGTCATTCAGTTTCACTCTCCCCAAAGATTTATTTGTGGACGAAGATGGTGGAGTTACCCGGATTGAAGCCAGTGAGCTTCCTTCATGGCTGACCTTTCAAAATGGTGAGTTAAAAGGTTTTCCTACGAAGTCCGGCGACTACCGCATTGCTTTGAAAGCGTATGATGAGTTTAATGCTTTTGTCGAGATTTATTTTACCATACAAGTTGTAGAGCCTCAATATCTCAATAATGCTCCCTACGTGCAAGGCACAATCCCGGTACAGTTTACTAAGGTGAATGAGCTTTTTACCTACGAGCTTCCCCCGTCTTTGTTCGTTGACAGCGACGGATATATCACATTAGTATTAGTTCAAAACCCGCCCCGGTGGCTAAGTTTTTCCCTGAATAAGTTTTCTGGTATTCCAACCGAAGTAGGGGAATTTCGTATTACGGTGCGAGCCTATGACAACGTAGGAGGATACGTCGAAACACCACTAGTAATTAGGGTAGAGGTCCCTAAACTAACTTTCGATTTGCTACGTTCGGGGAAGGCAATCGATCGTCAGTTACTCCGCCCGCTAGCTAATGGTGATGTGCTTTTTGCAGAAGCTTTGCCTCCTTTGCTGAATATTTATGCGTACGGTAATTTTGACTTTGATCAGGTTTTCTTTACCATGAGTGGCCCATACAGGTACTCTGCGGACGTTAAAAAGTTTCCCTATGCCCTCTTTCGGGATGAGAGCGGATTTGCTCCCTATGTAGGTGGGTATACCTTGCGGGCACAGGCGTTTAAGAAAGACTCACTTGTGCTTACTACTACGCTACGTTTTAGTATTACTCCCGGTGATTCAGCGCAGCCCAATCGTCAGCTCGATGCGTGGCAAAGCTATCCAAATCCTTTTGAGAGTGTTTTTAATATCCAGCTTCCCGACGAACAAGTGGCCTCGTCCTTTTCTTTTTCGTTGATAACACCTGGTGGGCAAAGAATGACTATTGCCCCCAAATGGGTCACTTTGGAAAACCGGATCGCCCAGATTGACCTCGCAGGCCTGTCACTTGCTGCGGGCCTTTACTTTATCCAAGTGGAGTCCAACGGGGAAAATCTTCGCCTTTTTCGAGTTTTGAAAAGATAATCAAACCTGTGTTTGTAATAAGAAACAGGAGAATAAGTATGTTAAAATAATGGTATGCTTGCATACCATTATTTTAACTGTTATCTTTGTTTTATCATGTATGGTATGCGTGCATACCATTAATTAAAGAATATTCAAAACCCGAAAAAATATACACCATGGCAGTTATTGAAAACCAAGCAGCAATCAAAGGAGGAGAGTTTCTAATCAAAGAAACTGACGCATCACAAGTATTTATTCCCGAGGAATTTACCGAGGAACAACGCATGATCGCAGATACTTGTCGCGACTTTTTGCGTACTGAAGTTCACCCGATTCTGGATGAAATCGATGCCGCTAAATCACCCGACCTGATGTCCTCTTTAATGGACAAAGCAGGTGAGTTAGGTCTACTCGGAACCGCAGTACCCGAAGAGTACGGCGGATTCGGTATGAACTTCAATACTTCCATGCTCGTAGCCGAACACTTGGGTACGGGGCACTCCTTTTCGGTAGCGCAGTCTGCGCATACCGGCATTGGTACTTTACCTATTATGTACTACGGCAGTGAAGATCAGAAGTCGAAGTACCTCCCAAACCTGGCTACGGGTGCATGGAAGGCCGCGTACTGCCTTACTGAGCCAGATTCAGGATCGGATGCCAATTCTGGTAAGACAAAAGCCGTGTTGACCGAAGACGGAAAGCACTACGTGATCAACGGTCAGAAAATGTGGATTACCAACGGTGGCTTTGCTGACATATTTATTGTTTTTGCAAAAATCTCCGGTGGTGATGGAGAGCTTGACAAAAATCTTTCGGCCTTTATCGTCGAGAAGGACTTTGGTGGAATCACCATGAACGAGCCGGAGAAAAAGTTAGGTATTAAGGGGTCTGATACGCGTCAGGTGTTTTTCAATGACTGTAAAGTACCGGTTGAAAATCTTCTTTCTGACCGTGGAAACGGATTTAAGATTGCCGTAAACATCCTTAACATTGGTCGTATCAAGCTGGGTATAGCGGTAATCGGTGGGGCTAAGGGTGCATTGGAGCACGCGATTCAGTTTGCCAACGAACGCAAGCAATTTGGTCTTACTATTGGTCGCTTTGGAGCCATAAAACATAAACTAGCCGAAATGGCGACCCGTATTTATGTTTCGGAAACTGCTTGCTACCGGGCCGGACAAAATATCGATGATGCGATTGAAGACTTGAAAGCATCGGGAATGAGCGATGCCGAGGCTAAATTAAAAGGAGTGGAGCAATTTGCCATTGAGTGCGCTGTTCTGAAAGTACATGGCTCAGAGGTTCTTGACTATGTGGTGGATGAAAGCTTGCAGGTGTACGGAGGAATGGGGTACTCAGCTGACGCCCCAATGGAGCGTGCCTACCGTGATTCACGGATCAACCGGATTTTTGAAGGTACCAATGAGATCAACCGGATGCTGACCGTAGATATGCTATTAAAGCGTACGATGAAAGGAGAGTTGGATTTGATGGGACCAGCAACGGCGGTTTCGAAAGAAATCATGTCGATCCCTGATTTCGGGGCAGAAGACGATGATGTACTTTTTGCCAAAGAGAAAAAGGTGCTGCAAAACATGAAGAAAGCGACCTTAATGGTTGCCGGTGCTGCTGTGCAGAAATTTATGATGAAGTTATCTCATGAGCAAGAAATACTGATGAATGTGGCCGATATGATCATCGAGATCTATGCGGCAGAGTCGGTACTGTTACGAGTAGAAAAACTGATTGGTATTAAAGGTGAAGAAGCGGTATCGTTGCAAAAAGATATGGCTATGATTTACCTCCACGGAGCCGTAGATAAACTTAACTCCGTAGGGCGTTCGGCTATCACATCGTTCGCGGAAGGCGATGAGTTGCGTGTAATGCTCATGGGCTTAAAGCGCTTTACGAAGATCGAACCAATGAACGTAAAAGATGCACGCCGCCGAGTGGCTGATGCCATGCTCGCTGAGAACAAATTTATATTCTAAATGAAAGAGAGGCCCGGTCGAGGTACCGTGGTGCTTATTAAAAATATGTTTTCCATTAAGCTGGGAAATAAAGACTGTACGGATAGTTACTATCCGCGCAACTGAAAACCAATACGACTACTACGTTAGTTACGAAAGCCGATTCTGATTCAGGATCGGCTTTTTTGTGTAGAGTAGGTGCCAGGCAAAACACCTTTTTAAGGTTGTAGAACTTTACGAAGGGCTAAGTGGTCTTAAGTCAATTATTTTAGGCAACTTGCTTTCCCGAAATTGCTCCTTGTTTTTTGTTAAACTATTGTTCATGAAACTTCATTCCGTTGCGCTGCGTACCACCGGGCAATTCCCTGCCCTTTTGCTTGATTACCTTGACGAAAAGCCAGAGCTAAGAGATTTTTATAGTGTGTATCCCACCGCCGCCGGGGGTATTGAAGCGATCAAACAACGCGCTGATTTTGATCCTGAAAAACGTAAAATACTCGTTGAGGTGCTGAATAAGCAATACGCAGGTATGGCATCTAAGCCAGACTTCTCCATTCTACTCAACGAAAATGCCTTCACCGTTACTACGGGGCATCAGCTGAATATTTTCACCGGGCCATTGTATGTCATCTACAAGATCGTTACGATCATTAATCTGGCGCGGGTGCTGAAAGAAACCCACCCGGATTATGACTTTGTGCCCGTATACTGGATGGCAACTGAAGATCATGACTTTGAAGAAATAGCTTCGTTCAATCTTTTTGGTAAAAAATACACTTGGACCGGCGAGCATCCTGGGGCCGTAGGACGGCTTAATACCAGCGAGTTAGAGTCTGTACTAAGCCAATTACCCGAAGCACTGCCACTGTTTAAAAAGGCCTACCTGGAAAGTGCTACGCTGGCTGAAGCGGTACGCCGCTATATGCACGAACTTTTTTGGACAGAGGGTCTCGTTACGCTCGATGCGGACGATGCTGACTTAAAACGGCGGTTTTTGCCAGTCATTGAAGATGAGCTTTTCAAGCAGACCTCAGGTAGCATTGTAGCTCAGACAACGACAAAGTTGGAAGAACTAGGGTACCATACGCCGGTTCACGCCCGTGAAATAAACCTTTTCTATCTTTTGGACGGACTACGAGAGCGAATCGTCTTGGAAGACGATCAGTATAAAGTTCTAAATACTACCCTGACGTTTAGTACTGAAGAACTTCGAAAAGAAGCAAACGATCATCCCGAACGATTTAGCCCCAATGTGGTACTTAGGCCGCTGTACGAAGAAGTGATTCTGCCTAACCTGGCCTACATTGGCGGACCGTCAGAGATACCCTACTGGATGCAGCTTAAAGGGGTTTTTGAATACTTTAAAGTGCCGTTCCCGATGTTAATTCCCCGCAATTTTGCTCTCTATGTCAATACGGCTAGCCGTAAGCGGCTTGAAAAGCTGGGGTTTAACTACGAGGATTTCTTCCAGAACCGTACTCAATTAAAGCGGGATATGATTGAACGGATATCTGAGCATACCCTTTCCCTCGACTCCGAAAAAAAGCAGTTCGATACGTTACTGATGTCGATGGTCGAGAAAGCGTTAAAGGTAGATAAAACCATGGAACCGGCAGTACTAGCCGAAAGAGCCCGCTTGTCTAACTCGCTGGAAAAACTGGAAAAGCGAATCCGTAAAGCGGAAGAGCGTAAGCACGGGGTTATGGTTGGGCAACTGGATAATTTGTTAGATACGTTTTTTCCGAAGGGTATCCCGCAGGAGCGGCACGATAATTTTATGACCTTCTACCTGAGTAATCGTAATTTCATTCAACAGTTATTAGAAAATTTTGATCCGCTCAACTTCCAGTTTAATATCCTGGAAGAGTAGGCTGCGCCTTTGACCGTATGATGATACATGGGTGATATAATCCTGACTAAGCAAGCGAGCCGGGAATTATTTCTTAGGAAAAGACACGAACTAAGTTCGACTGAAAATACGCAGATGAGCGAAGCTATTGCCCATAATCTCTTAGATTTTCTGGCATCTCGCTCTATTTCTTTACTCCACACTTTTATTTCGGACGGCTTTCGTAATGAGGTCAATACCATGACTGTCAAGGATTATGTTCACAATTCATTGCCGACCTTACGATGGGTAGCGCCTCGGATAGTACCCGGCACCCGGCAGATGGAGCACTTTCTTTGGGATAGTACTGTGTCCCTGATCGCTAACCGTTGGGGTATTCAAGAGCCTGACCCCGCAGTATCGCACCGAATATCTCCTACGTTATTGGATGCTATTCTGGTACCACTACTGGCTTACGACCGTGTTGGTAATCGGGCGGGGTATGGTGGTGGTTACTACGACCGTTTCCTGGCCGAATGTAATCCTGATGCACTCAAAGTAGGTCTCTCGTTTTTTGATCCAATTGATCTTGTCAGCGATAGTGGAGCGTGGGATATTATCCTCGACTATTGTATCACTCCAACGTCGATATACGGCCCGATGCCCTGATTTACGGATTGGGTATCTTACAGTTAGGATATTCTTCGTATTTTTGCGACTATTTTATAGAGAACATGTTCATGTTTTATTTTTAATCAGTTGTAAAATGAAAATTGCAGTAGTAGGTGCTACCGGTTTGGTAGGTAGCGAAATCCTCAAAGTTCTCGAAGAGCGTAACTTTCCCGTGACGGAGCTGTTGCCCGTTGCTTCCGAACGATCTATTGGAAAAGAGATTACCTTCAAAGGTAAACAGGTGAAAGTAGTAGGATTTGAGGACGCCATAAAAGCGAAACCTGCCATTGCTATTTTTTCAGCCGGAGGAGGTACCTCATTGGACTTGGCGCCTAAATTTGCCGAAGCCGGCATTACCGTTGTGGATAACTCATCGGCTTGGCGGATGGACCCAACCAAGAAGCTAGTTGTACCAGAAATCAATGCAAATACGCTGACCAAAGAAGATAAAATCATCGCCAACCCTAACTGTTCGACCATTCAGATGGTGTTGGTATTAAGTCCGTTACATCATAAATATACCATTAAGCGAGTGGTGGTTTCTACCTACCAGTCCGTGACTGGTACGGGTAAAGAAGCTGTGGACCAGTTGTTTGCCGAGCGTAGGGGGGATGATACCGTGAAAAAGGTTTATCCACACCCCATCGACCTTAATGTTCTTCCTCACATTGATGTGTTTCTGGATAACGGATACACCAAGGAAGAAATGAAAATGACCAACGAGACCAAGAAGATCATGGGCGACGATAGTATTGCCGTAACGGCTACTACCGTGCGCGTTCCTACCATTGGCGGGCACTCGGAGGCCGTGAATATAGAGTTTGAAAACGAATTTGACTTGGTTGAAGTACGGTCAATACTGGAAGCTGCCGAAGGTGTAGTGGTACAAGACGACCCGAAGAATCTCCTATACCCAATGCCTCTAACGGCCCACGGTAAGGATGATACCTTCGTAGGACGTATCCGTCGTGACGAATCGCAGCCCAAGACTTTAAATTTATGGGTAGTAGCTGATAACCTACGTAAGGGAGCCGCTACCAACGCTGTTCAGATTGCGGAGTACCTCGTAAAACACGATTTGGTAGAAGTAGCTGAAAAAGCGTAGGTTTGCGCCAAATAATCTGACATTCAATAGCAACGAAAGCCACCACTGCCTCGATCAGTGGTGGCTTTTTAGATAAATAGCATCGCTCCCAAGTAGGTTATAAGCAGCCGGGCTATCGGTCTACTTCTCCCATGACCAGATCCAGCGAGCCAATTACAGCAACTAAGTCAGCTAGTAAGCCGCCGCGTGAGATTTCACTGATTACGGATAAATTATGGAAAGAGCAGGCCCGGGCTTTACACCGGAGGGGGATATCAGAACGCCCATCAGTACGAAAGAAATAGCCCAGCTCCCCCTTTGGGTTTTCTGCTCGTGCGTAAAAATCCATGGCTTTGGGTCGTATTTTCTTAGGAACAATAGCCTGTGGATCGAACGAGCGGGTACGAGCATGGTCGGTGGTGAGTTTTGCGATACATTGCTCAATAATCTTGACTGACTCCCAGCACTCTTGCACGCGCACCGAATTGCGGTCCCAGCAGTCACCGAGCGTTCCTACTTCTCCTTTCCCAATCGGAACCTCAAATTCTAATTCTGGATAGACAGAGTATCCGTCCACCCGGCGGAGGTCGTACCTAAGACCTGCTGCCCGGAGTACAGGCCCAGTGCAGCCATAGTTAATTGCCGTAGCCATGGGTAGTACGCCTACGTTGGCCGTACGTAGTACAAATATTTTGTTCTCGACCACGAGTTGCTGTAATTCTACCAACTTGGGTTTGAGGTAGGTCACGAATTCCAGACAGCGTTCTTCGAAGCCTACGGGCAGATCATAAAATAAACCACCTACCCAAATATAGTTATACAGCATTCGGGCGCCGCAGATCCATTCCAGCAGACGCAGAATATGCTCACGATCACGCATGAGCCATAAAAAAGGGGTATAGGCGCCGATATCCATGGCGTAAGTTCCAATGGCAATAAAATGGGAAGCCAGCCGGTTTAGTTCTGCTACGAGTACCCGGATGTATTCGACGCGTTTAGGAATGTCATTTTCTATGCCTAACATTTTCTCCACTCCCATCACGTAGGCATGCTCGGAATTCATGGCGGCTGCGTAGTCCATTCGATCGACGTACGGGATAATCTGATTGAAGGGCATTGATTCTGCGTGCTTTTCGAAGCAACGGTGCAAGTAGCCGATGTGGGGCACTACATCGACTACTACCTCCCCGTCGGTAACGATTTCAAGCCGTAGTACACCGTGCGTTGAGGGGTGCTGCGGTCCCATATTGAGTACCATCTCCTCTTTTCGGAGGTCCTTTGCCAGGTACTTATTAGGTTCTGAATTGGTAAGATGTTCCGGACGGTATTCGTATTGTAGGGTAGTACTCATAAGTTAAAATCTAAATCTGTCGTAAAGGTACGAAGCAAGTAGTAGACGGGTAAAAGCGAAAGCAAGTTCTTATCATTATAAGAACGGGTAGTCAGGGCAATAGTACTCAATCGTAGTCCTATTTCTTGTCGCCATAAGTATGATTTCAATAATGTCTCCTTCCTAAACTAAAAAAACATCTATGCTAAAAAAAACACCCATTCTTCCGTTTGTTTTGATCACGAGCCTATTTTTGATGTGGGGCTTAGCTAATAATATGACCGATACCTTGCTCTCCGCGTTTAAACGGATCATGAGCATGTCTGACTTTCAAACCACCTTCGTACAGTATGCCTTTTACGGATCCTACTTCTGTCTTGCCATACCGGCGGCGATTCTTATCAAGAAATTCACCTATAAAACGGGTATTTTAATTGGACTAGCGTTATTTATCGCTGGTTCACTTCTTTTTTATCCGGCTAGTAAAACGATGGTATATGGGCATTTTCTGGCGGCATTGTTTATTCTGGCGGGAGGGTTATCGATTCTGGAAACATCAGCAAATCCCTACATTGTGGCAATGGGTCCGGAAGAAACCGGCACGCAGCGGCTCAATCTTGCCCAATCGTTCAATCCAATCGGGTCCATCATCGGCGTACTATTGAGCAAGGTTTTTATTCTTTCACAGCTCAATACTGCCGGGGAATCAGAGCGCGCCTCAATGACGGCGGATGAGTTGCAGAAAATTCAATCAGCCGAACTTACCGGGGTGATGGGCCCTTACGTTGGGGTGGCAGTTTTTTTGTTGTTTCTCTGGATTTTGATATTCTTTAACAAAATGCCTACGGCTTCGGACGAAGATAGCTCCTTGAACTTCGGGGCATCGTGGGGGCGGCTCCTTAAAAAAAGGTCCTACGTGTGGGCGGTAACGGCGCTATTTTTCTACATGGGCGCGCAGATTGGTACCTGGTCGTTCACTATCCGGTACGTCATGAAAGAATTAAATATCAATGAAGAACAATCAGCTGACTACTATCTGGCGGCGCTTGTATTATTCCTGTTATCACGGTTTGTGTGTACTTACCTTATGCGATTTATCGCTCCCCGCAATTTGCTCGCTGGTTTGGCCGGAATCGGGGTACTACTTACGGGTGTGGTGATTATGACCGGTGGCTACGTAGGAGTAATAGCGCTTGTAAGTATCTCTGCTTGCTTGTCGCTGATGTTTCCAACCATTTACGGCCTGGGACTACGTGGGTTGGGCGCTGATACCAAAATCGGAGGATCAGGCCTTATTATGGCAATTTTGGGGGGTGCGGTACTTACCGGAATACAAGGGCTAATATCAGATACCACTCAAAGCATCAATATGTCATTCTTCTTACCCATGTTCTGCCTTGGAGTAGTAATGTATTTTGCGCTTAAAGAAGCAAAGGCAGTAGGGGAGGAGTAATAAAAAGCTAATTCTAGTATCACAAAAAATGCTACTCCTGATCGTCAGGAGTAGCATTTTTTGTGATACTAGAATACAAAGTAAACCAAGGAATTTTTTTTATATAAAACTCTGCCAATCTACATCAGGAAGGTTGGACAATTACAATGAATAAAAAGCTAATGGCCAACAACCTAATAACTTTCTTTCTCCTTAAAGAGAGTTAATCCATCCGGCTAGCTTCAACACATCTTCTTTCGGAACCTGAGTCATTGCGGCCATCGGAGGATAACCAGGCCAGTTGGCAGGCATAGGCTTGTATACCAATTCTAAAATTTTCGCAGTAGAATAGCCTTTCTTGGCAACATCTGAGTAAGCCGGGCCTACCAATCGATCGTACGGGAGGTGACAAGCGGAACAGGCATGCTTGTTGAGCAGGCCTGCGATGTCCGCCGGAGTTGGTTTTTGTGTAGGTTCCTCCTCTACTTTTTGAGATACCTTAGCTACGGTTTTTCCGGCAGGCTCGGGAGTATCATCTACTTTTTCGTTGCTGGCAGCTACCTTGGTGTCTGCGTTTTCTGTCACTGATAGGGCATTAACGATAGCCGGGTCTACTTTCACCTCTTCTGCGGGAGGTGGGGGCGGCGGTGTGGCAGATGCGGCAGCTTCTTCTCTTTCGGTCCGTCCATTTCCATAAAATTTATCGTATGACTCTTTGTCTTCCTGAGATGAGCAACTTACTCCGATATATCCAACCAGGGCAAGTGAGGCAAGCAACGTTAATTTTCTGAGTACCATGTGAAATTGCAATTTTGTAAAAAAGGTAAGTTGAACTTTAAAGTATGGGAAGGAGGTGAGGACTGCTAATAAAAGTAAGAATTAGCCTCTATTCCATAAAAATGATAAAGTAAAAGTACCTAAAAAAAATTGCACGAATATACAAAGTACAGTATAATTGGCACTAATTGGCTATTATTAGAAATAAATTGGTTTTTTTAGAAAAATGACTTTGCTAATTTATTGATAAGCACTACTTTTGCAGTCCTATTTGTAAAACGAAGTAAAGCAATGGCTAAAAAAGGTAATAGAGTTCAGGTAATACTAGAGTGCACCGAGCAAAAGCAATCAGGTGTACCAGGGATGTCGCGTTATATCACGACCAAGAATCGCAAAAATACCCCCGCACGTATGGAATTGAAGAAATTTAATTCTTTCTTGCGTCGCTATACCGTTCATAAGGAGATCAAATAAATAACCTCGTTAGGTGTTGTTTATGGAATAATTACTGCTTAAAACAAGTAGTGATTGTATCGGTGAGTAGCATATAACAATAACTATATAGAGATATGGCTAAGAAAGTAGTTGCAACCCTAAAAAAAGAAGGTGGCAGAACCTTCGCCAAAGTAATCAAGGCGGTAAGATCACCAAAGACAGGTGCTTATACCTTCAAAGAGGAAATGGTACCCAGCGAAACCGTTCAGGATTTGTTAAAAAGCTAAGTTAGTCGGCTATTGAATAGTCGATTTTACGAACGAATGCATGAAAAGTCCCCAATGGGACTTTTTTTGTTTTATTTTTGAGCTATTCAGTTTATGATCCGGTCGATCATCAAGCCGGATACAGCGTATAACTAGCATTAATAATCAATACTTTAACGGTAGATTACTATCCAAATCATGGGCTTATTTGATTTTTTTTCAAAGGAGAAAAAAGAGACTTTAGATAAAGGACTGGAAAAGTCGAAGGAGAATATCTTCGGAAAACTCTCCCGGGCAATTGTTGGTAAAACAACCGTCGACGAAGAGGTTCTCGATGAATTAGAAGAGATTTTGATCAGCTCTGATGTGGGTGTAGGTACTACCGTTAAAATTATCCGGCGGATTGAAGACCGCGTCGCAAACGATAAATATACCTCTACCAACGAGTTGGATCTGATTCTGAGAGAGGAAGTGGTCGCACTGCTCTCGGAGGGTTCGGTTGTTGGTGTCATCGATAGTTTTGAAACCGAGCATCTACCCAAGCCCTATGTGATTATGGTAGTAGGAGTCAACGGAGCCGGTAAAACTACCACAATCGGCAAACTAGCCCATCAGTTTCAGCAACGGGGCCGGAGCGTAGTGCTGGGAGCCGCCGATACATTCCGGGCTGCCGCCGTGGATCAACTCAAACTATGGGGTCAACGCGTGGGTGTACCCGTGGTTGACCACGGTATGAATACCGATCCCTCCGCCGTAGCCTATGATACCTTGAAAAAAGGAGTTGAACTAGGTGCTGACGTAATTATTATTGATACAGCTGGACGCTTACACACCAAAGTGAACCTAATGAACGAGCTGGGTAAAATCAAGCGCGTAATGCAGAAAGTATTACCCGACGCTCCCCACGAAGTAATGTTGGTACTCGATGGCAGTACCGGCCAAAACGCGGTGATTCAGGCCCGAGAATTTACCAAAGCCACCGAGGTTACCTCCCTCGCCATTACCAAACTCGACGGTACGGCCAAAGGCGGCGTGGTAATCGGTATCTCCGACGAATTCCAGATTCCAGTCAAGTATATTGGCGTAGGTGAGAAAATTGACGATCTGCAGGTCTTCGACCGGGCCGAATTTGTGGATTCGTTGTTTAAAAGAATTAGCTAATTCTTTATCCGTTCCCCAAATTTCGGTACTGGGCATTTAATCTATGGTAAACATTAAGGGCTTCATTAACAGGAGGTCCTCCAAGGGGTAGATTTGGTTCACGAGCCCCTGTTTCATAGCCGGGGATACCTTTTTGT
>Ga0209491_10001219_pt1 | contig 50975 bp, 49 predicted proteins | sample BON02_FD_187213 | JGI IMG/M metagenome (GOLD analysis project Ga0209491, IMG submission 187213) | Freshwater microbial communities from Lake Bonney liftoff mats and glacier meltwater in Antarctica - BON-02 (SPAdes) (version 2) | ecosystem: Environmental > Aquatic > Freshwater > Ice > Glacier...
TGTTGATTTTCAGGGTGAGGCTTCGCGTCATTTGAGCGTGATGGATTTTGTGTCGAGTGCGCGAGCCTTCAAAGCCACCGAAATGGCGTGGCGAGAAACCATTGGGCGGCTGGTTCATAAACCCTGGCGCGCACGATAGGCTTTAGCAACCGCAAAAGTGAGTGAGTGAGTATTGCGCGGCCAAGATATCACGGTTAAAATGGCAAAGTCTGCCATACACGAAGGTGCCACCATGTCATTAAATATTTCTTTACCCATTGAACTAGAAAACCGGGTGCGCTCGCATGTCGCTTCGGGAATGTTTGGCTCTGCCAGTGAGGTGATCCGTGAGGCGCTGCGCCTGTTTGAGTCCTATCAATCCGTTCAAGGTGCGGCCTTGGCTGCGCTGCAACTGGACATTGCGCAGGGCTTATCGGAGCACCAGGCTGGCAGGGCGACACCGCTAGACATTGAAGCGATCAAGGCCAAAGGGCGCAAAGTTCTTTCCGCCCGCGGTCAAGGTTGATGCCGAAACTGACATTTACCGAGACTGCGCAGGCGGATCTGTTGCAAGCTTGGCTTTATGTTGCTGACGAAAACCTGGCTGCCGCTGATGGGGTGCTGGCGGCTATCGAGCATGACGCAGGGGCTCTGCTTCATCAACCCTTGATGGGTCGCACCAGACCTGAACTGGGTCGGCTTGTGCGCAGTTGGCCGACATCCACGCCGTACATTCTCTATTACGTCAGCGAGAAGACTGGAATTACAGTGTTGCGCGTTCTGCACCATGCTCGCGACGTACAACTGGCGTTGTTTAGTCATTGACCGATGGCCTGAAGCGGGCGACGGGGTGTTGCATTGAACCCAAATAATCCATGGGGCTCGTCATTCCCGCGCCCCCGTCGTCATTCCCGCGAAGGCGGGGGGAAGGCGGGAATCCAGGGGCCCCGGAAGCCACTGGATCCCCGGGACAAGCCCGAGGATGACGAGAAAAAGTGCCGTCATTCCCGCGTGCCTGCCCTCGCGAAGGCGGGGGGCGGGAATCCAGGGGCCCCGGAAGGCATGGATCCCCGGGACAAGCCCGAGGATGACAGGTGGTTAAATAATATGAAATATCGGCATAAACATCCGAATTTTCATATATAGTCACTCCCGTGATTTCCAGAACAATCCATCTTCAGCAGCTTTCCCGGCAACTTGCCGATTTCCCTGTGGTGGCTATTCTCGGCCCAAGGCAGGTGGGCAAGACAACGCTTGCCCGGGAATTGGCGGCGGGTTGGGGTGGTCCGGTGCGCCACTTTGATTTGGAAGATCCAGACGATCAGGCTCGCCTTACCGATCCCGCTTTTGTTCTGCGACCCCTGACGGGGCTGGTGGTGCTGGACGAAATTCAGCTTCGGCCTGATTTGTTTCCTTTGCTGCGGGTGCTGGCAGATCGCCCGGGGACGCCAGCGCGTTTTCTGATTTTGGGAAGTGCTGCGCCTGAATTGCTTAAACATACTGCCGAGAGTCTGGCCGGTAGAGTGGTTTTTCATGCGCTGGATGGCTTGGCATTGGAAGAGTTGGCGCCGGTTGCAACCGGCAGCGATTGGCTGGATGAGCGCTGGCTGCGAGGTGGGTTTCCGCGTGCCTTGCTGGCCGACGATACGGCTGCCAGCCGCGCGTGGCGCGAGGCGTTTATCCGCACTTATCTCGAACGCGATTTGCCGCAACTGGGCATCAATCTTCCGGCACTGACGTTGCGCCGTTTTTGGACGATGCTGGCGCACTACCATGGGCAAACCTGGAACGGCAGCGAATTGGCTCGCGCGCTGGGGGTGAGCGATAAAACGGTGTTGCGCTATCTGGATATTTTAGAAGGCACGTTCATGGCCTTTCGCCTTGCTCCGTGGCACGCTAACTTGGGCAAGCGCGAAGTGAAAGCACCCAAGGTGTATGTGGCGGACACCGGCCTGCTGCATAGCCTGTTGGGGATTGGCGGGCAGGATGATTTGTTGGCTCATCCCAAATGCGGCGCTTCGTGGGAAGGTTTTATGTTGTGTGAAATCATTCGTCGAACGGGCGCGCAGCGGGGGGAGGCTTTTTTTTGGGGGGTTCATGCCGGCGCCGAATTGGATCTATTGATTCTAAAAGACGGCCGACGTCTGGGTTTCGAAGTTAAGTTGACGCGGTCGCCGAGTGTGACGGCTTCGATGCGCTCATCGCGCGAGGCACTCGGTTTGGACCACCTGTATGTAGTGTGCCACGGCGAAGGCGAACCTTGGCCGCTGGCTGATGGCATAAGTGCAGTGCCAGCAGCCTGTTTGGCTTCGACGCAATGGCAGCCCATGAAGGCTGGCGGGTTAAAAGCCACCGAAATGGCTTGGCGAGAAGCCATCGGGCGGGTGTATTACGAATTTAAAGGCTCTTAAATGCTTTGATTGAGACAACTTCCATCGCATCATCTGACTTGAAACCAGCATCATTGGTGACGAAAAATTTACAAGCTGCTTTGAGGGCGGTGGCGTAATGCAGGGCATCGACAAACCTCATGCCTCGCTTTCCGCGCAATTGGGCCGCTAGATCGAATGTGTCTGCATCGTGAGATTGAACCGAGAGAAAATCATCCGTTGAAAAAAAAGCTTTGAAGCTCGCGGCAAGTCCAATATTATCCGATTGGTATGGCTTTACTAGCGTTTCAGCTATGGCAGCATCCCCGGTGTAGCCAATAATTTTGCCGGATTCTGCTGCTTCAATAAAAGAAGCGGCAACATCGAAAAACTCAGGACTTTGATCGAGAAAGTAGATAAAAATACTGGTGTCCAGATAGACACGTTGCCCAGCCATGCGGGCAATGACGCTGTCTATCTTTCCCATGAGTCGCGGTCGTTACGGATAGAAGCATCAATTTCTGCTGCGGTGTTGCCCCAAAGACCACGGGCGATACCTGCGTAGGACATGACCGACTCTTTGCGCTGCTGGCGCTTTTGCGATACCAGCGTGATGATGCCGTTGGCATAGGCGATGTCAAGCACATCATCGAGTTTGATGTGTGCCGCTTGCGCGATGGCCGAGGGGATGGTGATTTGGTGCTTTGGGCGCACCCGTACATGCGGCATGATGGCCTTCATAAGTAGGAAGTTAGAAATACAAATTCAATTCCTACTTATTGTATTCAGTCAGGGGCTGATGTCAAGAAAAATACTGCTCCTGTGTCGGGAACAAATAGGTTGCCCTGTTTTTAGCAAGTAATCTGCATTGACTGTCCCAAGGTGCCGGTGTCAGCATGGTCTTGCACAGGCGCTCATTCGGATGGGGTGGCATATCCAATATGGTTGTTCACATTTTCAGAGCCCTTGGACGTCCGGTGCGCCTATTGCCTGTACCGCTATTTGCTTTTCGGTTTGCCGTAGCAATCATTCGCCTCGTGCCGCGCTCGGAATTGGTTATCTGCCACCGATGGCATGCCATCGCCCGTGCCTGGGTGAACCTGTTTGCCTATTCCCGAAAAGGTTGAATTGGATACTGAGTATTTGCGGCGGCAGTCTTTCTGGTTTGATATGAAAATAATAGGCTTAAGCGTGCTCAACGGGTTATTGGGGTCAGACACCAATTTCGCTGCAGTGCAAGCACTGCACCCTACGGGCGAGCCAAAGGCTCGGCGAATTTGGGCTCTGACCTCAAAAACCCATTGAAAAATAGATGCCATAATTGGTCTGTAAGTTGTTGAGTCGTTGGATTTAAATTAATAAGGAATAAATGATGGGTAACTTGATTGATATTCAAAGTCAGATTGAAAAACTGCAAAAACAGGCCTCTGAAATAAAGGCTAAAGAGTTTCACTCAACCGTGCAGGACATTCGCGCCAAGATGCAGGCGTTTGGCATTACCGTGAAAGACTTGCAGTCCGGCAAAGGACGTGGCGTCAAGGCCAAGGCTGGCAAGGCCGGCGTTGCAGCCAAGCGGGTGGGCGCTGGCGCCAAAAAGAAAACTGCTTCAGTCGTGCCAGCCAAATACCGTGGGCCCAATAATGAAACTTGGAGTGGCCGCGGTTTGATGCCACGTTGGCTTGCCGCGCTGGTAGCACAAGGGCGCACAAAAGAAGACTTTGCCATCAAGAGTTGATTTGATGACAGGGACCTGAATCCGTGAGATAAATGCAAAACAGAGTTCTGGGTTGGCCGCGCATCGTCAAGCGCTTGGTGGTGGTTGCGCTGGACGTGGCTATGGCGCTGGCGGCCACTTGGCTTGCCTTCACGCTAAGGCTGGATGATCTACATTGGCCAACTGGGGCGCAATGGTGGGTGTATGCGCTGGCACCCGCGCTGGCTGTACCGGTCTTCATCAGGTTTGGTCTGTACCGGGCCATCTTTAGGTACACCGGGCAGGCGGCATTGCTGGCTACTGCGCAGGCCGTGGCCGTTTATGGGGTTTTGTTTCTGGGCGTTCTGCTGTGGCAGCAGTGGCCAGCTGTACCGCGCAGCTTGGGGCTGCTACAGCCCTTGATATTTCTGCTGATGGTGGGCTCTAGCCGGGCGATGGCGCGCTTCTGGTTGGCAGATTTTGGGCACAAGCAGAAAAAAGCTGATGGCCGCGTGCTGATTTTTGGTGCCGGTACAGCGGGTGTGCAAACGGCAGCGGCGCTGGGGGTTTCGGGCCAGTTTGAATTGCTCGGTTTCGTCGACGATGACGCTGACAAGGTGGGCCGCAGCATCAACGGTGTCCCGGTGTTTTCCCAAGCAGACGTTGCGGGGCTGGTGACTCGCCAGGGTGTCACAGACATTTTGCTGGCATTGCCAAGCGCATCCCGGGCGCGGCGCAACAGCATTCTCCAAAGCCTGCGCCCACTGCTGGTTCGTGTCCGTACCTTGCCGGGTTTGGCCGATCTGGCCAGTGGCCGCGTCACGGTTCAGGATTTCAAGGAACTGGATATTGAAGATTTGCTGGGGCGCGACCCTGTGCCGCCGGATACGGCTTTATTGGCGCGCAATCTGGCTGGCAAAGTGGTGCTGGTGACAGGTGCTGGCGGCAGTATTGGCAGTGAGCTGTGCCGGCAGATTCTGTTGCAAGGGCCGGGGCAGCTTTTGTTGCTGGACCATAACGAATACGGTCTGTACAGTATTCATCAGGAATTGCAGGGTTTGTGCGCGAGCCATGCGCTTGACGTGCTGCTGGTGCCGCTGTTGGGGAGTGTCGCCAATCCTCCGCGGCTGCATGAAGTCTGCCGTGCCTATCGCCCTGAAATTGTGTACCACGCTGCAGCCTACAAGCATGTGCCGATGGTGGAGTCGAACCCGACGGAGGGGATTCTCAACAATGTGTTTGGCACGCTCAACATGGCCCTGGCTGCATTGGACAGCGGGGCCGCACATTTCGTGCTGATTTCGACCGACAAGGCGGTGCGCCCGACCAACATCATGGGGGCCAGCAAGCGCATGGCCGAGCTGGTGTTGCAGACGCTGGCTGCAGCACAAGTGGGGCCGCACCCCAGTGCCTGTTTCAGCATGGTCAGGTTTGGCAATGTGCTGGGCTCCAGCGGCAGTGTGGTGCCCTTGTTCCGGCGCCAGCTTGCCGCGGGCGGGCCCTTGACGGTGACACATTCTGAGGTCACCCGCTATTTCATGACCATTCCTGAGGCAGCGCAACTGGTGTTGCAGGCTGGGGCCATGGCCTCGGGGGGCGAAGTGTTTGTGCTCGATATGGGCGAGCCGGTCAAGATCCTGGACCTGGCCCATCGCATGGTCGAGTTGTCGGGCATGAAGGTGCGAAGCCAGGCACAGCCAGACGGCGACATTGAAATCGCCATCACCGGTTTGCGCCCCGGTGAAAAGCTGTACGAAGAGTTGCTGATTGGCGATAACCCCACGCCGACCGCCCATCCGCGCATCATGAAGGCACACGAAGACCACCCGTCTTGGCCGGTTCTGCAGCTGCAGCTACAGACTTTGCGCCGCGCCGCTGACGACAGTGATGTGGCCGCCATCAAGGCGGTGCTGCTGGCCTGTGTGCAGGGGTATGGGGATCACACATCTGAAACCTTGCATCCACGGGACAACGCCGGGATACGGCACAATTCGGGCATCGAACAGCTGGCCGAATCACCATGACCGACACCCTCCACATTGCCCCGCGCGACAAAGCCGAAATTCTGGCCCAGGCGCTGCCCTACATCCGCAAGTTTCACGGCAAAACCATCGTCATCAAGTACGGCGGCAACGCCATGACCGACCCGGCGCTGCAGGCGGACTTTGCCGAAGATGTGGTGTTGCTCAAGCTGGTTGGCATGAACCCTGTCGTCGTCCATGGTGGTGGCCCGCAGATTGAGGCCGCGTTGAACCGGCTCGGCAAGAAGGGCGAATTTATCCAGGGTATGCGCGTGACCGACGAAGAAACCATGGAAGTGGTCGAGTGGGTGCTGGCCGGGCAGGTGCAGCAGGACATTGTTGGCCTGATCAACCAGGCCGGCGGCAAGGCGGTGGGCCTGACCGGGCGTGACGGCGGCTTGATTCGGGCGCAAAAGCTCAAGATGCTGGACAGCAAAGATCCGACCAAAGAACACGATGTGGGCTTTGTCGGCGACATCGTCAGCATTGACCCGAGCGTGGTCAAGGCGCTGCAGGACGATGCCTTTATTCCTGTCATCAGTCCGATTGGTTTTGGCGAAGACAACGAAAGCTACAACATCAACGCCGACGTGGTGGCGAGCAAGCTGGCCACCGTGCTCAAGGCCGAAAAGCTGGTGCTGCTGACCAACACCCCCGGCGTGCTCGACAAAGCCGGTAATTTGCTGACGGATCTGACGGCACGCGAGATTGACGAGCTGTTTGCCGACGGCACCATCAGCGGCGGCATGCTGCCCAAGATCGCCGGCGCACTCGACGCAGCCAAGAGCGGCGTGAATTCAGTTCACATCATCGACGGCCGCGTGCCGCATGCCTTGCTGCTGGAGATTTTGACCGAGCAGGCTTTCGGGACCATGATCCGTTCGCACTGAGGGTTTTTGGGGTCAGAGTCCAAATTCATCGTGCCCTTGGCACGCCCTTCGGGTACGATGCTTTGCATCGTCATGAAATTGGCGTCTGACCCCAATAACCCTCGATACACCTCATCCCCCACCCCCATATGCCCGAACTAGCGCCTGATGCCGTAAGCCCGCCTGCCACAACTGCTGCGCTGGAGCCGTCAGCGCGCAAGCGGCCCAAGCCGGGCGAGCGCCGGGTGCAGATACTCCAAGCACTGGCAGCCATGCTCGAGCAGCCAGGTGCCGAGCGCATCACCACATCGGCGCTGGCAGACAAGCTCGACGTAAGTGAGGCCGCACTCTACCGTCATTTCGCCAGCAAGGCGCAAATGTTTGAAGGGCTGATCGAGTTCATCGAGCAAAGCGTCTTCACCCTCGTCAACCAGATTGGCGAGCGCGAGCCAGACCCTTCAGCGCGCACCCGCAAACTGGTCGTTATGGTGCTGCAGTTCGCTGAAAAAAACCCCGGCATGACGCGCGTCATGGTGGGCGATGCCCTGGTGTTTGAAAACGACCGCCTGCAAGAGCGCATGAACCAGTTTTTTGACAAGCTGGAGTCCAGCCTCAAGCAAACCCTGCGTGACGCAGCAAGCGCCAGCGGTGCAGCCACGCCGACGGTCGATGCACAGGTCAGGGCCTCCGTGATTGTGGCCTTTATGGTCGGGCGCCTGCAACGCTTTGCGCGTTCGGGCTTCAGGCGGCCGCCTTCGGAGCATCTCGAGGCCAGCCTGGCCATGATCCTTGGCTAGGAGTTCACCGCCACACCTACCCTGGCGCCCGCCGCCATGATCTCCTGCCAGGTTTGGGCATCAATCGCGATACCTTCGACCTCGCGCTGCGCACGGTAGGCGTGCTCTGGGTCTCCGGCAATCTGCACTGCGTCAAAACCGGGCGCTACTGGCCCGGCCTGGAGCCAGTCGACAAAGGCCGTAGCTTCTTGCTCAAACGCGGCTTGCGTGCCCAGCTTAGCCGGATCGATCAGGATGGTCAGCATGCCGTTGATGATGGCCCGCACGGCAGGGTCGGTCGGTTTGTGCCAGGTGCCGCTGCCGGTTAGTGCCCCGCCCAGCAGCTCACAGGCCACCGCCATGCCATAGCCTTTGTGCTCGCCAAAGGCAAGCAACGCGCCAAACAAACCTTTGCTTTGCGGTACCACGACCACGCCAGGATCAGTGGTGGGTAGGCCGTTTTCATCAATCAAGGTACCAGGCGCAACCTGCCGCCCTTCGTTGTGCGCAACGCGCATCTTGCCTTGGGCCACGCGGCTGGTGGCAAAGTCAAGCACGAAAGGTTCGCGCCCCTTCAGGGGGATGCCGATGCAACATGGGTTGGTGCCATAGCGCCCATCGGCTCCACCAAACGGTGCAACCACCGGGCGCGACAGCACGTTAACGAAGTGCAACGACACCAAGCCCTGGGCCACAGCCATCTCGGCGAAGTGACCTATGCGCCCCAGATGGTGGGAATCGGCCAGCGTCATGATGCAACTGCCATGCGCTTTGGCCCGCGCCATGCCCAGCTGCATGGCCTGCTCGCCCACCACTTGCCCGTAGCCGTGCTGGCCATTGAGCGTTAGCAGCGAGCCGGTATCCAACACAGTTTGCACGCTGGTGTTGGGGCTCAGACCGCCTTCGAGTACGGCATCCACATAGCGCGGCAGCATACCCACACCGTGTGAGTCATGGCCACTCAAATTGGCCATGACCAGGTTGGCAACAACCTTTTCGGCCTCCAGGGGGGAACTCCCGCATGCTATTAAAACAGGAGCTAATTGCGCGCGTAAATAGGCGGCTTGAAGAATTTTTGACATCTAAAATCGATCTTTTTAAGGTTTTAATAGCTTCGAATGTGGCTTCATGCTCTTATGGGCACTTCTAGAAATTCAGCTTTTCGGGATGAAGTGCAAGGCGCACGGAGCGCAGGAACCGGAACGTACTTCAGGTACGTGAGGATTTCGAGCACCGCGCAACGCAGCAATTCGCCCGAAAAATGAATTTATAGAAGTGCCCTCATGCCTACATGACTGCCCCAACTTGCCATGGCACAAACTCGTTTTGCCCATAGCCATGTTTTTCGCTTTTGCTCTGCGCGCCCGAGGCGGTGGCCAGCACCATCTCGAAGATCCGCTGGCCCATATCTTGCACCGACACGCCACCGTCGATGATCTCGCCGCAGTTGATGTCCATGTCTTCCTCCTGCTTGCGCCACAAGGCCGAGTTGGTGGCCAGCTTGAGTGAAGGCGAGGGCGCGCAGCCATAAGCCGATCCGCGGCCGGTGGTAAAGCAAATCAGGTTGGCGCCGCCCGCTACCTGGCCGGTGGCGCTGACGGGGTCGTAGCCGGGTGTGTCCATATAGACAAAGCCATGGGCATTAACGGGTTCGGCATATTCGTACACCGCCTCCAGGTTGCTGGTGCCGCCCTTGGTTACTCCACCCAGCGATTTTTCTAAAATCGTTGTTAGCCCACCAGCCTTGTTGCCGGGTGAGGGGTTGTTGTTCATCTCGCCGCCGTTGATCTCGGTGTAGTGCTCCCACCATTTGATGCGGGCAATCAGCTTTTCGGCAATCTCAGGGCGTACCGCGCGGCGCGTCAGCATGTGCTCGGCACCATAGATTTCAGGCGTTTCACTGAGGATGGCCGTACCGCCGTGCGCCACCAGCAAATCAACCGCCGCGCCCAGCGCCGGATTGGCGCTGATGCCCGAGTAACCGTCAGACCCGCCGCACTGCAAGCCGATGGTGATGTGCTCCGCGCTGCAGGGCTCGCGTTTGACAGCGTTGGCGCGTGGCAGCATCGCCTCGATCAGCGCAATACCTTTGGCAATGCTTTTGCGCGTACCACCGGTGCCCTGAATATTGAAAACGCGAAAGTTATCGCCCTCCGTAAGCGAGCTGTGCGCCAGCCATGCTTTGATCTGATTCGCCTCGCAGCCCAGGCCAACCACCAGCACGCCGGCAAAGTTGGCGTGCGTGGCGTAGCCTGCCAGCGTGCGCTGCAAAAGCTGCATGCCCATGCCTTCGGTGTCCATGCCGCAGCCGGTGCTGTGCGTCAGCGCCACGATGCCATCGACGTTGGGAAAGTCTTCCAGCGCCTGCGGATTGTTGCGCCTCGAGAAGTGGTCAGCGATGGCGCGGGCTACCGTGGCCGAGCAATTGACGCTCGACAAAATACCGATGTAGTTGCGCGTCGCCACGCGGCCATCAGCGCGCTTGATGCCCATGAAGCTCGCTTCGCGCCGTGGTGCGGCCGGTTTCACGTCGGCGCCCACCGCATAGTCGCGTGCAAAGTCGCCTTTGTTCGCGCCCATGTCTAAATTTTGCGTATGCACGTGTTCGCCAGCAGCAATCGGGCGGCTTGCAAAGCCGATGATCTGGTTGTAGCGGCGTACCGCCTCACCAGTGGCCAGCGCGCGGGTTGCCACCTTGTGACCGGCGGGAATCAAGCCCCTGACGGTGATGTTTTCGACCTGGGTGCCGCCCACCAGCTGGGCGCGGGCGATCAGTACATCGTCGGCGGGATGAAGGCGAATGAAGGGAGTCATGTTGTGTCCTTTGCGTCTATCAAAAATCAGTAAAACATCTTTGGCAGCCACATCACGGCCTTGGAAAAGTAGGTGATCAGACCCAGGCTGACCAGCAGCGGCATGCGTGAAGGATGAAATACGCAAATAAGGGTTGGCCAGAATGGGACAAGTGGTCAGACCAATTGATAATTCGATGATCATAATATGATCCCATGAAAATTGATTTGATCCGCGATTCCTTAGAGAAGTTTATTTGCACATAGGAGACAGCATGTCCTTGATTACACGTATCGAAGTAATGAACGTTGACCTGAAGACCAAGGTGGCCCGAAGCGACGCAATTCAATCCTTCACCAAGCAAGAAACCCCGATCGTCCGCATCTTCAGCGATGACGGTTTGGAGGGCGTAGGCTATGCCTACACCATTGGCAATGGTGCCAGCGCCGTGGTGGCGATGATCCGCGACTGCATGGCGCCGTGGCTGATAGGGCGCGACGCAAAGCAGATCGAAGAAAATTGGAAGGGTTTGTTCCTGTTGGTCCATGCCAACGCGGTCGGCCCGACGGCCAGCCTGGCCTTGGCCGCCCTGGACACGGCACTCTGGGATATGCGCTGCAAACGTGCCAACTTGCCATTGCACCTCATGGCCGGCGGAGCGCAAAAGCGCGTACCCGTCTACAACACCGAGGGTGGGTGGCTGAATTTCACGCCCGACGAACTTGTCGCGCATGCTGCCCTGGCGCGCGAGCAAGGCTTTCGTGGCTTCAAGGTGAAGGTCGGGCGGCCCCACGTCGCCGAGGATGTACAGCGTCTGCGCGTGGTACGGGAAGCTTTGGGGCCGGAAATGGAACTGATGGTCGATGCCAACCAATGCTTCGATGTGCCTGAGGCCATCCGGCGCGCACGCCACTTCGAGGAACTGGATCTGGCCTGGTTCGAAGAGCCGATGCCGGCTGAAGACCTGGGTGGTCATATCAGGCTGTCTGCGTCAACCTCGATGCCGATCGCCATCGGAGAGTCGCTCTACCACCTGAGCCATTTCCGGGAATATCTACAACGGGACGCTTGCTCAGTCGTGCAAGTGGACGTGGCCCGCATCGGCGGGATCACGCCGTGGCTGAAAACCGCGCACCTTGCGGAAGCCTTCAATATCCCAGTCTGCCCCCACTACCTCATGGAGTTGCACGTGAGCCTGTGTGCCGCCGTGCCCAATGCGAAATGGGTGGAATACATCCCCCAACTGGACGACATCACGCATTCACGTATCGAGATCATCGACGGTTACGCGGTGCCTTCGGACAAGCCTGGAAATGGCATCGACTGGAACTGGACGGCTATTGAACGCATGCGCGACGGCTACGCCGTGATTGGCGGCCGATAAGCCAGAACGGCGTTGTTGCACGACGGATAGCTGCTTGGTAAGCGCCTGCGCGGTTGGCCCGAGGAGGCTAGTTGCAACATTGGGAAACCGCGATAGGTCGTTACAAAGGGATCGTTGGAGCGAGATTGCGTTCGCGCAGTTGCGCAACAATTTGCCGGTAGAGGGGTTGCGCTTCGATGGTTTGCAGCGGCATGCGTGAAGGATGAAATGCGCAAATAAGGGTTAGCCAGAATTGGACAGTGGTCAGACTAATTGATAATCCCATGAAACATGGCGCCTTCACTATCGGGCAAAATCCAGACTCGCAGGGGTCGCCCTGTCATTCAAGAGTGGCGCCAGTGGCCGCTGTGTATGTCGACAAAACCAAGGAAACAAGCATGAGACTCGAAGGAAAAATCGCGCTGGTTACGGCCGCCGGGCAGGGCATGGGCAAGGCCAGCGCGCTGGCCATGGCGGCAGAAGGCGCGCAGGTCTGGGCCACCGACGTCAATGCCAGTCTGCTCGACAGCTATGCCGGTATTCCCAACATCCAGACCGTGGCGCTCGATGTGCTGGACAGGGCTGCGATCCAGGCCCTGATGGCCGACCTGCCGCCGCTTAATGTGCTGTTTAACTGCGCCGGTTTTGTGCATGCTGGCTCGATTTTGCAGGCCACCGATGAGGAATGGGACTTTGCCTTCAACCTGAATGTGCGCTCGCAGTTCTGGGCCATCCAGGCAGCGCTACCCAAAATGCTGGCGAACAATGACGGCAAGGGCAGTGGCAGCATCATCAACATGGCCAGCGTCTGCGGCTTCAAGGGGCTGCCGAATCGCTTTGTCTATGGCGCGTCCAAGGCGGCCGTGATTGGCCTGACCAAAAGCGTGGCCGCCGACTTTGTGACGCAGGGCGTGCGCTGCAATTGCATCTGTCCCGGCACGGTGGATACCCCCTCGCTGCAGGACCGCATCAGCGTGTTCGAAGACCCGGTGCAAGCGCGCAAAAACTTTGTCGCGCGCCAACCCATGGGTCGGCTTGCCAAAGCGCATGAAATTGCGCCGCTGGTGGTGTTTCTGGCCAGCGACGAGTCGGCCTTTGTCACCGGCCAGTCCTACAACATTGACGGAGGTATGACGATATGAACCAACTCGATTTCAAGGGCCGACATGCGGTGATCACCGGTGGCGCGACCGGCCTGGGCTTAGCCATTGCGCAGCGGCTGATTCAGTCCGGTGGCAGCGTCACCTTGTGGGACCGTGATGAAGCCGCTGCCAGCAAGGCGGCCACAGCGCTGGGCCCACTGGCCTCGTTCGTAACGGTGGATGTGGCGCAACACGCCTCGGTGCAGGCCGCAGTGGCGGCGACACTGAAGATCGCGCCGAAAGTCGATGCCCTGGTTAACAGCGCTGGCGTGACCGGGCCGAACGTCAAGCTCTGGGACTACCCGGTGGACGAGTGGCGCCAAGTGATGGAAGTCAACCTTAACGGCTTGTTCCTGTGCTGCCGCGAATGGGCACCGCACCTGCGCGCCAACAACTATGGCCGCATCGTCAACATCGCCTCGGTGGCGGGCAAGGACGGCAACCCGAACGCCAGCGCCTACAGCGCCAGCAAGGCAGCAGTGATTGCACTGACCAAGTCGCTGGGCAAGGAACTTGCCGATACTGGCGTGCGCGTTAACTGCGTCACGCCGGCAGCGGTGAAAACCGCGATTTTTGACCAGATGTCGCCGGAGCACATTGCCTTCATGCTGTCGAAAATTCCGATGGGCCGTTTCGGCACACCCGAAGAGGTTGCCGCGATGGTGGGCTGGCTGTGCACCGAAGAATGCTCTTTTTCGACCGGCGCGGTGTTTGATCTGTCGGGCGGGCGCTCCACTTATTGAGCGCATCTCTTTATCTGTACTTTTGTTACTAAAAAAGGAAAAACCATGAAACTTGTTCGTTATGGCAACCCCGGCAAAGAAAAGCCCGGCCTGATTGACGCCGAAGGCAAGCTGCGCGACTTGAGCAAACACATCGCAGACATTGGCCCGGCCCAGCTCAGTGACGCGGCTCTTGCCAAGCTGCGCAAAATCAAAACCACCAGCCTGCCGCTCGTCAAGGGCTCGCCCCGCATGGGTTGCCCGGTGACGGGCACGCCCAAGTTCATCGCCATCGGCTTGAACTATGCCGACCACGCGGCTGAGTCCGGCATGCCGATTCCCAAAGAGCCGATTCTTTTCATGAAAGCAAGCAGTTGCATTCAGGGCCCGAATGACCCGGTCATGCTGCCCAAGGGGTCAGTCAAAACTGACTGGGAGGTTGAGCTGGGTGTGGTCATCGGCGCGCGTGCCCGCTATACGTCTGTAAAAGACGCGCTCAAGCATGTGGCGGGTTATTGCACCATCAATGATGTGAGCGAGCGTGAATTTCAAATCGAGCGCGGCGGCACCTGGGACAAGGGCAAGGGTTGCGACACTTTCGGCCCCATCGGCCCCTGGCTGGTGACGCGCGACGAGGTGCCGAACCCGCAAAAACTTGCCATGTGGCTGGACTTGAACGGCAAGCGCGTGCAAACCGGCAATACCAAAACCATGATTTTCAGCGTCGCCAAAATCATCAGCTATGTCAGCCAGTTTATGACGCTCGAGCCCGGCGACATCATCACCACAGGCACACCGCCCGGCGTAGGCCTGGGCATGAAGCCGCCGCTGTATGTGAAAAAAGGCGATGTGATGACCTTGTGGATTGAAGGTTTGGGTGAGCAGCGACAGGTGGTCGTACCCTTTAAAAAATAGAAAATAAAATTAGATAACCGCATTTATAAAGCGGTATTTCACTTAAAAACGACTTGCCAGCCTGCAAATTGCGACAAAATAGAACGATCGTTCGTTTTATTTTGTTTTACTCAATTTGTACACCATGGCTGTCGTTGAAATTCCTGCAAAAGCTATACGCGCTACACCCGCTCAAGCGACTGGCGCAGTCATACACAAAGGCCAACAAACCAAAGCAGCCATTGTCGATGCAGCTCTGGGCTTGGCCACGCAGATTGGCCTGGAAGGCTTGAGCATTGGGGCTCTGGCTGAAGTCATGCACATGAGCAAGTCAGGTGTGTTTGCACATTTCGGCTCGCGTGAAGAGCTGCAAATATCGGTGATTCGTGAATACTACGCCCGCTTTGAAGAAGAGGTGTTTTACCCTGCGCTACAGCACCCCAAGGGTATGCCGCGACTTAAAGCGCTGTTTCAAAACTGGATGAATCGGACCTCGGTCGAGATTGATTCAGGCTGCCTGTTTATCAGCGGTGCGGTTGAGTTTGACGACCGCCCGGGCCCCGTGCGTGACGCTCTGGCGGGTGCGGCCAAAACCTGGTTGGCCGCCATGAACCGTGCCGTGGTGCAAACCAAGCAGGCAGGACATTTGCGCGGCGATTTGGATGAGCACCAGATGGCGTTCGAGATCCACGGCCTCATTCTTGCGTTGCACTACGAAGCCCGATTTTTAAAAACCCCGGGTTCGGTAGCCAGAGCGCACACCGGGTTTACCAACATTTTGGTGCGCTACGGCAGCGCAGCTTCCTTTTAATTTTTATTTTTTTCAAGGAGGCATTGAATGCCGGTTTACAACCCACCCCTGCGCGACATGCAATTTGTGATGCACGAAGTGCTCAAAGTCACGGAAGAATTGAGGCCGATGGCCAAGTACGCTGATGCTGACATCGACACCATCAATGCTGTGCTTGAAGAGGGTGCGAAATTTGCTACTGAGGTCATTTTCCCGCTCAATATCAGCGGTGACGAAGAGGGCTGCAAGCTCGACATCACTAGCCACGCCGTGACCACACCCAAGGGCTTTAAAGAAGCCTATGCACAGTATGTTGAGGGCGGCTGGCCGGCACTGAGCGGTGAGCCGGCTTTTGGCGGCCAGGGCTTGCCGCTGGTCATCAACCAGTGCTTTTATGAAATGCTCAACAGCGCCAACCAAGCCTGGACGATGTACCCAGGCCTGACGCATGGCGCGCATGCTGCACTGCACAGCCACGGCACTGAAGCGCAAAAACAAACTTACCTGCACAAAATGACCAGCGGCGAATGGACCGGCACCATGTGCCTGTCCGAGCCACATTGCGGCACCGACCTGGGCCTGATGCGCACCAAGGCAGAAGCCTTACCTGATGACACGTACAAGATCACTGGTAACAAAATTTTCATCAGCGCTGGTGAGCACGACATGGCGGACAACATCATTCACCTGGTGCTGGCTCGCCTGGCCGATGCGCCTGCAGGCATCAAGGGCGTGAGCCTGTTTATCGTGCCCAAGTTCATGGTCAACCAAGACGGCACGCTGGGCGCACGCAACGGCATTTACTGCGGTGGCCTGGAGCACAAAATGGGCATTCACGGCAACGCCACCGCGCAAATCGTTCTGGATGGCGCCATCGGCACGCTGGTGGGTGCGCCCAACAAGGGCATGCAAGGCATGTTTGTGATGATGAACGCCGCCCGCCTGGGCGTCGGCAACCAGTCACTGGGCCTGACTGAAGTGGCTTACCAAAACGCGCTGGCGTATGCCAAAGACCGCATTCAGATGCGCTCATTGTCTGGCCCCAAGGCCCAAGACAAACCAGCTGACCCCATCATCGTTCACCCTGACGTACGCAAGATGCTGCTGACCGCCAAGGCCTACGCCGAAGGTGGCCGCGCACTGGCCACCTACTGCGCCGTGCTGCTCGACAAAGAGCATGCGCATCCTGATGAAGCAGTGCGCAAGGAAAGCGGCGAAATGCTGTCGCTACTGACACCGATTGTCAAAGCCTTCCTCACCGACAACGGTCATATCGCCACCAATGCCTGCATGCAGGTCTTCGGCGGCCATGGCTACATCAAGGAATCGGGCATGGAGCAGTTCGTGCGCGACAACCGCATCAACATGATCTACGAAGGCACCAACACCATCCAGTCGCTGGACTTGCTGGGCCGGAAAATTTTAAGCAACAACGCTGCGACGTTGAAAAAATTTGGCAAGCTCATCAGTGCCTTGGTACAAGAAGAAGGCGTCAACGAAAAGATGGCCGAGTTCATCAACCCGCTGGTCGTGCTGGCCGAGCAGATGACCAAGTTCACGACCGAGCTGGGTTTCAAGGGTTTCCAGAACCCCGACGAAGTGGGTGCTGCTGCGGTTGATTATTTGCGTGTGGCCGGTCATCTGGTGTTTGGCTTTTTCTGGGCCCGCATGGCTTCGGTTGCCCTGCGCGAAATCGAAAAACAGAAAAGCGCCGCTGGCGGCGCGGGCAACACCGACAAGTTCTACGTCGCCAAGCTGCAGACGGCACGTTTTTATTTCGCCAAGCTGTTACCTGAAACGGCTACGCTGATGCGTTGCGCACGCGCTGGAGCCAAGTCGCTGATGGAGACCGACGAAGCGCTAGCTTGATTCAGATCAGAAAACTTGTCGAAAGAAATTCATGTCTCGCTTTCAAGTCAAAAAAGTCGCCGTCCTCGGTGCCGGTGTGATGGGTGCGCAGATCGCCGCCCATCTGGTCAATCTCAAAATTCCGGTGGTGCTGTTTGACCTGCCGGCTAACAAAGCCCCCACGCTCCCCGCTGCGCGTGGTTCGCTGCCCCCCGAGGGGGCGGGTTCCGCCTTGGGGCGGTCCGGCGGCGAACCATCAGGCCACAAAAACGGCATCGTCATCAAGGCCATCGAAGGCCTGAAAAAACTCAAGCCCGCGCCACTCGGTGTACCCGAAGACGCGGCGCTGATCCAGCAGGCCAACTACGAAGAGCACATGGATGTTCTTAAAGAGTGCGACCTGATTATCGAAGCGATTGCCGAGCGCATGGACTGGAAGACCGAGCTGTACCACAAGATCGCGCCTTTCATTTCCGAAGGCGCGATTGTCGCCAGCAACACCTCGGGCCTGTCGATCACCAAACTCAGTGAAGCGCTGCCCGAGTCCATCAAGCCGCGCTTTTGCGGCATTCATTTTTTCAACCCGCCGCGCTACATGACGCTGGTCGAGCTGATCAACACACCAACCACCGAACCCAAGGTGCTCGACGACCTGGAAGCCTTTGCCACCAGCGCTTTGGGCAAGGGTGTGATACGCGCGATGGATACGCCCAACTTCATCGCCAACCGCGTCGGCATCGCAGGCATGTTAGCCATCATCAAACAGACCGAAGCGTTTGGCCTGACCTATGACGTGGTCGATGATCTGACGGGTAAAAAATTGGGCCGCGCCAACTCTGGCACCTTCCGCACCGCCGACGTGGTCGGCCTGGACACCATGGCGCACGTCATCAAAACGCTGCAAGACAATTTGGGCGACGCTGAGGGTAAAACGCCAGACCCTTTCGTCGGCATGTATGGCACGCCGCCCGTGCTTGTCAAACTGTTAGAGGCAAAAAGCCTGGGCCAAAAAACTGGCGCAGGTTTTTACAAGAAAGTCGGTCGCGACATCATGCGCCTCGACCCCGAAAGCATGGCGTATGTCGCAGGCGGTGCCAAGGCCAATGAGGTCGTCGGCCGTATGCTGAAAAAGCCTGCCGGCGAGCGCCTCAAGCTGCTGCGCGAAGCCGAAGGCGCCGAAGCGCGTTTCCTCTGGGCCATCCTGCGTGACCAGTTTCACTATGCCGCTGTGCACTTAGAGAGCATTGCCGAAACCGCACGCGACATCGACTTTGCCATGCGCTGGGGCTTTGGCTCAAGCCAAGGCCCGTTCGAGTTGTGGCAACAAGCCGGTTGGCTGCAAGTGGCCACCATGATCAAGGAAGACATTGATGCGGGTAAGGCGCTGTCAAAAGCGCCGCTGCCGGATTGGGTATTCAAAGGCCCGGTGGCTGAATCGAACAATCGGGCTGGAGGCGTACACACCGCTGAAGGCTCATGGTCTGCTTCGGCCAAAAAATTCATCCCTAAGCGCAATCTACCGGTGTATGCGCGTCAGCATTTTCCTGAAGACGTGCTGGGATCGAGCGCAGCATCTTTCACCACCGCAGGCACGACGCTGCACGAAGACGATGCCATCCGGTTGTGGACGCTGGACGGCGTGAACGGTGAGGTGGGCGACGTGCTGATAGCCAGTATCAAAACCAAAATGCACGCTATCAGCCCGGCCGTGGCCGAGGGTTTGGCGATGGCTGTTGAGCTGGCTGAAAAAAGCTACAAAGGCATGGTCATCTGGTCGAACGACGAGATGTTCTCTGCCGGCGCAGATTTGCAGGGCATGCTGCCAGCCTTCATGGCGGGCGGTGTCAAGATGATTGAAGGCATTGAGGCCGAGTTACAGCAAGTCATGCTCAAAATGCGCTATGCGGCTGTGCCAGTGGTTGCGGCAGTGCGCGGCCTGGCGCTGGGTGGCGGCTGTGAAATGGCCGTCTATTCAGCCAAACGCGTGGCCGCCATGGAAAGCTATATCGGGCTGGTGGAAGTCGGCGTCGGCCTGGTGCCCGGCGCCGGTGGCCTGACCTACATCGCACGCCGCGCCGCTGAAAACGCCGCCACGTCCACCAACAAGGACATGCTGCCCTTCCTGATTGAAGGCTTCACCGCAGCAGCGATGGCTAAAGTCGGTACCAGCGCGATTGAAAGCCGAAAAATTGGCTATCTTCTCGATAGCGATGTCATCGTGCCGAACGTCAATGAGCTGCTGTTTGTAGCCATCAACGAAGCGCGCGCCATGTTCAACTCCGGCTACCGCGCACCACACAAGCGCAGCTTTCCAGTCGTGGGTCGCAACGGCCTGGCCACCATCAAGGGCCAACTCGTCAACATGCGCGATGGTGGGTTCATCAGCGCGCACGACTTTCACATCGCCGGCCTGATCGCCAACGTGGTCTGCGGTGGCGACGTGGACGCGGGCAGCATGGTGACAGAAGAGTATTTGATGACCTTGGAGCGCAAGGCCTTCTGCTCGCTGCTTGAACACCCCAAGACGCAAGAACGGATTATGGGCATGATGAGCACCGGCAAACCTGTGCGTAACTGATAAAGCTACTGCGGAGCCATCATGCGTCGTTGCAGCCCAAAGGAAATCCTCACGACCCACAAGGTCGCTCCGGTTTCCTTCGGGCGCCCGCGCCTAGCCTGATGGCTCCTCGCTACGCTTTCTCAGCCACGCACCTCGTTCGATTGAAATTTTGACTGTAGAAAAAATCAACATGAAACAACTTCAAGAAGCCTACATCGTTGCCGCTACGCGCACGCCCATAGGCCGTTCGCAGCGCGGGTTTTTCCGCAACATGCGGCCAGACGATCTGCTCGTCAAGGCCTTGCAAGCAGCGCTGGCGCAAGTGCCATCGCTTGACCCTAAAGCGATTGAAGACATCATTTGCGGCTGTGCGATTCCCGAAGGGCCGCAGGGTCTGAATATTGCGCGCATTGGTGCGCTGCTGGCCGGTTTTCCGACCAGCGTGGGCGGCGTCACCGTCAACCGCTTTTGCGCCTCTGGCTTGTCGGCTGTGCAAATGGCGGCTGACCGTATTCGCGTTGGCGAGGCCGATGTGATGCTGGCCGCTGGCGTTGAAAGCATGAGCCTGGTGCCGATGTCGGGCAACTCGCCGTCGCTCTCGCCGGCCATGTTTGCGAATGACGAGAACGTCGGCATTGCCTACGGCATGGGCCTGACGGCCGAGAAGGTCGCGCAGCAATGGAAGGTCTCACGCGAAGCGCAGGACCAGTTCGCGCTTGACTCGCATCTCAAAGCCATCAAGGCCCAGCAGACGGGTGAATTCACCAGTGAGATCACGCCGGTTGAAGTCACTGACCGCACGGCCAATCTGGAAACTGGCGAAGTCACCAGCAAGACCCGCAGCGTCAGCCTCGACGAAGGCCCGCGCCTTGATACCTCGCTCGAAGGCCTGGCCAAACTCAAGACGGTGTTTGCCGCGCGTGGCTCGGTCACCGCTGGCAATAGCTCGCAAACCTCTGACGGCGCAGGTGCGTTGATCTTGGCCAGCGAAAAAGCCGTCAAACAATTCGGCCTCAAGCCACTGGCGCGATTCGTCAGCTACGCCGCCAAAGGCGTGCCGCCACACATCATGGGCATTGGCCCGATCGAGGCCATCCCCGCAGCGCTGCGTTACGCGGGCCTGAAGCAGGACGATATTGACTGGTTTGAACTGAACGAAGCCTTCGCTGCGCAGTCCCTCGCCGTCATCAACACACTGGGTCTGAACGCGGCCAAGGTCAACCCGATGGGCGGCGCGATTGCACTCGGTCATCCGCTGGGCGCAACCGGTGCCATCCGCGCGGCCACCGTCATCCACGCGCTGCAACGTCACCAGCTCAAGTACGGCATGGTGACGATGTGTGTCGGCATGGGGCAGGGCGCAGCAGGCATCTTTGAGCGGGTCTAGGGGCTACCTGGCGGGCGATCTGCGGCGTTGGTCCGTTGCTCCCAATCCTCACGTACCTTTAGTACGTTCCGGTTGGTCCGCTACGTCCGCCTTGCATCTCATCCCGCCAGCTACGCCTTTTAGATCATACCGATGCCATTACTTTTAGAAAACTTTGACATACTCAATACCATGACCACAAGCAACCCCATCCCTGAAATCCTCATCCACATCGACGCCGGCGTGATGACGCTCAGCATCAATCGTCTGGGCAAGAAAAACTCCATCACCGCCGCTATGTACGCTGTCATGGCCGATGCCGTGGCATTAGCCCAGCATGACGGCGCTGTGCGTACTTTGGTAATACAGGGCCATGAAACCATCTTCTCCGCTGGCAACGATATTGGCGATTTTTTAAACCAGCCACCAACAACGCCAGACGCACCTGTGTTCCGCTTCATGCGCGGCATCTCAAGCTTTACCAAACCCATCGTTGCGGCGGTCTGTGGCCCGGCGGTTGGTATTGGTTGCACCATGCTGCTGCATTGCGATTTGATTTATGCGGGCGACAACGCCGCTTTCTCTATGCCCTTTGTCAATCTGGGGCTGTGCCCTGAAGCGGCATCAAGCCTGCTGGTGCCGCAACTGATGGGCTATCCGCGTGCCGCAGAGGCCTTGCTGCTTGGCGAGCCTTTTAGCGCAGAGACAGCACTGGAAATGGGTTTCATCAACCGCATCGTGCCACCGCTTGAAGCTAACGCATTGGCCCAGCAGCAAGCCCGCAAGCTGGCCGCCAAACCACTCAGTGCCCTGATTGAAACCAAGCGTCTGATGAAAAAAGGCAACGCCAGCCTGGTAGCAGAGCGCATCGCAGAAGAGGCCTTGAGCTTTGGCCGCATGTTGAGCGAGCCCGCAGCGCGTGAAGCCTTCTCGGCGTTTATGCAAAAACGCAAACCGGACTTTTCAAAGGTTTGACACTTTGAAGTCATGGGCGGGGTTCAAAAAGTAACGTTTTTGAGTAACACGGGCAATGTGAGTTTTGGAAGGTTTGCCGATGACTCAATCGATGGCCACCCGAAAAAGTGTTACCCGTTTTGAATCACGCCTAACTGGCTAGTATTTCATCCCTAAATAGAAAAATACAACTCAGCCTGACGTCGGGTTGGCACTCAATTGTGCCCACGGCCTTAATTTAGCATCGTGCATGCTCCACGCATTGATGTCGTCCGTAAAGCGGCGAGTCATGTCGATGTCATCCCAGCCGTTGAGCAAACGGATGCGCCAAACAGGGTCGATTTCGAAGTTAAATTCTTGTGTGCCGACGCAGATCCTGCATGAATCTAGGTCAATCTCGACCTCGACTCCTCCACGCTCCAACAACGCCAGTAACGCTTCTGTATGTGACTCATCGATGCACGCTGGAAGCAGCCCATTGTTTACTGCATTTGCTGCGAAGATATCGCCGTGAGAGGGCGCGATAACACAGCGCACGCCTGCGTCAACTAGCGCATATACCGCCGCTTCTCGGGAGGACCCGCTGCCGAAGTTGCGACGTGCCACAATGATTCCGGCGCCTTGGTTACTCGACTTATTCAACGGGAACTGCGGATCCAACGCCCCCTGCGGGCTACGTCTGACGTCATGAAATAGGTAAGGCGAGTAGCCATCAGGCGCCGTACGTGGCTCTTTCATGAATCGTGCTGGAAACACTTGGTCAGTGTCTATGTTGATCTGCGGCAGCGCGCAGGCCACTGATCTCAGCCGGACAAAAGGGTCCATCACACATTCCCCAACATCAGTTGACGCACATCGACCAGTCGTCCAGCCACGGCTGCGGCTGCCACCATGGCAGGCGACATGAGATGCGTGCGTGAGCCTTTTCCTTGTCGACCCTTAAAATTCCGGTTCGTAGTGGAGGCGCAGCGCTGGCCAGCTTCAAGCTGGTCACCATTCATGGCGACACACATGGAGCAGCCGGATCCGCCCCACTCAAGACCCGCTGCGGTGAACACTCGATCCAACCCCTCCTGTTCGGCTTGAATTTTCACCAGAGTCGAGCCGGGCGATACCAAGCCTGGTACTTTGCTCTTGCGGCCAGACAGAACGGCTGCTGCCGCGCGGAGATCTTCAATGCGACCGTTGGTGCACGAGCCGATGAAGACCCGGTCAATGGAAATGTCTGTAATACGCATACCCGCTGACAGCCCCATATAGTCGATTGCGTCACGCACATGTTCGGCTTTTGACAACAGGTCGGTTAAACGAGTGGGATCCGGGACTGTAGCGGTCACAGGCAAAGCGTCTTCAGGCGTTGTGCCCCACGTGACGGTCGGCACGATGTCTGAGGCCTGCAGAGAAATTTCTCGATCAAATGGCGCATCCCGATGGCTGGCGAGCGCTAGCCACTGTTCGGCCGCACGGTCAAATTCCACGCCTTTAGGCGCAAACGGACGACCTTGCACATATTTCAGCGTGCTCTCGTCGGGCGCGATCATGCCGCAGCGAGCCCCGCATTCAATAGACATATTGCACAGCGTCATGCGGCCCTCGATGCTCAAAGAGCGAACTGCAGACCCAGCGTACTCAATGATGTGCCCTACCGCACCATCTGCACCAACCAGTGCCACAAGGCTCAATGCCATGTCTTTGGCAGTGACGCCATCCGCCAATCGACCTTCAACGGAAATTCGCATGCGTTTCGGACGCTTTTGCCAAAGCGTCTGGGTCATAAGTACATGCGCTACTTCTGACGCACCGATGCCGAAAGCCCAGGCTCCTAACGCACCGTGAGTGGAGGTATGACTGTCTCCCTCGACGACCAGGGTCCCTGGCAATGTCATTCCTAGCTCTGGTCCGACCACATGACAGATGCCCTGCCATGGATGATTCATGTCGTATAAACGTACGCCAAACTCGCGTGCATTTGTAGTGAGCTGGTCCATCATTCGGGCCAACTCAGCGTTCAACGCGAGAGGACCTTGGGCGGCCCCCCGTCCGCGCGTTGGCACATAGTGGTCGGCAATGGCGACGGTCAAATCGGGGCGTGCAACCCTTTCGCCGCGAGTTCGGATTTTGTTGAAGGCATGGAACGAGCCTTCCTGCAAATAATGCCGGTCTACCCAAACAAGACATGCCCCGTCCTCGCGCTCCGCGATAACGTGGGAATTCCAAAGATTGTCAAACAGGCTCTGTGGCCCCTGTAGGCCATGGACGGATTTAAAGGTCATTTGGCTGCGAAGGCTATTCGTAGCTGCGGGCGAGTTCCAGCAGCTCGGGTGTGCCGATCAGGTTGTTGATCTCGTTGGAATTGAACATCTGGTGCTGAAACAGGCGTGGTTAAAAATCGTGTAACATTTTTTCGAAGAGTTATTGGGGTCAGACACCAAAAACTCTAGGCAAACCATCCAAAATTCTCATTGCCCGTGTTACCCAAAAACGCTACTTTTCGAGTCACGCTGAAATGTCCTATTGACAGAACAAAAGGGCCGGAGCAACATCGTAGAAAAGGCCTATCATCTGGCCCGCATTGTGGCATATCCGCACTCATTACTTCGAAAGACAACACAAATGGAATCATCTAGCAAGACGGCCCGGCAACTCTATGCCGAGGTCAAGGCCAATCCCACGCGTAAGCGGTTTGGCTTTGGAAAAATGCCGGCGCTTATCAATATCGATCTCCAAAAAGCCTACACCTGCGTGGGCGAGTTTGCGACCGCATATGAAACCGATCCGCGGCAGCTTGAGCATGTCAATGAGTTGGCCGCCGAGTTTCGGAGCAAGGGTTTCCCTGTGGTCTGGACGTATGTGGCTTACATGGAGTCTGGTGAAGACTGCGGTGTCTGGGGTACCCGGACCAATACACCTGATTCGTTGCAAAACATCAAGGTAGGCAGCCGCCGTGCCGAGTTCGATGACCGTCTGAAAATCGATCGCGTGCGCGACATCATCATCAATAAGCGTATGGCGTCTGCCTTTTTTGAGACCAACCTTCCATCGGTTTTTAATTTTCATGGTGTGGACACCATCGTCGTGACTGGCGGCTCCACGTCAGGCTGTGTGCGGGCGACGGTGGTGGACAGCTTGTCGCGCAGCTTCAGAACGATTGTTCCCGAGGAGTGCGTGGCGGACAAGCATGAAGCGCCGCATTTCGCCAACCTCTATGACATGGCGGTGAAGTACGCCGATGTGCTGAGCGTGCGTGAGACCATTGAGCAATTGCGCCTGGTGCCAAGCCCTACGGGAGTTGGGCGGTGAAGCGCGATCCGGATCTCTACGACTATTTGCCTTATAACCAGCAGCGCCCCACAATTCGCTGGCCTGGCGGGGCTCGGGTGGCCTTCTGGGTGGCGCCCAATGTGGAGTTTTACGAACTCAATCCGCCGCGCAATCCGGCGCGTGCGCCATGGGCCAGGCCAATGCCTGATGTGCTCAATTACTCCTACCGTGACTACGGCAACCGCGCAGGTTTTTGGCGCATGCTCGACGCCATGAAGCGCTGCAATGTGCGCGGTAGCGTCTCCCTGAATGTAGCGATGTGTGAGCATCACCCGGAAGTCATCAAAGCCTGCGCCGACAACGGCTGGGAGTTTTATTCCCATGGTACCTACAACACGCGTTATCTGATGGGCATGACCGAGGCGCAAGAGCGCACTGTCATTCAAGACTCGATAGACACCATCCGAAAGCACACCGGGCAAAAGCTCGACGGCTGGCTCGCGCCCGCGCTCACCTATACGCCCAATACGCTCGATCTGGTGGCCGAGATGGGGCTGACCTATATCTGTGACCTCTTTCATGATGACCAGCCCGGCCCGGTGAAGGTCAGACAAGGCCGCTTGACCAGCGTGCCGTACTCGCTGGAGATGAATGACACCATTGTCTACAACGTCAACCTCGTGCAGCCGCGTCGGTACGCCGACATTTTGAAGCGGCAGTTCGATCGTCTTTATGAAGAGGGCGAGGACTCGGGAACCGTCATGTGCATACCGCTGCATCCCTACCTGGTGGGCCAGCCGTATCGAATGGCCGCTTTTGAAGAAGCCTTGTCCTACATCACCAGCCACGACAAGGTCTGGCTGGCAACCGGGCGCGAAATTGCCGCTCATTTCAACGAACATTATTTCGATGCTTTTTCTGCCGCAGCGCAGGGCGTAGGAGAAGCGCCATGAGCCTGCCCGACAACTACCTCGACTACCCCATGCGGCGCTACGGCATGGACCACGATCGTTATGACTGGTCAATGTTGCCGCAGCGCAAGCCCGTCGAATGGCCAGGGCAGGCGCGCGTCGCGCTGTGGGTCGTGCCGGCGCTGGAATGGTTTCCGCTGAATATGTCGGGCGTTCCCTTCAAGCCGCCAGGCGCCATGATGACGGCCTATCCAGACCTGCGGCATTACACGCTGCGCGACTATGGCAATCGAGTCGGTATTTTCCGCCTCATGAAGGCGCTGGATCGGCACGGTATCCGGGCTTCAGTGGCCGTGAATGCCGCTGTCGCTGTACGCTACCCGTCGCTCATTCGTGAGTGCCGCCAGCGCGATTGGGAAATCATTGCCAACGGTCTGGACATGGATCACCTGCACCATGCTGGCCTGGCCACGGCCGACGAGAAAAAGCTGATTGATGACACGCTGGATATTTTGAACCATGCCGCCGGCAAGACGGTGCGCGGCTGGTTGTCGCCTGCCAAGTCAGAGTCGGCCGATACCCTGGACTTGCTTGGCGCGGCCGGGCTGGACTATGTGTGCGACTGGGTCAATGACGACATGCCTTACGCCATGCGTACCGCCAGCGGTCCTCTTCATGCGATGCCGCATCCGATTGACATCGATGACTACACCATCCTGGTTCAAAACCATCACACAGAAGATGACTTCCGCGATCAGTTGTGTGATCAGTTTGATGTGCTTTACCGTGAGTCAGCCACGCAAGGCGGGCGTGTCATGGCGATTTCTCTGCATCCCTGGGTGATTGGTCAGCCCTACCGCATGCGAGCGCTGGAAGAGGTCTTGCAGCACATCATGCGTCACAAGGGGGTGTGGGCCGCCACTGGAAGCGAGATCCTGGATGCCTGGAAAGCGTCCCAGGTCTGAGCCCGTTGGGTACGGGGGCAAGCGGGACACCATTGGCGAGGTGGCCCGTGGTAGTGTGGGTTCAGCGTGGCGTTGCCAGGCTGGCCTTGACTTCGGCGAGGTCGTTCCACACATCCTGCCGCGATATCAGCCCTTTGGTGATTTCAAAGCGGTCAATGAATCGCACACCGGAGAACTCCGACCCATCCAGCCAGATGCCGTTCAGGGTGCCAGAGCAATACACCACGGTCGAATCCTGGGCCCAGCTTTCATCGAATTTTTCATAATCCTTGGCCACACGCTGGTAACGGTCCTTAGCCCAATGAACCAGTTGCTCCAGCTGCTGCATGCGCGTATGTCCCGGAAACTGCATGACGAAATCGGGCGATACCAGGCGACTGGCAGCCGGCAGGTCACGCGCTTGCATCAGGTCCAGGAACTCGTGTACCAGCGCTGTGGCGTCGGTGCATTCGGGACCGCCTGCGGAATACACCTGACCATCGCGTTGGTAGGTGTGGGCATGGTTCACGAATACGGTGGTGCCCGCATCGGGCGCCGCAATCACGGAACGCGCCGCCAGCGCGACGCGGCTGACCAGGCGCTGTTCGGCTTCAGCTCTGTAGCCAGGTAGCAAGGTGATGGAAATGACTGGCATCGCGGAATCCTTTGATCATTGGACGAGTGCGCATCATGCCGGTTTCTGAAACAGTCTGCATGCCGCCAGCGTCTTCGGCTCGCTTTGACTATTCGGCGGCACCCGACCGCGTGCCTCTTCGCTGGCCGGGCGGCAGCTTGCAGCTTGAAGGCCGGTGGCTTGAAATCTTCAGGCTCTCGGATTTACTTTCTTTAAAAAGGGGTTGGGGTACGACATGAAAAAAGTATTAATCATTGTCCCGTTCGCAATGTCGTCCGAAAATCTGGCGTTGAGGCAGCAACAATTGCAGGGTTTGCAGTTTGGCGACGCGCTGCATTTCGAATACCGTTCAGTCAAGGCGGGTCCGATGAACTATTCCAGTCATCACGACTTCGTGCTGGCGGATGCCTCTATTTTTGAAGCTGGCTGCCGAGCCCAGGACGAGGGTTTTTCGGCCGTCTGCATCGACAGCATGAGCGATTCGGGCGTGGCCGCCTTGCGTTCCGTGCTGGACATTCCGGTGTTTGGTCCGGGCAAGGTATCCATGCTGACGGCCTTGATGCTGGGGGATCGTTTTTCCATTATCACCATGGCCAGCCGCTGGAAGCCGCTGTACAAGAAGGCACTGGATGAGCTCGGCATGCATCACAAATGCGCATCGGTTCGGGCGATCGAAGTCAGTCCCGACAACCAGAGCTTGTTGTCGGGCAAGGAAGAAGAAATATTTCCTCTGCTTGAGGAAGCGGCGCGCAAGGCGATCGAGCTCGATGGTGCAGAAGTGCTGATTCTGGGCTCGACCACCATGCACCAGGCGCACGGCTATCTACAGCAGCGTTTGCCGGTGCCCATCATCAATCCCGGGCCGCTTAGTTACAAAATGGCAGAAGCTGCGCTGACCTTGGGGCATACGCATAGCCGGGTCGGCTACCCACGGCCCATGCATCCGCGCCTGGATATGCTCACCGTCATGCTGGATGCAGCGCAGCAGTCGCTGAGGACAGCATGAATCAGGAGTTCGTGATGGAAAAGCCGCTCATCGATCTGGCCGAGCGTTATTTCGCGGCGGTTGACCGCAAGGACGTGGGTGGGGTACTGGCCTGTTTTTTGCCAAATGCCCGCTTCACGATTGCCACCTATGGCATAGTTTACGAGGGGCGTGACACGCAGATCAAGGCCATGTTCGAGCGGCTCAATACCCGCTATGCCAGTGTCTGGCATGGCGATTTTGACCATGTTGTACAAGCCCCGCAGGGGCGTATTGCCAGCCGTTTTCGCGTTGAAAACACCACCTTTGAGGGGCAGCAGCTGGTCAAGAATAACTGCAATTTTTTCCGGATTGAGCAGGGCTTGTTTGCCGAGGTCTTGGTCTACATGAGCGGGGACAATTCGCTGGGTTGAAACAGCGAAGCCGGCCGGCTCAGGCGCTGGGCGCTTGCCGCAGCAACTCCACCCAGTGGGCCAGCGTTACACGGCCCGCCGCTAGACCCAGGGTGGCATCAAGCGCTTCATGGGCGTGCGATATCGGCCATACACGCTGGGTCAAGTCGATGAATTTGCTGCCCAGTTCTTCCCGGCTGTAGGGCGATGCATCGTCGCCCCGGTTGACGCCAGCTTCGCCTGTGACGGTCTGCCCATTGTTCAGCGTGATCACGACTTTGGCGGGGCGCTCCAGCGGCAGTCGCCGGGTCATCGCCGTATCCTCCCGGACATCGACCTTTTGCGCCAGTGCCAGCACCACCGGATCGCGCACCGCTTGCCAGGTGAAGCTTGACAGCGCACTACTCTTGTTGATCAGGCGCGTGGCAACAGCGAAGGGCACTGAAAATTTGGCGGCCAACGTGTTTTTGGGGCTCTTGTCATGCAGTTCAGCGGCATAACTGTAAGTGTCAACCTGAATATGACGAATGTCTGCCGGGTCGGGGAGGGCGTCTCTGGCCGCTAGCGCGTCCAAGGCGTCCAGCGTGCCATGGTTGTAGCGACAGCAGGAGTGCAGCTTGAAATAGTTGCGCATCAAGTGCCACTCGCTGCCCAGGCCTTGGAGCAATACGGCCGTATCGAAGCGTTCGGAAATGATTTTTCCGAACAGCGATGTCAGTCCATCGTTCTCGCCGGTAAAGCCACTGTCGACCAGCTGCAGCGCCAGCAAACCATGGCGGTTACTCAGACCTGCGTAGACGTTGCGCACCAGACCCCCTTCAAGCATGGTTTGCTTGGAGGTGGCCGTGGTCAGGGATGAGCCAATGTTGATGGCTTCGCGCATCGCAACGCTGTCTAGGCCTGCCGCGCGCGCGCATGCGGCTGCCGCGGCAACTGTTCCCCAGGTGCCGTGCGGGTGCATGGACCCACGCAGCATGGAGGCCGCACCCAATCGCGAGCCAACTTCGTAGCCGGTGACGACGGCCGACAAAAAGGCCTCGGCTGGCAGGCCTCGTTCTTCACACAAGGCCAGCGCCGCTGGGATCACATGAATGGCAGGATGCCCGCGTGAAAAGCGATTGCCTTCATCCATCTCTAAAAAAGTGCCTGCTGTGCCGTTGATCAACGCCGCCACATCAGCGGTCGCCGTGCGTCCCAGACCGATCAAACTGGCGCTTTTACCCTCGGGCTGCCGCGCGACCAATGCTCGGAGCTCAGGCTCTGCCGAACCGGCCACCATAGCCGCCAGGGTATCCGCCAAAATCCAACCGACCTGGTCCTTGATTTCCGGTGTCAGGGTGTCGTATTCAAGGTCTGCCGCAAACCGGCTGAAGATGTCGAGATAGTCCAATGCATTAGCTCCGGCTCAGGTCATTAAAAATAGCGCTGGGACGCGTCCACTGGACGTCCGGGCGCAAACGAATGTCGGTAAGCAATTGCCGCAGTGCCGAAAGACGGCTGGGCCAGCCGCTGGGGCGGTGGCCTGATCGACCGGAAAGGGCGGAGTAGGAATAAAGGGTGTGATTCATCAGATTTTCACAAACGGATCGGTATAGGGTCAACCCGACTTGACTTCATCAAACGATTTATCCATAGTCTATGGGTAATTGTTCTATTAATGGAACAATCTTGTTCAACCACCACTAGGACACCCATGAACACCCAACACCCTCTTTCGCGTCGTTTGATTCTCCAGGCCGGTGCCGCCAGCGCCGTGCTTGGCGCTCCGGGCTTGCTGCTAGCTCAGCCCAAACCGGTCAAGGTCGGGCTGGTGCATCCTGTCAGTGGGGGCCTGGCCTACAGCGGTGGCCAGTCGCGCATGGGCGCGCAGATGGCGATCGACGAGATCAACGCCGCCGGCGGCATCAAGTCAATGGGCGGCGCCAAGCTCGAGGCCCTGCTGGGCGACTCGCAATCCCGTCCCGAGGTGGGCGTCAGCGAGGTTGAGCGGATGCAGCAAGACGGCGTGTCGGCGTACCTGGGTTGTTTTGCCAGCGGCATTGCCCTTCCCGCAACGCAGGCCGCCGCCAAGTACAACACGCCGTTCCTGATCGACGTCGGTGCGTCCGACCTGATCGTGAACCGGGGACTGAAGAATGTGTTCCGTCTCAAGCCCGGATTCGGGAAATGCGTCGACGACGCCATTCTGGCCCTAGGTGAGATCAACAAGTCCGCGAACGGCGTCGCCAAGACGGCGGTGCTGGTTCATGAAGAGTCGGAGTTCGGCACCGGAACGGCCAAGTTGCTGGGGGGCAAGTTGCCAAGCATCAACATCCAGCCGCTGGAGACCATCAAGCATGCCAACCCGACCCGCGATTTCTCCAATATCGCGTTGCGCATCAAAGGTCTGAAGCCCGATATCGTGATCATGAGCAACTACCAGAATGAATATGTGTTGCTGGCGCGCACCCTGGCCCAGCAAAAGGTTGAGGTGGCCGCCATGTTCAGCGTGCTCGGTGGCGGCTTCAACTTCAAGCTGGTGAAGGAGCAGGCCGACGTGGCGCAGTACATGATGGACTTCAACCATTGGTACAACCCCAAGAATGCAAAGGCTGCCGAGATGCGCAAGCAGGTGGAAGCCAAGGGCGGCCTGTTCACGTTCGAGGTGTACCTGTCATACAACGCCATCATGCTGTATGCGGACGCATTGCAGCGTGCCGGCAGCGCCGACAAGGAAAAAGCGATTGCGGCACTCGAGACCAGCACCTGGTCCCCGTCCATCATGCCGTACGGCCCGACGAAGTTCGTCAACGGGCAAAACACGGGTGGTCGCGGTGCGCTGCTGCAGGCATCCAAGTCCGACATTGATGTGATCTGGCCGAACGCGTTCGCCTCGACCAAACCGGTTTTCCCGCGTCCGAAGATGGGTTGAGCTCCCGGTTCGATCGGTAATCAAGACACTGGCTGCGGCCTTGCGCCCGCAGCCAGTCTGTCATACGGAAGAATACTCTTGGACGCAAACATCATCATCTCGGCGGCCATCAATGGCTTGTTGCTGGGCGGCATCTACACGCTCGTCGCGTCGGGCCTGACGCTGATCTACGGCGTGCTGCACATCATCAATTTTGCCCACGGCAGCATGCTGATGCTGGCCATGTTCGGCGTCTATTACCTGTTGACCCTGCTGGGCATCGATCCCTATCTGTCGATATTCATCATGGTTCCGGCGATGTACGTGTTCGGCTATCTTCTCTACAAGGGCCTGATCGGCCGCCTGTCCAGCGGCAAGGACGAAAACATCTTGCTGGTCACGCTGGGTCTGTCGATCCTGATCGAGAACCTGGCGCTGATGTTCTTCAAGGGTGACTCGCGCACGATCCTGGTGTCCTACTCGGACCGCATGGTGGAACTGGGTCCAACCCTGGTGCCGCTGCCCAAGCTGATTTCGTTTGTGATGGCGATGCTGCTGTGTATCGCGCTGGGCCTGTTCATGCAGCGTACCGACACCGGACGTTCGATCCGCGCCGTTGCCAAGGAGCGCGTGGGTGCGCGTCTGGTGGGCATCGACGTCGACCGCATTTTCGCGATCTCGTATGGCATCGGATTGGCAACGCTGGGTGCCGCGGCCTGCCTGATGATGCCGATCTTCTACGTCTCCCCCTCGGTCGGCCATGTCTTTGTGCTGGTGGCGTTCACGGTGGTCGTGCTGGGCGGCATGGGAAGTTTTCTCGGCGCGGTGGTCGGCGGGTTGATCATCGGACTGACCGAGTCGTTTGGCGGCCTGTTCCTGGGCGAGAGCATGGGCCAGATCGGCATATCGCTGATCTTCATCCTGATCCTGCTGCTGCGGCCCTCGGGTCTGTTCGGGGCGCGTCAATGACGTCCACCCTCAAGCCGGTTCCCTGGGCGCTGCACGCCGGCGTGCTGGCGGTTGCCGTCGCCTTTCCGTTCGTCTTCCCGTCAAGTTTCATGGTGAACTTTGGTGTAATGGCATTGTTCTACGCCTTCATCGGACAGTCTTGGAACATCTCGGGCGGATATGCCGGCCAGCTGTCCTTTGGACATGTCGCGTTTTTTGGAGTCGGTGCCTATGCTGCCACCATCGTGCAGTTGCGGTTCGGCCTATCGCCCTGGCTCGGTCTGCCGGTGGCCGCACTGGCCGGCGCACTGGTCGGCGGCGTGATCGCGGTGCTGTCGTTTCGGGCCGGGCTCAGGGGTTCCTATTTCGCGCTGATCACGCTGGCTTTCGCCGAGGTGCTGCGCATTGTCAGCAATTCGATCGGCATCACCGGGGGCGGGTTGGGCATGCTGATCCCGTTGAAAGTCAGTTCGGAGAACTTCCAGTTTGCCGAGCGCAGTGGCTTCTATTTTCTGATCCTCGTGATGGCCGCAGGGTCGATTGCACTGGCCGAGTGGTTGGGGCGTTCGCGGTTCGGAGCGCAGCTGGCGGCCATCCGCGAGAACGAGGACTCGGCCCGCGCGCTGGGCATCAACGTGTTCGCCGAGAAGGTCAAGGTCATGCTGCTTTCGGGCACCATCGGTGGTATGGGCGGCTGCTTCTTCGCACAGTATTTCCTGTACATCGATCCGTTGATCGCGTTCGGCGCCGACAAGTCGGTCGAAATGTTGTTGGTGAGCATGATCGGTGGTGCCGGCACGGTCTATGGCCCCCTAGTGGGGGCCGTGTTGCTGGCGCTCGTCAGTGACGTGACGCGCAGCTTGACGCAGATCCAGGGTTTGTCCCTGGTGCTGTACGGAGCCTTGCTGGTGGTCATCATTGCCTATCTGCCCAATGGACTGATCGATCTGTTCACACGTAAGCGCCGGCGGCGCGACGGGGCGAAGAAATGATGTTGCAGGTTGCGCATCTGAGCAAGGTATTCGGAGGTTTGCGGGCGGTCGACGATGTCAGTCTAGATGTGGAACAGGGTCGCATCGTGGCGCTTATCGGTCCCAACGGTGCCGGCAAGACCACGCTGTTTGCCTGTATCGCGGGTTTCCTGCCGCTCAACGCCGGGCGCGTGCACTTCATGGGCCAGGACATCACCGGCTTGCCGGTGCACCGGATCGCGCGCGCTGGCATGGTGCGCACGTTCCAGATCACGCAGCCGTTTGCCAAGCTCACGGTGCACGAGAACATCGCGGTCGGTGCCTACCAGAAGTACCCGGACCGCGCGCAGTCCTGGGAGCACGCGCGCATGGTCGCGCACCAGGTCGGCATGGAGGCCCTGCTGGAGCAGCCCGCCGCCGACCTTACGGTTGCCGGGCGCAAGCGGCTGGAGCTGGCACGCGCGCTGGCCACGTCGCCCAGGTTGCTGCTGCTCGACGAGGTCATGGCCGGCCTAAATCCGTCCGAGATTCTGGAGATCATCGCCATCATCCGCAAGATCCGCGACGGCGGTGTCACCGTGCTGCTGATCGAGCACGTCATGCATGCGGTGATGAGTCTTTCCGACCACATCCATGTGCTGTCGTATGGCAAGATCATTGCGCAGGGCAGCCCACAGGAAGTGGTCTCTAACCCGGCCGTGATCGAGGCGTATCTGGGCCGCGGCAGCGCCGCCCCGGCGGCGGATGTTCAGGCGCAGGTGCAACATGCTTGAGATACGCCAGCTGCATGCCGGCTACGGCAGCGTGGAGATACTGCGCGGTATCGACTTGGATGTTGGCAAGGGCGAGATCGTCGCGGTATTGGGCAGCAACGGGGTCGGCAAGTCCACGCTTAACAACAACATATCGGCGCTGTACCGGCCGTTTTCCGGTTCGATCCGCTTCCAAGGCCAGGAACTGGTTGGCCTGAGTTCATCCGAGATCGTCAAGCGTGGCGTGATCCATGTGCCCGAAGGTCGGCGGATCTTCCCCAATCTCAATGTGCGCGAAAACCTGGAGACCGGCAGCCTGGTGCGCGGACGTGCGCGGCGCGCGCAGAACCTGGAAAAAGTGGTTGCCATCTTCCCGCGCCTGAAGGAGCGTTTCAGCCAATCGGCCGGCACCTTGTCCGGTGGTGAGCAGCAGATGCTGGCGATCGGCCGTGGCCTGATGTCGGAGCCCGAACTGCTGATCATGGACGAGCCATCGCTGGGCTTGTCGCCTTTGCTGGTGGAGGAGATGTTTGCGCTGATCGTCAAGATGAACCGGGAGGGCCAGTCGATTCTGCTGATGGAGCAGAACGCGGTGCAGACCCTAGCCATTGCGCACCGGGGCTACATCATCGAGAACGGCGTGGTGGCCATGCAGGGGCCGGCCCAGGAACTTGCTCGCGACCCCGATTTGCGCAAAAAATACCTGGGACTTTGAGCTTATGTTGCCAAGTCTGGTCTTGGAGATGGGTGGTCGCCGTGCGCTGGTCACTGGGGCGGGCTCAGGGATAGGTTTGGCAGTGGCGCGAGTGTTGAGCCGACAGGGCGCCAAGATTGCTGCCGTGGTTCAAAATGCAACTCAGGCAGATCTGGTTCGAGCTCAATTGCCTGACGCGGTGGTCCTGGTTCAAGACCTGCTCGATGATGAAGCCTGCGCTGCATTGCCTGCGCGGGCAGCCCAGGCGCTGGGTGGCCTGGATGCGCTGGCTTGCTGCGCGGGTATTTTTCTTAAAAAATTCTCCGATGAGACCACGCTGCAGGAATGGCGCCAGACCCTCGCCTTGAATCTGGATTCCACCTTTGTACTCACGCGCGCGGCGATTGCTCACATGCGTCAGTCAAGAGCGAGTGATGCCAGTGTGGTGATTATTACCAGTCAGATCGGTTTGGTCGGTCATGCCCGTGGTGCGGCTTATGCGGCGTCCAAGGCCGGGCTTAATGGCATGGTCCGATCGCTGGCACTGGAATGGGCCGAGCAAAATGTGCGTGTCAATGCCGTAGGGCCCGGCCCGGTGCAGACCGACATGTTGGCGTCCACGATGGCCGATCCAGTGGCGCTGGAGGCCATGAAGCGCAGCATTCCCATGGGGCGTTTGGGGCAACCCGAAGAAGTTGGCGAGTTGGTCAGCTTCTTGTTGTCGCTCCGGGCCTCTTTTGTGACCGGCCAGGTGATTTGCGCCGACGGTGGGTTCACTGCCCGTTGATCCCAGTTCGATCATGAACGACGCATTACCTCTGACCAAATACCACCAAATTTACCTGGTTTTGCACGAGCAACTCCGGGATGGTCGGTTTGCCCAGGGCATGCCGGCCGAGGTCGTGTTGGCGCAACAGTTCGGTGTCGGACGTGTGACCGTACGCCGCGCGCTCGAGCAACTGGTCAACGAGGGCCTGATCGTGCGCGTGGCCGGACGCGGTACCCGGCCCACGCTAGGTCAATCGAGTTCACCGCTGGACCCCCTAGACCAGACCCGTCAGCCTCACCCCACCCGGCTGACGGGTCTGATGGAAAACATCGTCGCCGCCAGTCGCTACACCACCGTGAAGGTCCTGGAGTGGCGCACGCTGGAGGCTTCTCAGACGGTTGCTTGCGCCCTGCAAATTCCCGTGGGCACCAAGGTCAAGAGAGCCATACGCAGGCGCAGCACGCAGGACGGACCCGTGTCCTACATCACGACCTACGTGCCCGAAGCGCTGTGCCGGGGCTTTGGTAGGCCTGAGCTGGCGAACAAGCCTATTCTTCAATTGCTGGAAGAGTCCGGGGTGGAGTTGGGTCGTGCGCAGCAGACGGTATCGGCCCGCCAGGCTGATGCGGTGGTCGCCTCGGAGTTGGGTGTAGCCATCGGTACGGCTTTGCTGGCGGTGCGTCGACTGGTCTATGACGTTCAGGACAAGCCTATTCAATGGCTGGACGGGCTTTACCGACCAGACCGTTATGAATACCAGATGGAAGTCTCTCAGGTCGGCAGCATCGACGCCCGAATTTCAGTCAAGGAAAGCGGCTCAGACTGATACCCTGTCAGTGATGAAACAAGCCTTTAAATCAACAAGATCACACATGACAAATCACGAGCTGCCGTCTTCGCCCCGCGTGGTGCGAGCTGAGGCCATGCCACCCGCGCCTCACGTGCCTGTTGCCATTGTGGGTGCGGGCGCTTGCGGTTTGACTGCGGCGGTGCGCCTGCGCGATGCGGGCATCGACTGTGTCTTGCTCGAGCGTGACGCCGTGCCCAGTGGCTCGACCGCTTTGTCTTCCGGCTTTATTCCGGCGGCGGGCACGCGGCTGCAAAAGTCTCTGGGTATTGATGACTCCAGTGAATTGTTTGCCGAGGATATCCAGGCTAAGGCGCATGGTGATGCGGCGTCGCATTTGGTGCGTGTTTATTCTCAGGCCGTGGCGCAGGCGATTGACTCCCTGGAGCAGCATGGTATTGAGTTCGAGGTGCTTGACGGATTTTTATACCCCGGCCATCGTGTCAGAAGAATGCACGCATTGCCCGAGCGTACGGGGGCTGCTCTGATGACCCGACTTGAAAGTACGGCGGCTCAAGCCGGTGCCGATGTGCTGACCGAGTCGGTAGTGTGCGAGTTGTGGGTCAACGCGGCTGATCGGGTGCTCGGCGTGGGTTACGTGCGACCCGATGGTGCGATGGAGTATCTGGCCTGCGATGTTTTGATTCTGGCCTGCAATGGATTCGGTGGCAATCCTGCGATGGTCAGTGAGTTGCTTCCTGCTATGCGTGAGGCATTGTTCGTTGGCCATGTCGGTAACGACGGCAGCGCCATTGCCTGGGGCCGGCAGATGGGTTTGCGTTTGACCGACCTGGGCGGCTACCAGGGGCATGGCTCCTGGGTCACGCCGCAGGGCGCCCTCATGAGTTGGGCCGTCATGATGCAGGGGGCTGTACAAATAAATGCCCTGGGCCAGCGGTTTCATGATGAAACCCAAGGCTATTCCGAGGCGGCCGTGCACGTGCTCAAGCAGCCGGGCGGTATCGCCTGGAATGTGTTTGATGGACCGCTGCTGGAGATGGCGCGTACGTTTCCGGACTTTTTGGAAGCCGAAAGCGCTGGTGCGCTGAAGTCGGCCGCTAACGAGGATGCGTTGGCAGCGCTGATCGGTTGCGAGCCAGACGCTCTGAAAGTCACATTGGCCGATGTGCATGCATCGAACAGGGACGCATTCGGGCGCGTGTTCCCGCGCGCGCTGTCGGCGCCGTATTTCGCGGTCAAGGTGACGGGCGTGCTCTTTCATACGCAGGGTGGCCTGGATATAGATGCCCATGGCCGGGTTTTAAAAAGCGATGGGTCGGCCATGTCCAACTTGCTGGCTGCTGGGGGAGCCGCTCGCGGCGTCTCGGGTAACGCGGTGTGGGGCTATCTGTCGGGTAATGGTCTGCTCAGCGCCGTCGGCGGTGGTTGGGTCGTCGCCGGAACGGCTGCGGATCAGCTCGCAGCCGCCTGACCTGTTCTTAATTTTATGCAAAGGTTTTTATGACTGCATCTTTTAAACAACGTCTGCAGCAGCCCAGCGTGCTGCTCGCCCCCGGTATCTACGATGCGTTCACGGCCTTGATCGCCGAGCAAAGCGGCTTTGAAGCCCTCTATCTTTCCGGTGCTTCTATTGCGTACACGCGCCTCGGCCGCTCCGATATTGGCCTGACGACAGCCACGGAAGTGGCTGATACCTTGGCGCGTATCACCGAGCGAGTGAGCATTCCTGTCATCGTCGACGCCGACACGGGCTTTGGCAACGCGCTGAACACCATGCGCACGGTCAGGGCGTTCGAGCAGGCTGGTGCCGCCATGCTTCAGCTGGAAGATCAAACCTTTCCTAAGCGCTGCGGACATCTAGATGGCAAGAGCGTGGTGCCGGTGGCGGAAATGTGCGGCAAGCTCAAGGCGGCCCTGGACGCGCGCAGGTCGCCCGATACGTTGATCTTGGCCCGCACCGATGCGCTGGCCGTGGAGGGCTTTGACGCCGCCATGGAGCGCGCCGAGGCCTACTTGGCCTGCGGCGTCGATGCGCTTTTCATCGAAGCTCTGCGCACGCCGGAACAAATGGCCCAGGCTTGCGAGCGTTTTGCAGGGAGAATTCCCTTGCTCGCCAACATGGTCGAAGGTGGCAAGACACCTGTTCAGAGCGCTCAGGAGCTCGGAGGTAAGGGTTTTCGTATTGTCATTTTTCCGGGTGGTACAGCGCGCGCAGTTGCCTTCACCCTGCAAAAATATTACAGCAGTCTGCACATGCACCAGACGACCGCACCCATGCAGGACCAGATGCTCGACTTTGATCAGCTCAACGAGCTGATAGGCACGCCCGAGTTATTGGCGTTGGGTCAGAGGTATTGAAGATTGCAAGGCGTGCTAGTCGGAACAAGCCTTGATCCATGTAGATGCCTCCCATATTGATGGTATGTTGGGCGTGGTTGAAAAAGTGCCTTTTTCCCGCGTGATGCGCAAGGCTTGGAGAATGCACACCCGGCTGATTTAGCTGGTGCTGAAATAAGTGCTTCAGGCTTGGGGGTGCGTTTCCCGAAACTTGATGCTGACCTCTACATTCCGGCGCTGCTGTCGATGATCGTGGCTATTTATTTGAGCATGGCCGGTCTGGTCAGCCTGTTTGGCACAGATTTGAGTTAGTCGCTTTGCAGGTGGTATAGAGGAGAAGTTCCGTGAAATTTTTTACCCATCGTCTTTTAATGTGCAGCCTGTGCGCTGCCGGGTTCGTGCTCAGAGGCCTAGCTGCTTGGCGAGCCTTTTAGCGCAGAGACAGCACTGGAAATGGGTTTCATTAACCGCATCGTGCCACCGCTTGAAGCTAACGCATTGGCCCAGCAGCAAGCCCGCAAGCTGGCCGCCAAACCACTCAGTGCCCTGATTGAAACCAAGCGTCTGATGAAAAAAGGCAACGCCAGCCTGGTAGCAGAGCGCATCGCAGAAGAGGCCTTGAGCTTTAGCCGCATGTTGAGCGAGCCCGCAGCGCGTGAAGCTTTCACGGCGTTTATGCAAAAACGCAAACCGGACTTTTCAAAGGTTTGACAGGCTGTAAGGTTACAGCTCGCATCACCCTGGCTTGTTATTGACGATTTTGCGCGGCCTGCCAAAATCATCAATCGCCACATAGGTCAGGCTGGCCTCGGTCACCTTGAGGTACTTGCCCTGGCTGCGCAGGCGCTCGGCATAGACTTCGACCTGCACCGTGATGGATGTGGTGCCGATGCGCGTCACCGACGCAAAAAATGACAGCAGGTCGCCGACACGCACCGGCTGCTTGAAGATGAACTGGTTCACCGCCACGGTTGCCATGCGACCATCAACATAGCGTGCAGGCAAAACCGCACCGGCCAGATCGACCTGGGACATCACCCAGCCGCCAAAAATATCACCGTTGGCATTGCAGTCCCCCGGCATAGGTATGACCTTGAGGACCAGTTCTTTGTCGATGGGCAGTTCCACGCTGGGCGCATCAGGCGGAGTCATTGAGTCGGTACTTGATTCGGTAGACATAGGCACAATCTGCAAGGATTAAAGAATTAATTCCATTTCTAAATCATTCCTATATGTCGTTGCTTCGCCTTGCCGGGTTTTTGGGGTCAGAGCCCAAATTCGCCGAGCCTTTGGCTCGCCCGTAGGGTGCAGTGTTTGCACTGCAGCGAAATTGGTGTCTGACCCCAATAACCCGCGTCTAATCTAGAAATGATGTAGAAACGGAATAAGTAACCAAAAGAAGATTGTCCCTGATGCGCTCGCTCGCTCCTACCGCTGAATTTTCACCACCCACGCATCAAGCCAACACGCCAGCCCGCACCGACTGGGACACGCTCAAACGCCTGTTCCCTTATTTGTGGGACTACAAGTGGCGCGTCATGGCGGCCCTGAGCTTTGTGCTGGCGGCCAAGCTGGGCAACGTGGGCGTGCCGCTGCTGCTGAAAAATCTCGTTGATACCATGAACTTCAAGCCCGGCGATGCGCAGGCCGTACTAATGGTACCGGCGGCCCTACTGCTGGGCTATGGCTTGCTGCGGCTTTCAACCTCGCTTTTTACCGAACTGCGCGAGCTGGTGTTCGCAAAAGCCACCGAAGGCGCTGCGCGCAAGATTTCGCTGGAGGTGTTCAGGCACCTGCACGCCCTGAGCCTGCGCTTTCACCTAGAGCGCCAGACCGGCGGCATGACGCGCGACATCGAGCGCGGCACGCGCGGCGTGCATTCGCTGATTTCGTATTCGCTCTACAGCATCATCCCCACGCTGTTTGAAGTGACGCTGGTGTTGACGCTGCTGGCGGTCAAGTTTGATGTCTGGTTTGCCGGCATCACCCTTATCGCGCTGGTGTTCTACATCACCTTCACCGTCACGGTGACGGAATGGCGCACCAAGTTCCGTAAAGAAATGAACGCGCTCGACTCCACCGCGCACAGCCATGCGATCGACTCACTTTTAAATTACGAAACCGTCAAATATTTCAACAACGAAAATTTTGAGGCCAAACGCTACGACAAAAGCCTGCAAAGCTATAGACGCGCCGCCATCAAGAGCCAGCGCACGCTGAGCCTGCTCAACACTGGCCAGCAGCTCATCATTGCGGTGGGCCTGGTGGCCATGCTGTGGCGCGCCACCCAGGGCGTGGTGGACGGACGCATGACGCTGGGTGACCTGGTCATGGTCAACGCCTTCATGATCCAGCTCTATATTCCATTGAGTTTTTTGGGTGTGATTTACCGTGAGATCAAGCAAAGCCTGACCGACCTTGACAAGATGTTCACCCTGTTAGAAAAAGAGCGTGAGATTGCCGACGAGCCGGCTGCCCAGCCCATCAAAATTGATGCCTCGCCGGTTGTGCGATTTGAAAATGTCAGCTTCGCTTATGAGGCGGCTCGGCCTATCTTGAAAAACGTGAGCTTTGAAATCCCGCCGGGCAAGACGGTTGCCGTGGTCGGTTCATCGGGCGCGGGCAAGTCCACGCTGGCGCGGCTGCTGTTCCGTTTTTATGATGTGCAGGACGGCCGCATCAGCATTGCCGGGCAGGACATCAAGCACGTCACGCAGGCCAGCGTGCGGCAAGCCATAGGCATCGTGCCGCAAGACACTGTGCTGTTCAATGACACGGTTGAATACAATATCGCCTACGGCAGGCCGGGCGCCAGCCGCGAAGAAGTTGAAGGCGCTGCGCGTGCGGCCCATATCCATGACTTCATCGTCTCTACGCCACTGGGCTACAACGCCATGGTGGGCGAGCGCGGCCTGAAGCTGTCGGGTGGCGAAAAGCAGCGCGTGGCGATTGCCCGCACGCTGCTTAAAAACCCGCCCATCATGATTTTTGACGAAGCCACCTCGGCGCTGGACTCGGCCAATGAGCGCGCCATTCAGGCCGAACTGCGCGCTGCTGCGCAAAACAAGACCACGCTGGTGATTGCGCACCGCCTGTCCACCGTGGTCGATGCGCATGAGATTTTGGTGATGGAAGGTGGCCGCATCGTCGAGCGTGGCACGCACGCAGAACTGCTGGCCGGCCAGGGCCGCTACGCCAACATGTGGGCCATGCAGCAGCAGGCCAGCGAGCGGGTTGAAGATGAAATCAGTTGCTAGCCCAAATATGGTTGGTGTAAGGTGCTATCAAAAATAGAGCGATTTGGGTTCGTGGTGGTCAAATTCCATACCCTTGATTCAAAGGCGAAGGCCTTCCATCCGCTCAATGCCTAGTTGTGCGCAGAGGCCAACACCTTGCGCCGCGTCGCCAGCATGGTCAGAAATGCCTCCGCCTCCACCTCGGGCGCACCCATGTCGCGCGGATGCCGCAAGCTGTGCCAGCGGATGAAAAAACGCAGCGTCTGTTGCATCGTCCCAGCCTCACGCGACTGTTTTCGATCACCGCCCGAGCAGTCAAGGCGTTGCGGGATAAGGCTATCCGCAAGGCTTGCCTGGAATTGGACTACACCATGGCCACCACAGTCCGCGAGGTGGGACTACACAATTCGACGGTCAGCAAGATCATCAAGGACGAGCGGTGAAAAGTGTGATGTCAAGATACCCCTTTCATGTGTGACCCCTCTCATGTGCAGTTTACAAGTACCAGTACCCCAGTGCGCCGGAACGGACATGTTGGAGGCCTTCTGTTGTAATCAGGCTGCGCTGACGTTTCACCTCGTTTGAAGAATTGATATAGGAAGCTGTTCACTATGAGAGTTCACACACTGTTATTACTGCTGGTGTTGGCCATCATCGCCACTTTCGCGGCGCTCAACTGGAATGCGTTCATGCTGCCGACCACGCTCGACCTGGTCGTGGCTGAAGTTCACGCCCCGCTCGGACTGATCATGATTGGCATGCTGGCTGCCGTCACCGCCTTGTTTTTGCTGTTCCTGGTCTATCTGCAGACCTCCACGCTGCTTGAAGCACGACGAACTGCACGCGAATTGCAGGCCAGCCGGGGACTGGCCGACAAGGCCGAGGTCTCTCGATTCACTGAACTGCGCGCCTATCTGGAACTTGAACTGAAACGGCTGGCAAGCCTGAACGCCGAGTCCAAGGCGGCGGTATTGACCCGGCTCGACGCACTGGATCAGGGCCTGCGTCAGACGGTGGAGCAATCTGCCAATTCAATCAGCGCGCAGATCGGGCAAGTCGAGCATCGTCTCGAAACTGGCGCACGTAACCTGACACTCTCGCCTCCGGCCTGAGTAATCACACTCGCCCGGTCGGCGCGGGCAACTCCCGCCGGCCGCAAGACACCTAGGGACCGGCAACAAGACCGGCCCGAAACAACGAACGAATAACTATGCTTCGCCAACTTATCGACAACAACAGCCTCCAGGACTGGGCCTTCGCCCTGCTCGCAGCGACCGCCTTCGTGTTCGTGCTCGACCTGTTGCGGCGACTGGTACTGCACCGGCTTAAGCGCATCGCCAAGACCACGGACACGGTCATTGACGACTTCCTGGTCGATGTCCTGTCCGCCACGCGCATTCTGCTGGCAGCGGCGGTCAGCCTTTATATTGCTGCGCAATTCCTGAGCCTGCCCGCAGCCATGGAAAAATTCGTCGATCGCGCCTTCATCAGTCTGATCATCCTGCAGTCGGGTTTCTGGGTCAGCCGTGCCCTCGTCTTCTGGTTGCGCCATCGCCTGACCCAGGGCGAGCCAAGTGAAGAAGGCGCCCGGGCCATGACCCTGTCGCTGCTTACCTTCCTCGGGCGTGTGATTCTGTGGTCGCTGGTGCTGCTGCTGATTCTCGACAACCTGGGCCTCAATGTCACCGCCCTGGTGGCGAGCTTGGGCATTGGCGGCATCGCGGTCGCACTGGCGGTGCAGAACATCCTGGGCGACCTGTTCGCCTCGCTGTCGATAGCCATCGACAAACCCTTCGTCATCGGTGACTTCATCATCGTGGACGATCTCATGGGAAGCGTCGAACACGTTGGCCTCAAAACTACGCGCATCCGCAGCCTGAGCGGCGAGCAGCTCATATTCTCCAACAACGACCTGCTCAATAGCCGTATTCGCAACTTCAAGCGCATGCAGGAGCGACGCATCGTCTTCGCCATCGGCGTCACCTACGACACCGCAGCGCAACAGCTTGCCACCATCCCCGGCCTCATCCAGCAGGCGGTCGCCGCGCAGGCAGACGCACGCTTTGACCGTGCCCACTTCAAAAACTTCGGACCCTTTTCGCTTGACTTCGAGGTGGTCTATTACGTCCTCAAGCCTGACTACAACGTTTACATGGACATCCAGCAGGCCATCAATCTGCAACTGGTGCGCGCTTTCACCGAACGCAACATCCAGTTCGCCTTCCCGACGCAAACCTTGCACCTCACTGGTGGGCTGCAACTGGCAGAGCCGCTGTCCCGCGCCAGCCCGCAAACGTAGTCCACCATGGCGCAGGAACGCAAGGGGTCATGACCCGATACGGTGAGATACTTGGGCTCATGTGGTTGAATTTTCTATCCTTATACAGTCCGTGCAATGCGGCCGAGAGTTTGCTGGTGGCGCGCGGCGTGGTACAAGACTTTTTGCCCAAAATCAGCGCCATCTATGCCGCCGCGTGAGGACCTTAGCTTGACGCGCGCCGGGCCGGATTTCTGGCCATCTTGCGGTTACCGTCTGCTGGATCAGGATGCTAACGGCCATCTGGTGATTACCGATGATTTTTTGCGGCACCTGCTGGAGCGTCCCGAGATGGCGCCTATCGCCTCGTCGTGCGCCGCTGAGTTGGCGCTGCACCGGCAATTGCTGCAAGCGCCCCGGCGTGAAGTGGCGCAGGCCGAACTGGCGGTTATTAAGGACCGTGACGCGGCGGATAACTACGCCGTCTGGTTGCGCTTTCGCGGGCGTCTGCTGGCTGCGCCGACGCTGGAGGCCAGCTACTTCGCTTTGTTTCAGGGTGAGGGCGTGGATGTGGCACCGCTGCTGGTGCAGCAACTCACCCAGGTTCTGTTGCGCCACGTGCTGGGCCACGCAGCGGGGAAGGAGGGCGCGACCGCGCTGGAAGTGCGCGCCGCCGAGATGCTGTTTCGGACCCAGAAAATCTCCATTCTGGAAGACGGCGCGGTGATGGCGGCCGATGACGAAACCGTCCAGCGCCACGCCATCTCCGGCGGTTTTGCTTCGATCGACGATATGCTCAAACAAGGCGGCGTGCCGTTGCGCAGCATTGACCTCGATGTGCTGAGCGAGGACAACCAGGAGGACTATTGGTCGCGCAGCGAACACTTTGATTTGGTGTTGCGGCTCAACCATGGCCAACCGGCGTTGGATGCTTTGTGCCGCGTGCTGGAGCGCTGGATTGCGCATTTCCTGCAGCTGCCGGTGCGCATCCAGACCGACCGCGAGATCGTCGACGAGCAATGGGTCTGGCATGTCGGGCTGGATGCGCAGGCTAGCAGCATTCTGAACGACATGTACACCGGGGCCGAGGTCAACGAAGACCGCATGGGGCGTTTGATGTGCTTGTTCCGCCTGGAGTTCGTCAATCCGGCCGACATGCTGGCCGAAGTGGCGGGGCGACCGGTCTACCTGGCGATGGCGACAGATGAGAGTCATCGGCTCAATTTGAAAACCCAGAATCTTTTACTGAACTTGCCCCTGGCCCGACGCTAAGAAAGATTTGGGGTCTCAATACTGTTCGGATAATTGCATTTACCCGCAATCTGTCGAAGTAGGAAGTGCGACAATTTACCCATGACTCTCGCTACTTCACCTGCTTCACCCCCAGGCACTACGCTCACCATCACCCGCCCCGACGACTGGCATTTGCACGTGCGCGACGGCGATGCCTTGCGTACCGTGGTGCCGCACAGCGCCGCGCAATTTGCCCGCGCCATCATCATGCCCAACCTGCGCCCGCCGGTGACGACTGCCGCGCAGGCGCTGGCTTACCGCGCGCGTATCCAGGCTGCTGTGCCTGCAGGCGTGAAGTTCGAGCCGTTGATGACGCTGTATTTGACCGACAACTTGCCACCCGACGAGATCACGCGGGCCAAGGAAGCGGGCGTGGTCGCGCTCAAGCTTTACCCGGCGGGTGCCACCACCAACAGCGATGCCGGCGTGACCGACTTGCGTAAGACTTATAAAACACTGGAAGCCATGCAACGCGAAGGCCTGCTGCTGCTGCTGCACGGCGAAGTGACCTCGCCCGACATCGACCTGTTTGATCGCGAAGCCGTGTTCATAGATACGCAACTAATTCCGCTACGCCGCGATTTCCCCGAACTCAAAATCGTGTTCGAGCACATCACGACCAAAGAAGCTGCTCACTATGTACGCGATGCCGACCGATTCACGGCGGCCACTATTACCGCTCACCATCTGCTCTACAACCGTAACGCGATATTTACCGGTGGTATTCGGCCGCATTACTATTGCCTGCCGGTGCTCAAGCGTGAGACGCATCGAGTGGCGCTGGTAGAGGCGGCAGTTAGCGCTAGCAGCAAGTTCTTCCTGGGTACAGACAGTGCACCGCACCCGGCCCACCTGAAGGAGCATGCCACGGGCTGTGCCGGCTGCTACACCGCGCACGCGGCGATGGAGTTCTACGCCGAAGCCTTTGATGCGGCTGGTGCGCTGGACCAGCTCGAAGCCTTTGCCAGCTTCAATGGCGCCGACTTTTATGGCTTGCCGCGCAACCAGGGCACGATCACCTTGAAAAAAGAAAGCTGGCTGCCGCCCGAGAGTTTTGCGTTTGGCGAGGCCCAACTTAAACCGCTGCGTTCCGGCGAGTCGCTGCCTTGGCGACTGGTTTGAATTTTTTGGCTAAGGTTGATTGGACGCGGCCCTGGCTTGCGCCTTATTCAGACTTGTTTGCAGACTTGAACCGTGACGCGGGTCGCAGCGCCTGCGCGCTGCTCAATGCTTCGCCACACGCGCCTCTGGTGTTTGTTGACCCATCAGCGCTGCCGCCTGGTGTTGCCTATGAGCAGTTTATTTTTCAAACCCGCAGCGTACCGACGCGCGATAACTTGCACGATTTTTTCAACGGCTTGTGTTGGCTACGCTTTCCGAAAACCAAGAAAAAACTCAATCAATTGCAGGCCACTGAGATAGCCCAGGCCGGTGTGCAGCCCCTGCGTGGCGTTGTGCGTGATGCGTTGACGGTGTTTGACGAAAACGCTGCCTTGCTGATCGCAGCGCAGCCTTTATGGGACGCGCTGGCAGAGCGCGACTGGCAAAAACTGTTTGTTGATTTGCGCCCGCTATGGCGGCAAGCGCAGCTGATTTTGTTTGGCCACGCACTGCTTGAAAAACTGGTAAATCCTAGAAAACCTATCACAGCCCATGTATATCGGGCACAGCCAGCTATTGATTCAATAGCGAGTATGGATCAGATGGATGCGTGGCTGGCTAACGATGTAAGCGCCGGCAAGCTCTCTGCCAAGCCTTTTTTACCCCTGCCCGTGTTGGGCGTGCCTGGCTGGTGGGCAGGCAATGAGAACCCATTTTTTTATAAGGACACTCTTGTGTTCCGGCCACCAAGATAGAAAATAAGAGCTGCTAGCATTGATTTCAACGCTGTGCGCCCCATTTACTGCATGACTGATCTCACGGAAACCCCCATGAAACGTATTTTTCTCTTTGTTATGACCAACCTCGCCGTTGTGGTGGTGCTGGGCATTGTCGCCAACCTGCTGGGCGTGAACCGCTACCTCACGCCCAATGGCCTGGACTTGGGCATGCTGCTCGGTTTTGCCGCGGTCATCGGTTTTGGCGGTGCGATCATCTCGCTGCTGATCAGCAAGTGGGTGGCCAAGCGGAGCGCCGGCGTGCGCATCATCAACGAGCCGCAAAACGCCGACGAGGCCTGGATTGTCGAGACCGTGCGAAAGCTGGCCGAGAAGTCCCAGATCGGCATGCCCGAGGTCGGTATTTTTGAAGGCGCGCCGAATGCGTTTGCCACCGGCGCGTTCAAGAATTCATCACTGGTGGCGGTCTCCACCGGCTTGCTGCAGGGTATGACGCGTGAAGAGATCGAGGCGGTGCTGGCTCACGAGATCGCGCACGTTGCCAACGGCGACATGGTCACGCTGGCGCTGATACAGGGCGTGATGAACACTTTTGTGGTATTCCTGAGCCGCGTGATCGGCTACGCCATCGACAGCTTTTTGCGCCGCGGCAGCAGCAGCAATTCCGGCCCCGGCATGGGCTACTACATCAGCACCATCGTGCTCGATATCGTGCTCGGTTTTGCCGCCGCCATCGTGGTGGCCTGGTTCTCGCGGCAGCGCGAGTTCCGCGCCGACGCCGGGGCCGCCGAGTTGATGGGCCGTAAGCAGCCCATGATCAACGCGCTGGCGCGTCTGGGCGGCATGGTGCCCGGCCAGTTGCCCAAGGCGGTGGAAGCCATGGGCATCACCGGCGGCATGGGCAAGCTGTTTGCGACACACCCGCCGATTGAAGAGCGCATCGCTGCATTACAAAACGCGCAGCCTGGGCAGGTTTAGGGGTTTTTGGGGTCAGAGTCCAAATTCATCGTGCCCTTGGCACGCCCTTCGGGTGCGATGCTTTGCATCGTCATGAAATTGGCGTCTGACCCCAATAACCCCAGGCGTACACGCTCGATGGAGCTGTTCAGATTGCGAACGTCGATGCCGTACATGTCGGCAAACTCCCGTGCTGTCTTGCCACTGGCTTCAAAAGTGCGCACCAGCGCTTCGCGTTTGGCGGCTTCCATGCCAAGTTCAGTGATCGCATCTGCTAGCAGGGCGTTGGCTGCGTCGTCCTGCACTCGCACGCGTTCTGTGTAGTCAGCGGGCGTCAAACCAGACGCTTCAATCGCCTGCATCAGCAGCACGCGCAGCCGGGGACGCAAATCTTCTTTTGAGCGTGCCTGGCGACGGCGAAATATCTCCAGAATCGCGTGATGAACATGCTCGGGGGCAACCGCTTCCACCGGGTTGCCATCGAGGTCATGGCGCGCATGGCCTGCGGCCACGCTTTCAAGGTAGCGGGTAGAGCGGGCGTGCTGGCCCATCGCTAGCTTTAGTTCGCTTTTTTGGAACACGTCAGGATGGCGCGCCAGCAAATCCTGAAACACGCCGAGCTTGAGCGGCATGAACTGCGCGCCAAACAATTTTGGGTATAGCTCAAAGAGTTTTTCAAGCAGCGGATTGACGGCGCGTGCGGCTGGTCTGCTTGCTGGTTTGGCGGTAGCTTGTTGTTGTGTCATGTGCGAGTAGAGAAAGAATCACCGGGTATTGTCACCGCAAGCGGTTTGGCTAAAGGGGTTGGGTTTTTGGGTCAGAGTCCAAATTCATCGTGTCTTTGGCACGCCCTCCGGGTGCGATGCTCTGCATCGCAATGAAATTGGCGTCTGACCCCAAAACCCCCATGCTGCGCGCCACCGCTTCGGCCACTTCAATGCCATCCACGCCTGCCGACAAAATGCCGCCCGCGTAGCTGGCGCCTTCTCCGGCTGGGTAAAGGCCTTTGACATTGAGGCTTTGAAAGTCATCGCCACGCGTGATTCTCAGGGGTGACGAGGTGCGGGTTTCAACACCCGTCAACACCGCATCATGCATATCAAAGCCGCGTATTTTTTTGCCAAACACCGGTATCGCTTCGCGCATGGCTGCAATCGCGTAGGCGGGTAGGGCGCTGGACAGGTCTGTCATCAGCACGCCTGGCTGGTACGACGGCTCGACGCTACCCAGTTGCGTTGACGGCTTGGCCTGCAAAAAGTCACCCACCAACTGAGCGGGCGCTGCATAGTTGCCCCCGCCCAGCGTGAAGGCATGCGACTCCAACTGACGCTGAAATTCAATGCCCGCCAGCGGCTTTGCAACATTTAGGGGGTAGTCGCTAGGTGTGATACCGACGACGATGCCGGCATTGGCATTGCGTTCGTTGCGTGAATATTGGCTCATGCCGTTGGTGACCACGCGGCCCACTTCAGACGTAGCTGCCACCACCGTGCCGCCGGGGCACATGCAAAAACTGTAGACTGATCGGCCACTGCCTTCAGCGTTCATGGCGTGGTGTACCAGCTTGTAGTCAGCCGCGCCCAACAGCGGATGACCTGCGTGCTGACCCAACCGGGCGCGGTCTATCAGGCTCTGCGGGTGTTCGATGCGAAAGCCGATTGAAAACGCTTTGGCTTCCATGTAAACGCCGCGCTGATGCAGCATGGCGGTGGTGTCGCGCGCGCTGTGGCCGAGTGCCAGCACGACGTGGTCGGCGCGCAGCTCGTAGCGGGTGTTGTCATTTAATTTTTGAACGCTAAGGCCACGAATGTGACCGCCCTCAATCTGCACATCACTTACCCGCTGTTCAAAACGCACTTCACCGCCCAGCGCAATGATTTGCTCGCGCATGTGCTCCACCACCTTGACCAGCTTGAAGGTGCCGATGTGCGGTTTGCTGACCAGCAAAATTTCTTCAGG